>Ga0172369_10008232_pt1 | contig 11858 bp, 9 predicted proteins | sample LakKiv25m_FD_114539 | JGI IMG/M metagenome (GOLD analysis project Ga0172369, IMG submission 114539) | Freshwater microbial communities from Kabuno Bay, South-Kivu, Congo - kab_022012_11.25m | ecosystem: Environmental > Aquatic > Freshwater > Lake | place: Democratic Republic of the Congo... | reverse complement strand
GAGATTTCCGCTTTCTCATCCACCATTCGGGCATTGTGCCGCAAATACCCAGAATGTGAATGTGCATTGGAAGATTGTAGGGAAACACGGCACAATGCCCGAATGGTGGATGAGAAAGCGGAAATCTCCGCGGCAGCGGCGCGTTGGGTGGTGGAAGAAGGCCTGGATTTTGGCGAAGCCAAACGGTGCGCCGCACAGGCGTTGGGCTTGGCCGGCAAAAGCGGTTGGCCAGACAACGCGCAGATCGAGACATCGGTGCGGGAATATCTGGCGCTGTATTGTGCGGACACCCACCCGGGCGAACTGTTGACATTGCGTCAGCTGGCGTTGGACTGGATGGAGCGTCTGACGCAATTTCGGCCCTACCTGGCGGGACCGGTGTGGCGAGGTACGGCCAATCATCTTTCAGACATTTGTATTCATTTGTTTTGTATGGATTGCAAAATGGTTGAATTGATGTTGATCGATCAACAAATCGCTTATCAATCCGGTTCGGTTTCCGGTCCGCGTGGGGAACCCGCATCAGTGTTGAGCCTGTGGGTGAACTGCCAAGCCTTGGCCACTCGGGTGGGGGTGCATCTGCAGGTGCATCCCTACGACGAGATGCGCACTGTCTTGAAATCCGACGCCCGTGGCATGCCGTTGTGGGGGAGCCTGACGGCCATGCAACGCCTGATGGCGGTGGTGCCATGAGTGTGCCCACGGTGAGCGCATCAGGGCGTCGCGGTTGGTTGGGGGCAGCAACCGCAGTGGCGCTGGCCGCATCAGCCGGCGGCTGGATCTGGTGGCAATCACGTCAACAGACGCAGTCCCTCTCCGAAGCGGAAACGCAATTCTGGCGGCAACGATTCAGGCAAATGGATGACGCTGAACTGGCCATGAGTGCCTTCCATGGAAAGCCCTTGGTGTTGAATTTCTGGGCCACCTGGTGCCCACCATGTATCGATGAACTGCCGTTATTGGATGCTTTTTATCAACAAAATAAATCCAATGGTTGGCAAGTACTTGGGTTGGCTATTGATCAGAAGGTGGCGGTCGAGCGTTTCCTGGGGCAACGCCCGCTTTCATTTCCGGTGGCCCTTGCGGCATTCCAGGGAGTTGAATTGGGGCGGACGCTGGGCAACGCCAAGGGAGGGCTGCCGTTTACGGTGGTATTTGACGCCGCCGGTCACGTCGTCATGCGCAAACTCGGGCGGTTGTCAGCACAGGAAATCCAGGGGTTTGCACGCTGGACGACGTGACGGGTTGAAGCCGTCCCAGACCTTGCGAACGGTGTAAACTGGCGCAAGTTAGACAAAAATATTGAAAATTTGCGCGAAGTTGCAGAAAAATCAATCGGTTTGTTTGCATGTTTGATACGACGTTGGAGATTCCTGTATGGATTTGAGAAAACTCAAGACACTGATCGACCTGGTTTCGGAGTCGAATGTTTCGGAGCTGGAAATTACCGAAGCGGAGGGCAAGGTGCGCATCGTCAAAGCCACCGCCGTCATGGCGCCGCAGCAGGTCATGGCCAGTGCGGTTCCGATGGTGGCCGCAGTGGCCCCTGCTCCCGCCGCAGCCGGAATTGCATCGCCGGTTGAAGCCGCCGCTGAGGCGGATACCGGGCACGCGGTGAAGTCGCCAATGGTGGGAACGTTTTACCGGGCCGCCTCGCCCGGAGCCAAATCCTTCGTGGAAGTGGGCGACCAGGTCACTGAAGGGCAGACGCTGTGCATCATCGAGGCCATGAAGATCCTCAATGAAATTGAGGCCGACAAAGCCGGAACGGTGCGCAAGATCCTGGTGGACAACGGTCAGGCCGTGGAATACGGGCAACCACTGTTCATCGTGGACTGAGGGGCGGTTGGCAGCATGTTCAAGAAAATTCTGGTTGCCAACCGGGGCGAGATTGCGCTGCGTATCCAGCGCGCCTGCCGCGAGCTTGGCATCAAGGCCGTCATGGTCTATTCTGAGGCAGATCGTGACGCCAAGTACGTCAAGTTGGCGGAAGAGGCGGTCTGCATCGGTCCGGCGGCATCCGGACTGAGCTACCTCAACATGCCGGCGCTGATTTCAGCAGCAGAGGTGACCGACGCCGAGGCGATCCACCCGGGATACGGGTTTCTGAGTGAAAACGCCGACTTTGCCGAGCGCGTGGAGCGCAGTGGGTTCCAGTTCATCGGCCCGACACCGGAATCGATCCGCATCATGGGCGACAAAGTATCGGCCAAGCAAGCCATGATCAAGGCCGGTGTGCCGTGCGTTCCGGGGTCGGAAGGGGAGTTGCCCGACGATCCGGTGCAGATCCGGCGCATTGCCAAATCGATCGGCTATCCGGTCATCATCAAGGCTGCGGGCGGTGGCGGTGGGCGTGGCATGCGTGTGGTGCACACCGAAGCGGCGCTGATCAACGCGGTGACCATGACCCGCAACGAGGCGGCGGCGGCGTTCAACAATTCGACCGTGTATCTGGAAAAATTTCTCCAGAATCCGCGCCACATTGAAATTCAGATCCTAGCCGACAAACACAAGAACGCGGTCTATCTGGGCGAGCGCGATTGCTCGATGCAGCGGCGCCATCAGAAGGTGATCGAAGAAGCGCCCGCGCCGGGGATTCCACGCAAGCTGATCGAGCGCATTGGTGACCGCTGCGTGGCGGCGTGCAAGCGCATCGGGTATCGCGGCGCCGGCACGTTCGAATTTTTGTACGAAGACGGCGAGTTTTATTTCATCGAGATGAACACCCGGGTTCAAGTGGAACACCCGGTGACCGAGATGACCACCGGCGTCGACATCGTCAAAACCCAGATCATGGTGGCTGCCGGGGAAAAATTGCCGTTCAGCCAACGACAGATTCAGGTTCATGGCCACGCCATGGAATGTCGCTTGAACGCCGAAGATGCCTACAAGTTCATTCCCTCGCCCGGACGCATCACCATGTGGCATCCACCGGGTGGCCCGGGTGTGCGGGTGGATTCGCATATCTACACCAATTATTTTGTGCCGCCCAATTACGACTCGATGATCGGCAAGATCATCGTGCACGCGGACACCCGAGAGCTGGCGCTGGCGCGCATGCGCACGGCACTGGGTGAAACCGTCATCGAGGGCATTCGTTCCAACCTGGCCTTGCACCGCGAACTGGTGGTCGATGCCAAGTTCATGGAAGGCGGCACCAACATTCACTACCTTGAGGGGTGGTTGGCAGATCATGCCCGTTGAGCTGCGGGGGCATCATGCTTGAATTGCGATTGATGTGCCCCCAGGGGCAGGTGGATCCTGTCAGCGATGGCCTGCAGGTGCTGGACGCGTTGAGCGTCAGCGTGGAAGATGCCGATGCGCAAACCGACGCCGAGCAGGCTTTGTTCGGTGAACCCGGGATGCCGCCGCCGCAATCGGGCTGGCAGCGCTCTCGGGTGCTGGCCTTGTTTGAAACACAGGACAAGGCCCAACATGCGCTTGACGTGCTGCGGGTACAGGCGTTTTTTGCGGGATGTGAAGTGCTGGGGATCGATCCTGTGCCCGAACAGGATTGGGTGCGTTTGACGCAGTCGCAGTTTGCGCCGGTTGAAATTACACCGGAGTTCTGGATCGTTCCCACTTGGCACGAGCCACCTGCCAAGGCGCGGGTGGTGATTCGGCTGGACCCCGGGCTGGCTTTCGGTACCGGTACCCACCCCACCACGCGCATGTGTTTGCGCTGGATTGTCAGCCATGCCCGGCAGGGGGCGTTGACAGCGGTGTTGGATTACGGATGTGGTTCGGGCATCCTGGCCATTGGCGCTGCCAAGTTCGGCGCCGGTCTGGTGGATGCGGTGGATATCGACGAATCCGCCGTGTCATCCACCCAAGCCAATGCCCAAGCCAATGCGGTGCAGGTACGGGTGGGTCTGACAGGAATGGCTTTGCAACACTATCAGACGGTGCTGGCCAACATCTTGGCCACGCCACTCAAGGTGCTGGCCCCTTTGCTGTGGGAACGGGTTGCACCCGGTGGGCATCTGGTGTTGGCCGGAATTCTGGAGCGTCAGGTGCAGGAGCTCCAGATGGCCTACGCACCCTGGTGCCAGCTGGAGGTGGCTGACAGCGAAGATGGATGGGTGCTCATGACGGCGCATCGCCCCTGACCGGTTGTTGCTTCAGTTCGCATGAGCCTGCTGACCCGATGCCCCGCCTGCACCACGATATTTCGGGTGGTGCCCGATCAGTTGAAGATCTCGCAGGGCTGGGTCAAATGCGGGCAGTGTGGCGACATCTTTGATGCCAACCAGCATCTGGTGCATCTTGAGCCGCAGTCTTCCCCCGAGGCTGACCAGACGCCCGGCCCTGAGGCGCAGCGACTTGTAGAGGATGAACCGTTTCTCGTTGAAACTGGGCAAACCGTGGCGGAACTGCCGTTTCAAGAGAGCCTAGGGGCCGAGGCGAAGTTACCGTCAAGGGAGCCGTCGGTTTTGCCGTCTGAGGCCGTTGAGCAGGTGGATGGCGCATTGCCGGCGATTCCGGAAGAGCTTGATTCAGAATCGCCGGGGTTGCCCCGTGTGGCCTCCGATCCCGATGACGAGCAAACGTCTGAGGCGGTGCAGGTCGAGCCGTCGCAAGCGCTGGTTGTCACTGAAGCGCCGGCAAAGCCAGATGACGCCGCACCGGCCAACTCCGAGTCGCGCGCGGTTTCTTTTTTGCGCGAGAGTGCTTCGCCGCGTTGGGTTGATCGACTCTGGGCGCGTCTCATCTTGTGGGGCATGGCGCTTGTGCTGCTGCTGGGTTTGTGGGGGCAATGGGTGTACCGGGAGCGCGATGCGATGTTGGCAGCGCAGCCGCAGCTGCAACCGGCCTTGGAATTGTTCTGTCAGGTGCTCAACTGCCGTTTGTCTGCCTTGCAGCGGATAGATGCACTGGTGATCGATTCAACCGACTTCAAGCAGTTGGCGCCAGAGCGCTATCGGCTCAGACTGACCGTCAAAAATACGGCCGCGGTGTCGCTGGCTGCACCTGGCATTGAACTGACCCTGACCGATCTGCAAGACCAGGTTGTGGTGCGACGCGTATTTCTGGCCCAGGAGTTTGATGCGCAGGCGCACCTTTTAAGTGCGGGTGCGGAATGGCCCGTCAGCCTGGCGCTGGGTGTTCACCCCAACGCCGCACGCAAAGTGGTGGGCTACCGCGTGCGCCTTTTCTATCCCTGATTGGCAAAAAAAAGCCTGCTGCCATAAAGCAGCAGGCTGGAAGCGCTCAACGAATTGAGGGCGCTCAGGGTTTGGTGCCGGTCGGAAAAGGCCAGGCAGCCTGAGGATTGAGTTTGGTCTGCGCTGCAGGGGCGGCTTTGGCAGCAGGCTTTTTGGCTGCCGCCTTCTTGGCAGCAGGCTTTTTGGCCGCAGGTTTCTTGGCCGCAGCTTTTTTGGCAGGAGCCTTTTTGGCGGCTGCTTTTTTGGCCGGGGCTTTCTTGGCAGGGGCTTTTTTAGCCGGAGCCTTTTTCGCCGGAGCTGCCTTCTTGGCCGGGGCCTTTTTCACTGGAGCCTTTTTCGCCGGGGCTTTCTTGGCCGGAGCCTTTTTAGCCGGGGCTGCCTTCTTGGCTGGGGCCTTTTTCACCGGAGCCTTTTTAGCCGGGGCTTTCTTGGCCGGAGCTTTCTTCGCAGGAGCCGCTTTTTTAGCAGCAGGTTTTTTCGCAGTTGCCATTCATATCTCCTTGATCAAGGTGCAATGAGCACTTGAAGCAAGCAATGCCTCAAGTGATTCAAGGCGTTGGGGGAAGCCCCAGCACCTTGAATGGGGAACCACAAAATTGCGCGTTGGCATTCGCCCTTGCGCAGTTTGTGAAATGGAGCGATGGGATGTGTACAAATGTCAATCCCAGGACAGCGCGCCGCCCGATTGGTATTCGATGACGCGTGTTTCAAAGAAATTGCGTTCCTTTTTCAGATCGATCATTTCGCTCATCCAGGGGAACGGGTTTTCTTCGTTCGGGAAGAGCGCCTCCAGTCCGATCTGGGTGGCACGGCGATTGGCGATGAAACGCAAATAGCCTTTGAACATGGAGGCATTGAGCCCGAGCACGCCGCGGGGCATGGTGTCTTCCGCGTAACGGTATTCCAGGTCCACTGCAGTTTCAAACAGCGACTTGATCTCACTGCGGAACTCGGGGGTCCACAACAGCGGGTTTTCAAGTTTGATCTGGTTGATGAGATCGATGCCGAAGTTGCAATGCATCGATTCATCGCGCAGGATGTATTGGTACTGCTCAGCGGCGCCGGTCATCTTGTTTTGCCGGCCCAACGACAAAATCTGCGCAAAGCCGACGTAGAAGAACAGACCTTCCATCAGACAGGCAAACACGATCAGCGAGCGCAGCAAAGTCTGGTCGGCCTGCGGCGTGCCCGTCTTGAAAGACGGATCCATGATGGCTTCGATGAAGGGCAGCAGGAATTCGTCTTTGGCGCGGATAGACGGGATCTCGTGATACGCGTTGAAGATCTCGCCCTCGTCCAGCCCGAGGCTTTCCACGATGTACTGATAGGCGTGGGTGTGAATGGCTTCTTCGAACGCCTGGCGCAGCAGAAATTGACGGCATTCCGGTGCCGTGATGAGACGATAGGTTCCCAGCACGATGTTGTTGGCAGCCAGCGAATCGGCTGTGACGAAGAAGCCGAGATTGCGTTTGACGATGCGGCGTTCGTCTTCGGTCAAGCCTTGCGGGTTTTTCCACAACGCAATGTCGCGGGTCATGTTGACCTCTTGCGGCATCCAGTGGTTGGCGCAACTGGAGAGATATTTCTCCCAAGCCCATTTGTACTTGAAGGGTACCAACTGATTGACGTCGGTGCTGCCGTTGATGATGCGCTTGTCGGCGACGTTGACTCGACGGGGAGAGCTTGTGTGCGCCCGAGTGGGCGAGGGGCTTGATGCGCAAGGCACAGTGGCCGAAGCGGGTGTCAAAAGCGGAGAGTGGTTGGCACTTTGCTCGGCCAGTGATGCTGCTGGCAAGCGGTGATGGAAAGACTGACTGGCAGTGGATTTAACTTCTTCGTCCCAGAACAACATGGCTTCTTCCGATGGGGTGGATTATGTGTTGATGTTTGCAAAATTGAAAGAGCTTGTGACACATGCAACGCATCTCTGCGTTGCAGTGTTGCGCTCATGCACACGCTTCATGATTTGAATGGCGTGCGAATCACTGACACGATTCACATGTGGGGTCATCGACGCCGCAAAAGCGAATGTCGGTGGCCGGTGTTTGCAACAGCTGCTGTCGTGCTGCGGCTGCCGCTGCATCGAGGGCACTCATGGCAACGCCTGCACTGTCCGAGCCGGATGCGACTGCGTTGAGCTTGCCCGATTGCACGGTGGATTTCTCAGCGTGTGTGGCCGATTGCGTGCGCAGGTAATAGGTGGTCTTCAGGCCGCGTTGCCATGCCAGCTTGTAGGTTTCGTCGAGTTTTTTGCCCGATGCACCGGCCATGTAGATGTTCAGCGACTGCGCCTGGTCGATCCACTTCTGGCGCCGTGAGGCGGCTTCGATGAGCCAACTCGGTTCGACCTCGAACGCGGTGGCGTACAGCGCTTTGAGCTCAGCGGGCACGCGGTCGATGGGACGCAGCGAGCCGTCGAAGTGTTTGAGGTCCATCACCATGACGTCGTCCCACAGCCCCAGCCGCTTGAGGTCTTTGACCAGATAGCTGTTGATGATGGTGAACTCGCCCGACAGATTGGACTTGACCGAGAGGTTGCCGAAACACGGCTCGATCGAGGCATCGACGCCGACGATGTTGGAGATGGTTGCGGTCGGCGCGATGGCCACACAGTTGGAATTGCGCATACCGTCGCGCGCGATCTTGGTGCGCAGCGCGTCCCAGTCCAGACGCGTGTGGCGATCGACTTCGACGTAACCGCCACGGGCTTGTTCGAGCAAGTTCAGGCTGTCCAGCGGCAGGATGGCTTGTTCCCACAGCGAGCCGCGATAGCTTGAATAGCGACCGCGTTCGCGCGCCAGTTCGGTTGAGGCCCAATAGGCGTGGTAGCAAACGGCTTCCATCGTTGCGTCGGCAAATTCGACAGCCGCATCGCTGGCGTAGGGAATGCGCAATTGATACAGCGCATCCTGAAACCCCATGATGCCCAGTCCGACCGGACGATGGCGCAAGTTGGAGTCGCGCGCTTTCTTGACCGCGTAATAGTTGATGTCGATGACGTTGTCGAGCATGCGCATCGCGGTGTGGATGGTGCGTTGCAGCTTGGCATGGTCGATCTGGCCGTCGCTGCCCAAGTGCTGCGCCAGATTGACCGAGCCGAGGTTGCAGACGGCGGTTTCGGTGGCGCTGGTGTTGAGTGTGATTTCGGTGCACAGATTGGACGAGTGCACGACGCCGACGTGTTGCTGCGGTGAGCGCACGTTGCACGCGTCTTTGAACGTGATCCACGGGTGCCCGGTTTCGAACAGCATGGTCAACATCTTGCGCCACAGGTCCGTTGCGGGCAGGGTCTTGCTGGGCTTGATCTCGCCGCGTGCCGCCTTGGCTTCGTAGGCCACGTAAGCGGATTCAAAGTCGGCGCCGAACTTGTCGTGCAGATCGGGCACGCTGCTGGGTGAGAACAGCGTCCACTGGCCTTTTTCCATGACGCGCTTCATGAACAGGTCGGGCACCCAGTTGGCGGTGTTCATGTCGTGGGAGCGACGGCGGTCATCTCCGGTATTTTTGCGTAGCTCCAAAAATTCTTCGATGTCCAGGTGCCAGGTTTCGAGATAGGTGCAAACCGCCCCCTTGCGCTTACCCCCCTGGTTGACGGCCACCGCCGTGTCGTTGACCACCTTGAGGAAAGGCACTACGCCTTGCGATTCGCCGTTCGTGCCCTTGATGTGGCTGCCCAGCGCACGCACTGGCGTCCAGTCGTTGCCCAACCCGCCGGCAAACTTCGACAGAAGGGCGTTTTCCTTGATCGCCTCGTAGATGCCGTCCAGATCATCGGCCACAGTGGTCAGGTAACAGCTCGACAGCTGACTGCGCCGGGTGCCGCTGTTGAACAGTGTGGGCGTGCTGCTCATGAAGTCGAAAGAAGACAACACCTCATAAAACTCGATGGCGCGGGCTTCGCGGTCGATTTCACCCAGCGCCAGCCCCATGGCCACGCGCATGAAGAAGAACTGCGGCAGCTCGATGCGGCGCTTGTGGACGTGCAAGAAATAGCGGTCGTACAGGGTTTGCAGGCCCAGGTAGTCGATTTGGCGGTCGCGTTCGGGTTTGAGCGCAGCGGCCAGGCGCGCCAGATCGAATTGCTGCAAGCGCTCATCCAGCAGTTCGGCCTCAATGCCACGCCGGATAGCCTGCGGAAAAGCTTCGACGTACGCCACCGCCAGTTCGGCTTCGGGTACGTCACGGCCCAGTACTTCTTTGGCGATGGTGTGAAACAACAGCCGCGCCGTGGCGTAGGTGTAGTCCGGGTCTTTTTCAATCAGCGTGCGCGCCGCCAGAATCGCGGCTTTATAGACCTCGTCGATGGGCACGCCGTCGTACAGGTTGCGTAAGGTTTCGGCCATGATCGGCTCGGGCTTGACGTCGGCGTTGAGGTCGGCGCAGGCCGAGGCAATCAGCGCTTGCAGCTGGTTCACATCTAGCGGCACCCGTGAGCCACCGTCGGTGACATGCAGTGCGTAGTCAACCGGCTTGTGTGATTCAGTCTGTTGCGCACGCTCCTGGGCCCGGCGTTCGCGGTACAGCACATAGGCGCGTGCCACTTCATGGTGGCCGCCGCGCATCAAACCGAGTTCGACCTGATCCTGCACATCTTCAATATGAAAGGTGCCGCCGGCTGGCCGCGAGCGCATCAGTGCGCGCGTCACCCCTTGCGTCAACGCTTCAACGGTTTCGCGCACACTGGCCGAGGCGGCACCCTGGGTGCCCAGCACGGCCAGAAAAGCCTTCATCAGGGCGACTTCAATCTTGTTGGGTTCAAAAGGCACGACCGCGCCGTTGCGGCGAATGATCTGATAGTTGGCCAGCACGTGCGTGCTGGGTGACATGGGGTCTTGATGAAGGTGTCCGGTGCGGGCGGCACCAGATGAATCAGCGGGCAGGGAAGCCAGACTCTGCATGAATATCCTCTCTGGAAATGTGACGGTACGCCGGGCCATCGAGCCTGCGTGATGGATCAACCCGATGGCATACGGGACGCGAGCTTATCACTAGATTTAGTGGAAAGCCGTTGGTAGTAACACTAGGAATAGTGTTTTTTGGGAGGTGCGCGCAGTTCAGGTCCTGGGCGATTCCAGGACGCTGGCCGGCATGATGTGTGAGGCCAGCGCCAGTTCGTCGCGCAAGCGCAACCAGTTGAAGCCAGCGCCAGGATCGCGCTTGCGCCCGGGCGCAATGTGCTCATGGCCGACCACATGAGCGATCGGGTAATGCGCCATGAGTGCGGCCGTCAGCGCACGCAAGCTGGCGTACTGGGGTGCGTCGAAGGGCTCGCCATCAAGCCCTTCGAGTTCGATGCCGATGCTGAAATCGTTGCAGTTGCTGCGGTCACCCATACGGGAGACGCCGGCGTGCCAGGCCCGCTGCGCGCAACTGACAAATTGCCAGAGCCGACCCGTGCGCTCAATGTAGAAATGGGCCGAGACTTCCAGACCCCGAATGGTCTGAAAGTAGGGATGTGCCTGCCAGTCCAGTTGGTTGGTGAAGAGTAGTTGCACTTGCCCACCGCCATACTCCCCCGGTGGCAAGCTGATGCAATGCAGGACGATCAGATCGATGTCCACCCCCGCCGGGCGCGGGCCGCAGTTGGGCGAGGGCAGTGGTGCGGCAAAGCGATACCAGCCGTCACGAAACAGCGGTTCGGCCGCAGGCGCCACGGCCTGTGCTTCAGTTGAAATCATCCTGACCAAAGCCGGTGGACGGGGCTTCGATCTGCAAGCGATCAATGCGGTAGCGCATTTGCCTCAGACTCAATCCCAAGCGGGCGGCGGCGGCGGTTCGGTTGAAGCGCGTGCTTTGCAAGGCCTTGGTCAGGATGTCTCTTTCGAGTCCATCCAGATAGCCTTGCAGGTCGTTGGGCAACGCGGGTGCTACCGGCACGTCAATGGGGGCGCCAACCTGCTCAGGTGGGGCTTGCGATGCCGCGCGCGGCGACAGGGGAACACACGTGCTGAGGGTCGAGGGGGAATCCAGGCTGAGCGACGGTCCGTCACTCAAGGCCACGGCACGGTACAGCAGGTTTTCCAGCTCGCGCACGTTGCCTGGCAATGACATGTGCGCCAAGCGTTCGAAGGCTTCGTCGGTCAGTGTTGGCGGAGTCATGTTGGCTTCTTCAGCAATTCGGCGCAACAAGGCCTGACACAGCGCGGGCAAGTCCTCGGTGCGTTCGCGCAGCGGCGGAATCACCAAGTCGATGACGTTGAGCCGGTAGAACAAGTCTTGCCGGAACGTGTTGTTCTGAACCTCCTGCGCCAGATTTTTGTGGGTGGCACTGACGATGCGCACATCAACGGCGTCTTCCTGGTTCGAACCCAGCGGGCGAATGCGGCGCTCCTGAATCGCCCGCAACAGCTTGGACTGCATGGGCAGCGGCAAGTCGCCGATTTCATCGAGGAACAGAGTGCCTCCGCGGGCCGCATGAAAGAAACCCTCACGGTCTTGTGTGGCGCCGGTATAGGCCCCCTTCTTGGCGCCGAAGAACTCGGCTTCCAGCAGCGTCTCAGGGATGGCGCTGCAGTTGACTGCCACCCAGGGGCCTTTGGCGCGGTGGCTGTTGGCATGAATGGCGTAGGCCACCAATTCCTTGCCGGTGCCCGATTCGCCGGTCACCATCACCGGCGCCATGCTGGGCGCAATTTTCAGAATGCGCTCTTTGATCTGGAGCATGCCTTCGGAATTGCCCACCAGTCGGGCCAG
>Ga0172369_10008229_pt1 | contig 11859 bp, 14 predicted proteins | sample LakKiv25m_FD_114539 | JGI IMG/M metagenome (GOLD analysis project Ga0172369, IMG submission 114539) | Freshwater microbial communities from Kabuno Bay, South-Kivu, Congo - kab_022012_11.25m | ecosystem: Environmental > Aquatic > Freshwater > Lake | place: Democratic Republic of the Congo... | reverse complement strand
ACATAAAAATCAGATATAGTAAATACCTGCCCTTGTACGCGACAATGGCAGGGCGATTAGTATATATCTTAGTGCATAATATATATTTAAATATATCTTTTCAAGAATTAGTCAACTTGGAGTTGGATTCCCTCCTCCCAGATTCGGACATTGGGGAGGTACGAGTTATTGGTTCGTTGTTAGAAGTTGGTGGATACTTTCCTTTCATTCTTACCAACTCCTTTTAGTTTATATTAATATTATGATTGCTAGCTTTTATAAAATGATAGCGGTGAAGGGGGTGTATATAAATAACTCATCTGAATATTGAATTAATTATATATTGAATCCCAGAATAATCTAAATATTTTGTAATTAACTCGCCTTTTCCTGATTTTCCTACTGCTGATGTCTCAATTGATGTGCTTACAATACTTTTAGAATAACAATAAATTATTACTGTAGCTAACTTATTCAATTTATAATTAAGTGTAGATAACTTACTTTCTAATTTATTTATTTCGGTATCATCACTTAAAAATGCCACAGATATTGCTCGTTTTATATTTTTTGATTCGCACAGTTTATTTATATCTGAATCTAATGACATTGCTTTTTTAAAATCAATTTTAAATTGTTCTAAATCTGCAACTAAATAATCTGGTAATTTATTTTTATCATTCTCTAATAATACGATTATCTCTACTAATTTGTATCTTATGGTCTTTTTCTGTTCTAATTCTTTATCAAAAGCATCAATTTTTAGATATAAACCCCCTTTCTCTTCATCTAATTTTTTTATTTTATTTTGAGTAGGGGTATTTTTACTTATATCTGAATGATACATTGTGCCACCCTTCCCACCCATTAGTTCTGATATTTCTTTATCTAATCGGCGATATTCTGCTAAATCAGGGCTGTCCATAGAATAAATATGTAATGGATATTCTTTAAACATAGAATCAATTATTTCAAGTAATTCTATTTTTTTAGATTTGTCCATAAATTTTATATATTGTGTATTTTCTGGATTTTTAAGATATTTCAATATTGAATCTAATACCCAGATAGTAAAAGAAGAGGGGTAACCCTTATTTAATATTTGAAATAGTTCTACAAACTCAGATGTGCTTATATTTCGGCTACTTAATACATTTTGTGCCAAATCGAATTTGCCTTTTACGATTAATTTTTTTGCGTATAATACTTGATTCTGTTCAAAATTAGTTTTCAAATAATATATTCTTTCTATTGCTTTTATTTTTTGACCATTAGGCATAGCAAGTACATTAAAATCTGCCATAAATTCTTGACCAGTCTTTGTGCCAATATTAGGAGGTTCTGAATCTATCCAATCTTGAATACGGTCATTAGCAACATCCTCTGACCCTATATCGATTTTATATTCTGCAAGTAATAAAGACACTAAATCCTTCTTTCTACAATAAATTAATTGTTTTACTTTATCGTTTAAAAATACCGCTACTTTCTCTTTTTCGTACATTCTTTCTCACTTTTCCACCCATTATTTGGAGAATAACTGGGAGATTTTATAACTTTATAAATATCTATTGTTGGAAAAGCTTATAAATAGTGGTATTTTAGGCATTTATTTGGATTAAAAAAATACTCCAATAGAAAGTAAAATGGGGGTATAATACGAATGGACAGTAAATATTACAGATAAAACCACAAATATGGAGGATGAAATATGTCAGAAAGAAAATCAATAGAAGGAACGATATTATCGATTTCTAACAAAGTTAATCCAAAGGGGGTGCCATATTCAATATATAAGATTTCTACTCTTGAAGGAGAAGAGAAAGACTTGTTTCAATGGAATAACAATCTTAGATTATTGAATAGACTATGTAGATTTGAAATAGAATCTAATACTAAGGATAACAAAGAGTACAACTCAATAATTGAAATAAAAGAGGTGAAGAAAGAATGAAGGTATATGAACTTAAGGATACAACCCCGTATCCTAAACTTAAACACGATAATACCGTTTTTGAGTTAAAGACCCAAAAAGACTTTGAGCAAGCAATTTTGGATAATGATGGCGAAATTTTTGTAGAAGATACTAAATGCTATCTTTTAACAAAAAATAATAGGTGTTATGTATTATTCTACACAGACAAAACACCAATAGTAAGAATGTTGAAAGATAGAATGGACGGAGGGAATTGCAATGACGACAATCGAAGAAATATTAGCAAGTAATCCTACTCAATATTCTAATTTATCTATGGGAATCAAAGATGGTTTGTTCTATTATGGTAAAATGGTTGAACATAAAGGACAACTATTAGAGATGATTGTACTATCTAATAGACAACTCTTAACTAATTATAGTAGTTTAAACACAAAAACAGATAAAAGACCTAATGAAATAAACGATTTCGGTATATTCTATCAAGACTTGCCTATTAACATTGCTAACAACGATTGGTCTAACGATAGTATAACAAAGTTTATTAGTTCTAATAGCAAACTAATGAACAAAAAGGAAGTTTACAAAAAAGTAAAAGAGCAGATAACTAAATATATGGATTTATACGATGAAAGAATTAGTTCTATGGTTGCTTGTTGGTGTATGGGAACCTATATCTATAATCTGTTTTCAGGATACGGCTATATTCTATTAACCAGTCAAAAGGATTCAGGTAAAAGTAAATTACTAAAAATCATTGGACAACTTTCAAGAAATAGTATCTATCTAAGTTCTCCAAGTGAGTCTGTATTGTTTAGAATGATTAATGGAAATAGACCAACTTTACTTCTTGATGATTTTGAAACATTAAAGAACGAAGAAAGAACGCATTATATTTTACAAATACTTAAGATTGGCATAGATGAAGATGGAGCAATCCCAAGAAATGAAAAGTATAAAGATACTTTTGTTCCAAAAAACTACAATTGTTTTTGCCCTAAAGCATTAACAAATACTTGCTCTCTTGACCCAATTACTATAAGTCGTTGTATAACTATTAACCTACTTCCAACAAATACAGAAAAAGGAAAACTAAAACCAAACAAAAGAGATTTAGTCTGGCAAGAAATAAGAGATGACTTGCATATATTGATTATGGAAAACTTCCAAGAAATAATTGATATATACAATAATGAATCTTTTGGAGATTTTAATTCAAGACAATTAGATACTACAAAAGGATTATTGTCTATTGCAAAGTTTATTGATGATTCAGTTTATCAAGAGGTTTCTGAATTTCTTAAAGAATCTTTCAAGGATAGAGATTTACAAGACCTTAGTTCAGATTGGGAATATCTACTCTTCAAACAGCTTTCTGAAAAAGTATCAAATCCGAGATGGTGTTCTATAAAAGAAATAAATGAATGGTTAAGAGAAGTTGCAATTCCTACAGATTACAATAAAGGATTTAACCAGTATATTGGTTCAGTTCTAAGTAAACTTTCTTCATTATTCCCAAAGCAAAGACACAATGATGGAATTATGTATCTAATATCTCCAAAAAGTGTCCAAGAATATATGAGTTTAAAGAAGTATCCTTGTGTCTCTGGGGATTCACTGGATACACCACCTTCACTTATTTACAAAGATGAACCTTTTAGAGAACTTAAAGACCCTATACTTGATACTTGCTTAGAATGTAAAGAAAGGGTCTTTGTTAAGTATACAAGCAATGTTGTAACTGGTAGAAATCTTTGTGTATCTTGTGTAGAGTGTGAAGCCAAAAGGAAGAGAGACGGGTTTACTGATAAAGTCTTTGGTTTACAACAAGAAGGTGGTACAAAATGAGTACAGAATTAATTATTAGACCCAAAAAACAAATTAGGTTAAATCAGATAATTGAATTACTCGCTCAAAATCAAGACCCAAAAACAATTCAAAAAGAACTACAACTAACAAGAACACAATACTACCGAGATATCAAAGACATACAAAAGGAACTATTCAATCCAGAGATGATTCAGGAAAAGGCATTAAAGATATTAACCATTCGAGAAAAATTAGTAGAAAATACATTAGCAGATTATTATAGCTTGAATCAAGACTACCCTGCAAAAATAGTAACCTGTAAACTGCTAAAAGAACTTCTTACAGACTTAGAAGGAACTTATGAAAAATTAGGATTGTGGATAAATAAGAACAACAACACACAGGCTTTTGATTATGCAAAAATTTACGAAGAATGTAAACTTGAAAAACAGCAAAAACAAGAGGAGTGTGAAAAAAATGCAGGACTTCAAAAATCTGAAAGTATGGCAACTAAGCCGTGAGTTTGTGAGTGATATTTATAAGGTAACTGAAAGCTTTCCTGCAAATGAACAATATGCGATGACATCACAAATGAGACGAGCATCTTACTCTATTCCAAGCAACATCGCTGAAGGCTCTGGAAAAGGAGGGAAAGAATTTGCAAGATACTTGACAATAGTTAGTGGTTCAATAAAAGAATGCGAATGTTTTTTACTTCTTGCAAAGGATTTGAATTACATCACTGAACAACAGCATGCTGAACTTTACCAAAAATTGGAAATAATAGGGAAGATGAACAACAAACTGATTAATAAACTTTATTCAACATAATATATATAAAACCAACATATTACTTATAATTGGTGAAATTATGATTAAAAAAATAATTAAAAAAGACACACTCACAAAAATAGATATTACTTTTGCATATGAAAAAATAGACCCAAATTTAATTCAATCACAAATATTAAAGAACGTTATAAAAACAGTTTATTCAATAAGTGATAATGATATATTACTAACTAATTTCGCAAATAAAATTACTATTGTTATTCCAGTAAAAATATCTGCCATTTTATATCCCCTCTTTTAGTTCATTTTTAAATTGTTTCGATTACATTAATATTCTGCTCTGCTAATTCATACAATTTGTAAACTATTTCATTAATTTTAGTTTCATTTACTTTAATTTGTGTATTAATCAATTGTTTTTCAGAATCTAATTTTATTGATTTCAATTTTTTATTAAGCTCAATTATTATATCTACTAATTGAATAATTTCTTTCTCAAATTTGGTTTCTTCTTTATTATTGTTTGATGGCTTATATAATGGAATGCATAATAAAGGTGCTTTATCAATTTGAAGTTGCTCTCCTTGTTTTTTACCTTTATACTTTAACCAAAAATAAATTAATTTGGAATTTAATAACCCAGTTAAATATTTTAAGTCAATGTTTTCTGGTTTTATTATAAAATAAGTTTGAGATACATAACACGGAAAATCAGTATATGTAAAACAGGGTTCTGCTGTTTTTCTTAAAGAAACTATTTTATTACCTTCAAAGAATTTTTGTTCCCTTGCCCTATGTAATCCATATGGTGCAAAATCAGAGGTAATAATTTTTTTGAATTTTTCAAGATGAGCTTTAATATTCGGATAGTTATTTATATTCTGCCTTACTTGTATATCTGAATAAATTACCCATAACTTATTTTTTGGATTACCATAATATTTTTGCAATTCAATAGTCGTGTAAAATGGTTTAACTATGGCCATTTCCTTTTGAGATAGTGTTAATTTCTCTAACTCTGATTGAGAGAGATTAAATACCCCCTCTCCTTTCTTAATTAAACTATCTTTTAATATATCTATGTGTTTATCATTTATGAAATCTTGAGGAGCAACTATCCCTTGTCCCACTTCCTTTTCAGTTAATTTAAAATTACTTTTTTCACTTATTTTATTCAATATTTCATTCATATCAGAACTCACAAAATTTATTGTTCTATTTAATAATTCAGAAGGAATTAATTTAGATTTAATATATTCAATCTTTTTACTATTCTTTTTTGTTGAAAAATAATTCCTTAATTCTTCTTTAGATATATTTTTATTCTGTATTTTATAATAGTCAATAGAATATGATTTTGATTGCTTAATTTTCTGAATAACAAATACCATTGTTTGTATACTTGCATCTTTGAATACTCTATAATCATTAAAATCAAAGAAAGATAATATTTTGCCTTCTTGTAATATTTTGTTTCGTAAAATAGATGCACCTGCATTTGTTATCCAATTACTTGGAGCAATATAACTATGTAATCCATCTTCTTTTAATAAATCTAAAGCCTGGCAAGTAAATAGATACCAAAAATCCATCTTTCCTTGATAATATTTAGATAAATGAGATTGTTTTATTGGTTCAAATATTTCTTGATTAGTGTACTCTTTAACATAAGGTGGATTTCCTATAATTACATCAAAACCCCCCTCCGCAATAATATTACCAAATCCTGTTTTTTTATCCTTCCAATCAAAAGGATTAATTTTAACAATCTCTTCTTGGGATTTATTTGTAATAGTTGTTTGATTAAAATAAGACGAATCAACTACCGAATTTCCACACTTGATGTTATTATCTATATTAGGCAAAATTCTTTCATTAAACAATCTCAATTGTTGTTCAACTTTTTCCTTGTTTTCATTCTCTAAGACCTTAAGTAGTAAGCTTAACTTAGTTATTTCAACAGCTTGGGGGTCAATATCTACCCCAAATATATTGTTTAACAAAATCTTCTTTTTAATATCAGTAGACAATAAATATCCATCTTTGTAAGAATAAATTTCTTTTTTATATTTTTCTGGATTATTAGAAATATACCACCCTAAGTGGTAATTTAATAGATAATTATATGCACGAACTAAAAAAGTTCCCGACCCGCAAGCAGAATCTAAAATTCTTATTTTTTCTATTTGTTTTGGGGTTTTATCTTTTATTAATTTTCCAATTGTACTTTCAATAATATATTCAACAATATATTCAGGAGTATAATAAACGCCTCCTGCTTTTCTCACATCTGGTTTCTCTTCAACTTTAGCTTGATGTGAAGATGTTAATCTTATTGTTTTACCTAAGAATTGTTCATATACTTTTCCAATAATTTCAATACTTAATATAGAAAAATCATATGGCGACTTTGGGTAATATAGATTTACAACAATATCTCTTAATATTTTATCATCAATTGTTAAATTCAATGTACAGTTATCATTCTTAAAATCAAATATACCACTATTGTATTTCTCATCTGACCTCTCGAAATAATATATTAAATTTTTATAAATAGAATCTTTTTCAGCAATTTCTTTTAATTTACTATATTTTTCTATATTTCTATATTCACAAATTATTAAGAATAAAATTCTATCTATTGTTTTTTGAACAGAATAATTTAATTCAGTAATTGATAATTGAGGATTTCTTAAAGCTATATTTTTTGCTAAGGCATCTCTCCAATTTTCAATTTCTTTTAAGAATTCAATATCAACTTCAGAAGTGCCTTTTTTATCTTTGCTTGATTCTACAAATCTATCAAAGCTACCTTTTAATACCGCTTCTTTAGAAAATATATCCCAAATTTCATCAAATCTATCAATATATTCTGTATATGTTAAATACATTATGCGTGCAACACTTGAATTATCTGTGTTACTTGGTTTTTTTCTACAATCATATACTGCAAACTCTTCAAAATCAGATAATATTGATATAGGTATTTGTATATTCCATGCATAACGCCTTAATTGATATGCGTGCTCAGGTTCATCTTTTATCTTTACAGATGGTTTTTTAGCTTCTACAAAAAATATCCTTGTACCCCCAATTCTAAAAGAGTAATCAGGAGCCTTAGTATTCCCTTCTATTTTAATTGAATCTTCGTTTATTACTTCTTTATATTGTTCTGCACGTTTATCTTGATTTGAAACGTCCCACCCAAAAGCTTCAAAAAAGGGGTCAATAAATTCTTTTCTAACTTGTGCCTCTTTATATATTTGATTTCTATATTGGTCAATATTTTCTTTAAATGCATCTACTAAGTCTTTAACTTTATCTTTGGCTTGGTCTTTTGTAATTTGTGTAAAACTCATTTCTTTCATTTCTACATCCGGTATTAGCTATATCTATGAAAGGTAGAAAAGTAATAAAAAGGTAACCTTTTGGTAACCCTTCTTGAACTGGTTTCTTAAAATAAAACAACCTTATTTTATAGGGGCAGTTATGAAAAAAGATGTAGCTGAATTGTTTTCGTTTGTGTTAAGGGGTTCAAATAGAGCAATAATACTTAATTGTTTAGTTTCTGGAGAACTCACCCCTTCTCAGATTAAAAAGAAGACTAATTTATATCTTAGTCATATCTCCAGAGTTATCCAAGAATTACAAGAAAAAGAGCTTATTAATTGTATTAACCCAAGTTCACCAACTGTTAGATTTTATGAAATAACAAAGAAAGGAAAACAAGTTAATGAATTGGTTAAGAAACATAAAGAAGAATTTTAAATTAAAAATTAAATCTTAATCTCTTTAGATACTTTCGTCTTTCCAAATGTATGCTTAATGTATATCGTAAAATAAAATTTTGGACTCTCCTTTATAATATTCTCAAGTTCATAATAGTTGGAGATTTCTTGTTTACTGTGAATTTTTATTATTTTGGAACTATTAGGAATTAAATCAAAAGGAATAACCCTAATATGTGGCTCAATTAATAACCCATTCATACTGAAATATATTTTTTCAATTGTAGTGTTCTTTGTACCTGTATTTTTTAATAAAACCTCAGAATCAAAATTATTAACTGCATCATAATAAACAGTTTGGTTTGTAGATTAATTTGAAAAGTATTTGGGTATAGAAATATTTTCAAAATGATAGTTGTATATTCTTACAACCTAATTTTTGATGTAGGGGGGTGGTTTCTTAAGGTAATACACACATAAGAGAGATAATCAACTAGCCATACCCACCAAAAGAGCAACTACCATTATTATTGTGAAAATTAGACTAATAATACTCCCAATTATAGACAATACCAAGCCTGCCGTAGCTAACCCTTTTTTATCACTACCACTATACCAAACAAGACCTAATATGTTAAATAACAACCAAATAATGGTATCCAACAAAGAATAAACCCTAACAATCCAAAAACAAACGATGTAATTCCCTTTGCTTCTTTATCTATGTTTATATCTCCTTCTGTGTTGTTTTAATCCCAATCAGTTTTGGTCACATATTTTATTCAGTAGTTGGTGGTTCGTAATATCTAATTATGCTCAATTGATTTTCATCTTTACCCGTTGCAACACATTCTGCTACTTTAGTACCTGACTTTAGATTTATTTTCATTTCTGTTCTTGTTACTGTATATCCATCTAATGTATTTATAATTGATGTGTCTTGTTCTTCTGGAGGGCTATCATCTTTTATTACATATTCTGAATTATTCCAGCTATCCATTTCATTCTCGAATTCATTCATTGCATTTTCATCAAAAAATTTCATTTGTATAAGTCTACAACTTGCTACGGTAGTAAATTCTCTTGCATCTATGAAATCAGTAATGAGTTGATTCTCATCGAAATTAAAACTTAACTCAATAATTGCAGTTTTTGATAATTTATTTTTAGTAATCCTTAAAGTACTATTTTCATCAGAATGGGTAATTATTTGTGTAAATGTATAATTTGTAGTGTTGTAATCTTTAGTTGCTTCAGATTGGGGTGTATTTTGGACTATGCCAATCATATTTTCATCGACAGACTGATTTTGATTTATAGTGTATTCTGAACTATTATTTTTATGACTTATACTAATTATAAGTAATATTCCTATTATTATAATAAAAACAACAGCCCCAATTATATATTTTTTTTTCATATATTCCCCTCATTGTATACTAATATATATTAATTATCTAAAATAATTGCATTATCCATATAAAATATATGTGCATTAATTGTGTTTCCGTATTTTATTATTCGCCCCTTAACTTTCATAATGTCTCCTTTAGAATAATTGTTTAATTTTGATTTTTCTTCTTTTTTAAAAGAAACACCGATATCAGAACCAATATTGTATTCTTTTGGAGGGTCTTTTAATCCTAATACTTGATACTCTCCGCTGGTTCCTGAACTTTTTACATAGAACTCCCAAGTAACATATCTATTTTTAATTTCTGTATTAAATATTTCTTGTCTTTCGTCATTATCTAAAATCGTAAAAAAGAAAGTGTGATAATCATAGAATGACGGCTCTTTCCCGTTTACTAAAAATAAACCTTCATTTGCATTTTTATTTTCTTGATTAATGACCAGAAATATACCTAATCCGATTGCTAGAGCTAGCAATATAATTTTATCAATTGTAATCTTTAGTTTTTTATCCATTTAATCACTCAATAAACACTAAATTTATAGTCTCCAATAGTTTAAATAAGTAACTATTGCCTACTTGACCTACACACCATTCACTAGCTACACAAATAGTGTAGACAGTGTAGTGTATGTAGGGTGTAGGGTAGATGAACATAGACTTTTAAACATTATTAAACTAGTAATTGATATGGACATATCTAATTGGTTTAAACAAACTTTTTCTGCTAATAAGAAAACTAAATCAAAGGAAAAGGGTTGGATAAATTTGCGACTTAGCATATTCTGGGATGTTAAAAATAATAAAGAGAACTTTGAATCAGAAATTGTTAAGATTGGACAGGATATGGGCAGTATATTCCTAAATACCAAAATAATATTTAATAGTAATGGTGAATATATGGGCACTATGAACCCTTATCTGGGTATTGATTCTGTTATAAGCTGTGCTAAAAATACCCAATATCAAATTGTTGAATCACTTTCTGCATTCTATATGGTAGAAATAAACAAGCAAATAAACGGAGAATGGCATCATATAGCTGATTGTAAAAAAAAGAAAGCAGATAAGTGGAGAATAGAAATAAAACCAATAATTAAAAATAAACCTAAAGAATTCAGTCTAAACAAATTCAATTATGAACTATTAGGACTAGTGCCTCTAAGCGATTGGGTTTGCAAGAGATATGATTATAGTGCTCAAGCTCCTAGCTTTAATATAATTTTTATAGACGGAAAGCCAGGCATAGAAGAACACGATAACCCACGTTTATTCAAGCTTAGATATTTAGTAGAGGATAGAATAAAGTATGGCGAACTTAATAATCCGAAACTAGACAAACAGTTGTTTGGCGGTAGTATATTGGATTTTATTGCTAATGTAAGAAATAATAAGTTATTCAATAAAACCAGATTCGCGACTCAGGAAGAAAGAAATACTTGGCTTACAGAAGTAGATAAACTGATTAAAAAATATAATCTTTAATTTCTTTGAAATTTTTCAATTATTAGATGTGCTTGTTCTCTAATTTCTTTTTTAAATTTAATAATACAAAAATGTCCCAAAAAGATGAGACCAAAATGGCGATTCCTTCAATGATATATGAACCAAATTGCTTCGCGATTTAACTTTTATCGGGAGCCCTTATCTGCACACTAGTGTGCAGTATTATGAGCGGGCTCCCTCGTTGGTATTAATTTACGTGCAACAATTTGTACTTTTTTTGACCTTCTTCGATGTAATGCTTCACGGTTTCGGCAGTCACTTTTCCTATACTTTCGTAATATGTATATTTGCTCCAAAAATGCCCTTTTGGATATCTTTGTTTAAATCCAGGAAAGATTGTAAAAATATTATGTGCCGTGTTGGATTTTAGCAAACAAATAGCATGTTGTACAGTCATAGTTATTGGTAATTCAAGAAACAAATGAATATGATCAACATCAGTTTCTTGTGTGTGTATCGTTATATTATATTTTTTAGATACAACATTAAAAATATCTTTTACAATTGCGCTGATAAATCCATCACGAAATGTATTGTAACGATATTTTGATACAAAAACAAAGTGAAATGAGTTTCGGCGTGCATCCGAAGAGTTTTTATTCTTATAGCTATACAATTCATTCATAATGAAACCTTCCTGTTAGTCTGCGACCAACAGGAATATATTTATTAGAAAACTATTAAAAATCGTT
>Ga0172369_10008227_pt1 | contig 11862 bp, 6 predicted proteins | sample LakKiv25m_FD_114539 | JGI IMG/M metagenome (GOLD analysis project Ga0172369, IMG submission 114539) | Freshwater microbial communities from Kabuno Bay, South-Kivu, Congo - kab_022012_11.25m | ecosystem: Environmental > Aquatic > Freshwater > Lake | place: Democratic Republic of the Congo... | reverse complement strand
GGGGTTTTTGGATGGGTGGGTTTTGGGTGATTTTGATTGGGACAGGCGTGCGGTAGCCTTCGAGCAGGTTGTTGAAGAAGCCGCCTATCAGGCTACCGCACGCCGCTAACTTTAAGTGCTTGGCGGTAATAAACTTACTTAAAAAACAATTCGCAAAATAATTAGCGTAATCAAATTGGAAGAATTCACACCTACCCGCTAGTTTTTTTAAAATTAATTTGTTAATTAATTCTGACATCTAAATTCCTATCTTTGAGCCTACCTTACCCACTCCCTTATCTGCATGAAGGGTTAAAGCAGTGGCTGCTTCTCCTATGCCGGATAATATCCCTTTAGTCATAAACCAGGCTATCCCTGGAGACATTACTAAAAGCACTCCGGTAACTGTATTAAAATAAGGCTTCTCAAAGAACCAAGAAGTGGTTCCGGAAGCAAGGCTTGCCTGCAGGGTTGACATATAGATAGCTGCGTAATGAATAAGCGCCCAAATGATTACCCAGGATTTCACCCAAAATAGATAAATAAAGTACTCCTTTAAAATGTTGTAAGTACCAAATAAAAGACTCAACAATAAAGTAAATGGAAACAGGCTATAAATGATCATTACCGCGTAGCCCTGTAAATATGGCAAAGCCTTAATCATAAACTCAGCCAAGGTGGTGGAAAAGAACTGCCCTACAAACGAAGAAAGATAAGCCAGCCAACTGGCAGGCTGCTTCATTATCCAGCTTAATCGTGTGGTTTGAGGTTCTATGCCGTAGCCAGTCATATTAGAGGCTATATCTGTAGCTGCCTTCTCATTATGGCCAGCAAGAAGCCTTATCTTTATTGCCTTATAATCTATAAAGAGGTTGGTAAATGGGCCTTTGGCGCCTAATTTATCTATCTCTGTCTTAATATAGTCCGTTAACCTTGAATCCAGGGATTCCCAGCGCTTTCGCTGATCTAAATCATAGCTCGCTATCACACTTTCGTCCCCGGGCCACCACTTCTTGCTTACTTTGCCTTGAGTGTTACTGTTATTAATCATTCTGCCTAAAGTCTGCGGGTAATCATTCTTTAAGAATTCTTCAAGATCTTTCTTTAGGGCATTGTCTTTTTTGATGCCCTCGCTGCTAAAATGCTGCAGATATATAGAGACCTTATTTACAATAAAGGGATTGTTAAGATAGTTAAAGTCCTTCTGTTGAGTAACCTGAGTAATAGCGCTTATTGTGCCATAAACAATGGCATTGTAGCCCTGGCTTATGCAAACAAGACCTAAAGAGCCTGCGCGGGCCTTTCCTGAGTCAATAAAGGCCTCCTTTAGGCTATCCTGGGTACTGGTGCCCTTCCAGCCGGCTGCTTCCATAGTGGAAGTTGCATTTTCAAGGCTGGCCATAGGCTTAATAAAAATAAACAAAAGAATGCAAAACATCATCAAATAACTCCACAAAACTGAAAAATCTGTTTCCCTAACAGATTTCCATAAAGAAGTCAAAAGCCCTATAAGAAAGATAGCTAGTCCTATTTTTGTTTCAAAAAACAGGAAATCTATTATTGACTTAGCATTAACCAAACCAATAACTTCAAATGCCGCTTCTGTAGGTGATATGCCTGTTGGAATCATATTTTCGACCGATGAATAAACGAGACGCACCATAACCCCAAAATCTAGTTAGTAGACTCGTGGCAACCGGGAAATAAAAAAAGACAGTTTAGTTTTAAACTGTCTTTAACCCCTTGGCACGTAACTCGTTAACTCAGCTAATTTGTCTTGATATATTTCTTCAAGAAAAGGTAGGATAGTCCTGTGGGAACGGAACCAGCGGTCAGCCGAAGGTACGCAAAAGGATACGTAGCTTCTTCTTGCCTTTTTCTCCGGTTTCGGCTCTATTTTCGCTTGTTTCAGCCATTTTAGCCCTTCCTCATAGCACATTTTCCAAGGTTGGTTGATATCAACCTTGACGATTTCCTGGTTATAGATGCAAATACCTTTGAAAATAATCCTCATAAAGCTTTTTATCATATAGTCAGACGGCTCGCTTGGCGGGGTATTTCTGAGTCTGAGGAGAAAATCCTGCGTGGCGTAGGTAAGGTTAACGGCGTTTCTTTTCTCCAGTATCTTCAGCTGGATCGCTTTGATATCGGCTTTCAACTTCTTTTCTTCGTTGCTCAACAGTTCCGCCTTTTCCTTGTATATATCAATGTTTATCTTATCTTCACGGTAGACTTCATACAGCCCTTTCTGCTTCTCAAGGTTTCGGTGAAGGAGCTTTTCCTTCTCCTCCAACTGCTCTATGTAACACTGTTCCGGCTCGGTGGCGCTGAGCTTTATCGCGTCTCCCAGTTCCTCCAGGATGTGGAGATTCTTGGCTATGGTATCGATAATCTCCCAGACTTGCTTATTTATGGCATCGGCCGTAACCGATTTATTGCTGCATTTGGTATAGTATTGCTCTTTGGACGAACAGTGATACCAGGCTCTTTTATCTTTGGTACGGTGATTAACCGTGGACATATGGCCCCGATAGGGACGGCCGCACTCGTTGCACTTCAATACTCCGGAGAGATGGTAGACGTTATTTTTGAAGCGGATGATGTTAGTGGTGCGGTTTCTTTTGAGGAGCCGCTGAACTTCATCGAATTCCTGCTGAGAGATTATGGCCTCGTGGGCGTTAGGAACTTCTATTATCTTCGAGGGGTCGTTATTTACGTATTTATACCCCTTGCCCTCGCCGTTTTTGGTTTTTTGTTTCATATCATAGTGTTTCCGGTTCCAGATCAACGTCCCCAGATACACCTTGTTTTTCAAGATGTCGGAGATAAATTTTGTGTAGAATTTTCCGCCCTGCCTTGAGGGGATACCGAGGTCATAATAATGCGCGGCTATCTGGGAAGTGCTTTTGCCGTTGCGGTACATGGCAAAGATCTCCCTGACCATATTGGCTTCCTTGGGGTTGACTTCCAGTTTTTTGGATTCCTTGTTATGGATATAACCGAAGGGAGCGTAGCGAGAGCCCTGCCAGTGGCCTTTTTTAACCCCCATAATCATACCAGGAAATACCCTTTCAATAAGCCGGTTCCTCTCAAACTCCGCGCAGCTTCCCAGCATCTGAAGGCTGAACTTTCCTGCGCTTGAGGTGGTATCAAACGGCTCGGTGGCAGATTTAAATCCTATTTCTAACGATTCCAGTTCCTCGAGCATTTCCAATAAGCTCTTGAGTTTTCTGCTTAACCGATCCTGCTTGTAAACCATAAGCAGGTCGAATTTTTTGTGCCTGGCGTCAAAAAGAAGTTTCTGGAGGGCCGGCCGGTCTGTTATATAGCCGGAATACCCGTCGTCTTCGTAAATTTCCCTGCCCGGGATGCTACAAAAAACTTCCCATCCAAAGGATTTTGCGTACTGCAAGAGAAAATTCTTCTGCACCTCAAGAGAAAATCCTTCTCTGGCTTGGTCCTCTGTTGAAACTCTCGTATACAATGCGACTTTCATGATTTCCTCACCGTATCGCGCCACTTCTCAATCTTCTTTATGTCTTCATCGGTAAAGACCGGATAATTCCTATAATCCCGTTTGGGCGTAATCCATCCTTTCTTTATCCAGTAGCGTACCGTCCTCTCATGAACACCAAGAAGCTCGGCCGTCCTGAAGATGTTGTGGCATTTGTTATTGATAGAGTTAAAAGGCATACCGCAATCATACAAGCCTTATCAAGTTTTGTCAACTAATTTTATTCTTTTACCGCCGTTCTTCTCCGGCAGATAACAGGACAAAAACAGCTCTGACAAAAGCTCTACGCCCCGATAGAAAGAATCCTGCGCTTCTTCTAGCTCTACATCAGTCAAACCTCGCTCCCGCAGCATAATTTTTAACGCCTCCCAGCCCCGCGGTTTTATTTTATCGACTTTCCTCGACATCCATCCTGCACCACCCCCTTTGCCAAATTCAGCTCTTGCCTGCCCTTTCCTCTCCAAGTAATTTCCTGACCTTGCCTTCTGCGCCACTCATTCCTAACTCATCAAGGATCAACTTCCGTAAAGCTTGAAATTGTTCTGGAGTAACTGAAGCTTGAATATAAAGCAAGATTTTATTCTTACTTTCATTATAAATTTTAAAAATCTGCTCTTTATTCTCGTTCATCTTACTTTTAGTTAAGATTTAAAACTAAGGTTTTCCTGGCTGTTTAAGTAGATCGATTACTTCCCTTATCTGCCTAACTTTGCCTTGGTAAAAGCATTGTCCCTGTTTAAGTAAAACCAGGTCCGTAAGCATAAATAGTTTTTGGGAAAATTCAGGCATGATATAGAATAGCCTATCCCGGATACCTTCATAGTTAGAGCTGGAGTAAGCTATGATTAAAACAGCATCGTACCTGGGCATTTCATGCTTGTATTTATAGACTACGACTTTCCACTCGCCACGCTGTTTGTACCAAGTCTCTACTTCGAGGGCTATTTTAATGCCGGAATCTAAGACTATCAGGGCATCGGGAATCTTGGATTTTAGCCTGAATTTCTTCCTAATAACCCACTCTGGAGCCCATTCTTTTATAGCCAATTGCTCATAGAGGATATAGTAGCTTTCAATGACCGCTCTTTGATGCTCAAAGGTATTAAAACCCGTATGCCTGTGATTAAAGTAGTAGCGGTTGCTAAAGGGTTCGTATCTGTGGATAAAACCCTGGCCTCTCTGGGTTAGATAATAGACCTTAAGCCCGAGGTTTGGTTCTTGGTAAGAGGTAATAAAAGCACGTTTTGTAGAGTAATCTACTAGCCAGCGCGGATAGGTTAAGGCAAGCCTCTTGTGAGCAAATTCATAAAGTTGTTCCCTGGTAGCAAATCTAAAAATAAAGATAAATCTAAGCAGCGCGCTGATCCTATATTCCTGCTCTTTTCTGGTAATCCTGCCTTTAGTCATAAACTTAAGTCCTTTCTTTTGGGTGCAGGGGTTTTGGGTGATTTTTAGTTGGTGAGGTATGCGGTAGCCTTCGGCGGGGTTGTGGGAAAAACCGCCTGAAGGCTTGCCGCAAGCCGTTAACCTAACTAATTGCAATAAAAGAACATTGTTAGAAAATAATGCGTAAAATAATTAACATACGCAAAATAAGATAATTGGTATCCACCTTTTAAATCCTTGAGAATTAATTTGTGAATTAATTTTGGCCATTTTTAAGGCTCTGATATCTAAAGCCCATTACCCTCCCTTAAAAACTGCACAAACTGCATTAACTACACTCCAAGCACAAAACCCTTTAAAAAACTGCACAAGAACTACATTAAAACTACACCAGTGTAGTTGGTGTAGTTTGTGTAGTTAGTGTAGTTTTTTCTTGTGCTAGATAGTCCGGTTCAAGGTATCTGTTTAATACGTCATCTATGTCATTTTTTGACAGGTGATAGAGGTAACCTTTATTGATTCTGTGCTTATGCTTATTTAAGCCAAAAGAACGCATTTTCCAGCCGATCCATTTGGCAGTTATTCTAATGAAATCTTCCTCTTCTAAATAAGACTGCATTGCCTGCTTTATCTGCTCGCTTGAGCTGGCGGTATCAGTGGTAAGAGTTAGGTCCTTTAAAGCCTTAAGGAAGGCGCTGGTGCGGTCATCCAAGCTGTCATCCTGGGATAATCCTATCTGCTCAAGGGCAAAGTCCTTGATCAGCTGGAATTTGGCCTGGTCGTGGTTAAGGAAGATAAACCTAGCTATGGAGAGTAGCGGGCACCAGAGGTCATTAAACCTATTATTAGCGATTTTTACCTCTGGATCAGTAAGGTAAATTTGCCTGATTTCCTTAAAGAAACAAAGGCTAAAGGTATAGCAGAGGTGCCGGATATAGTTCCAGTTTTCAGAGGTTTCCGTGTCAAGAAGCAGGCCTTTTTCGCTCTTGGCCCGCAGCATGATTATTTTAATCGTCCGGCTTTCTAAGGTATCTTCCAGGCCTTTGGTATTGGCGATAAGCTTAGGCGAATATACTGAATACTTCCTGGTATAAAACTCTCCTTTAAAGGTTTTCTCCTGTCTTAAGACGCAGGCGCCCTTAAAGTGGCCGGCATTGAGGATGGCGCGGATGGACTTGGATTTTTCCGGGTCTTTTAAGATCTCGGCTTCATCTATGCCAAAGGTAGGGCGCAAGTTTTCAATATCCCTGTAAAGCGTGGCTTCTGAGGCATTGACTGAGAAGATACCGTTAAAGGACATGCGCGTGGTAATGCGGGCAGTTTTAGACTTGCCAGTATTCTTTAGTCCTTCAAAAGCAAGATAGGGATAGGTTTCAAAGAGGTAGTAAAGATAGGTGCCGATAACCCAGAGAGGAAGCACTAAATACCAGCCAAGGTCTTTTATTTCAGAATACTTAGAGTAGATACGCTCTATTTCTGCATGTACCCGGTAAGGCGTAGGGGTATAACCATTAAAGACAAATTCCTTTATTGAATCAGCCTGCCAGCGCGGTTCTGGATTCTTGATAAATGGTAGCTCTTTAATGACCTTGCCGTATCTATTGAAGAATTCGGCTTTATCTTCTAGCTTCAAGAGTTTTCTTTCGCTAGTTACCACATAATAGAGCTGCTTAAAGGGGTTTTTAGCGTCTCTGGTATATTCACTAAAGGGAATGGTAAAATAAGCAGTATTGCCTAAGAAATCCTCCGAAGGATGAAGGAAATTAACCTCATTTGAACCTAGCGCGTTAAAGCAAAAATGAAATTCATCCAGGCTTTTAGCTTCCCTTAAAAGCCGGTTAAAATCAGCTATAGTGTTTCCTGCGGCAAAGAAATCAGTGATATCTTTTTTGCCTTGAGGCAACTTAGATAAAGAGACGTATTTAGCATGGGGTAATTTTTCAATCAAATTCTGTGCAGCGGACATACTTGTTTCATCGCGGTCAAAACAGATATAGAGATTGGAGATATCCTTTAAAGAAGCAATCCACTCATCCTTAAAAGTGCCTACCCCGGCTGTAGAGGTTATTGCCGGAATGCCCCTAGCCTCAAGGACCAAGCGGTCAAATTCACCTTCGCAGATTACCAGAATTGGCTTAGAATTAGTTATATTCTCCCAACCGTAAAGTTCAGCATGAGATCCTTCAGTAAACCAGTATTTTGGCTTGGATGAATCAGAAAAGGGATCTTTGCGGAATTTAAAAAAGGTATACTGATTGTCTTTATTGTAAATAGGTATGCTTATTGCTGAGCCGTTCCAGCCGATTTTTAATTTATTGATAATTTCGTTAGGAAGGCAACGCTGGTTAAGGTAGGTGCGGATACGCTCAGGTAAGGCTTTATGATACTGTTTGACTAATTCTTTAATCTTTTCATCTTGCATCTTTCTCTCCTACTCCATGTTAAAAATGGCAGACTTGAGATCTGCCATGGCATTCTTAATTAAGGTTATACCGATAGAGCCGTTATTATAGAACTCTTCGATTAAGTCTTTTCGCTCTGGGGTATCCTCAAAGACAAAGACTGCTCTTCGGTTATTGCCTTCAACCCGGATAATCTTTAAGCCTTTTGCCTTAAGGTATGCTGAAAGCCAGAGGTCATTTGTGGAATAGGTAGAGTTATTCATCTATTCATGATCCTTTTAGTTAGCCAGGTAAACCAGAAAAGGCTGGTTTTACCCCTCCTATTGGTAGTACGGAGTTTGGGGCATTTTGTTAACCCCCCCCTATTGGTAGTACCGAGTTTGGGGCATTTTTATAACCCCCTCCTAAAAAATATTTCTAGCACATAAGAGCAACAAAAAAGCTGGCACTTCCGCTTTTTAATTCGGAAATGCCAGCCCGGTTTTGCTCTGACCTGCTTAAGATGCGAGGCCGAGGATACTGCGACTGGATAAAATTTATTTGTTTACTACTAGCTAAACTATACACCGCGATTTTGCCCTTGTCAACAAAAAAGGCTGGCTCCTTGAGGTTTAACTCCAAGAAACCAGCCCAGTTTTCTCCGATCTTATTAACGCAAGACCGAGTTGTCTGCGACTGAAAAATCACATATTTGCTACTAGTTAAAATATACATCATAGTCTTACCTATGTCAACAAAAAAAGGGCTGACTTCCGAGCTCAAGTACTCGGAAATCAGCCCTTTGGTTCTTCCAATAGGACTGTGTTACAACTCCACAGGCGAATCGCTTACGCGACCCCCTTAGACCAGATTATCAAATACTTACAACTAGTTTAAGTATATATTGCCGGTTTTTCTTTGTCAAGAAAATTTATCAAAGGCTAGCTGCACAATACAAGAAATTCCTAGAATAGAAAAAGGGGCATCTTTTGGAAATGGCCTTTTGGCTGAGAAACCGTTAAGGCAGGAGACGCCCCTCTTTTGTTTAAGGTGTGGTGCCTATAAAAACAGCTTTTAATTGCTGGGCTGAATTTGCTGAATCAAGTACCACTAAGATATCCCTTAGCACTGGCTCGGTTGGAGAACAATGCTCTTCTTCTATTCTGAAGATATCTGAAATACAAGAGATAACTTTATCTATATCCTTTTCTACGCTCCCCTTATAACAGGATGCTTGGATATATTCCTTAATCCTTTCGCTGGAAGGGATTATTTCTGAATTAACTAAATTCTCTATTTCTCGCCACTCTGTATTAAGATTTACACAATTTAATCTATTCTGAATGGCATAATTATCTATGTTAACACTTAGGTTGCCTATAGCCTGGGTAACAATGGGAAGATTACGGAAATCGATGCCACCAAACCTTCTCCCGCTATTAGCCCTCAAGTTACCTTCGACTTTATTGTCTCCGACATCCTGTGTTATAGGGCTGCTGGATTCACCGACACTGCCACTGGGGATTTCTCTCCCATTTAAAGACTGATCCCTAGATTGCAAAAATACTACTTTCCGCTTTCCTGCCTGAAGCAATAGCGCGCCTTCAATATCCTGAGGGTAGTCAAACGCCGTCTCTATCTTTACTGCCGCCTTAGCGACTGCCTGAATAAGCTCCCGGCTTTCGCTATCAAGCAATATATCATCTCTATAAGAAGCAAAGGCAGGCTTTAATCTCCCATCTTCCAAAATCAACTTTTTACTCTTATTGGCAAAAGCTACCAGGCGCAGTGCGCCGGTCTTACGGTTATAGGCAAATCTGTACGGCGAACCGGAAAATTCCTCGTTTCCGCTTACCAAAGACTCTCCCAAACCCTGCACCAGCTCTATAATCAATTCGTCTTTATTTTCATCGGCAGGGTTTTGCGTATGGATAACAAAGGCATAATCCGGCAGAACCATCTCCTGTACTAAGATCGCAGGAAACACCTCGCTGTGATTTATGCCATTTGCTTGGCGGTCAAAGAATGCCCGGTCATTCCAAACCGAGGCCCAGACTTTTTTGATATACTTGGACACTTCTTGCTCCTGCGGCCTGACATTGCCAAAGGAATCATAGAGGCCTGCTCCCTGATAACCCAATAGGTCTTCGGCATTGGTTGAGGAACGCAAAAATAACCTTATCGAATGATCCTTGCCGAATACCTGTTCTATTGTTTTCATAATCAAGCTAAGGTAACTATCCGGTATCTGGAGTCTTTCTATGAGCAGGCGCATTTGCCTTAAGGTGTCCGAAATATCCGCGGCAGAAGGGTTCCTTAACGCCTTTGCCTTTAGTTTCTCCAATTGCGCCTTGATTTCAGCATTTACTTCTAAATCCAAAACCTGGCTGAATAAACTAAAAGACAAACTAAAATGCCGTAAGGATATTTGCCCAGGTAAAAGGTTAAGCGGGATCTGTTGTAAACGATAAGGTTTATTGCCTATATTTTGAGGCCGGTAATCTTCGGGCATAATTATGAAATCTTTTTTCTCTAAATCAGCAGGGATAATGTTTATCCGTCTTTTAGTCTGCCCTTGCGGCGGGCCTTTATTCTTTGCCGGCTCTTTTTTTGTCGTTAACACTACCTCTTCACCCTTAACAACAAGCTTTACCCATTGGCCGTTAAGGCCGTCTAATAATGTTATATCCGGGCAAACCGCAAAAGGTATGTTATGCTGCCGGGCTCTGATTGCCGGATGCGCCAGCAAGCCGTCCTCTTTTAAGGTAATAATGGCTGCGGCCTCGGTTACCGGAGGCGCCTCTGAAGGGAGCCGCTCAATGACAATTATTTCATCTGAATTCACATCTTTAAGTTCAGATATCTTCTGAATAAACCTTATCCTGCCTTCGGCCTCGCCAGGCACCACCACCTGCCAGCCACTTATGCCGGCCTTTTCCATTGCAGCTTCCTTGGCATCTTTAAGCGCCAAGGAAAGAAGATAAATGGTATCACTCCTGAAAATATTAGAAGAAAAGTTATCCACCCAGATACTCTCTCCTGCCCCAATAGCTGCGCTCAGGCGTTCAGCCATTTCCTGAAAATCCTCTATCGCTTGTTGAGAACTGGTATTAATAACTCTTTCTGTGCGCTTATACAGGGAATAAAGTTTTAGCCAATCCTCTTTGTTAAATGCCTTGTCTTTAGCCAGGGAATCAAGCTCAGCGCAAATAATGTCTAACTCTTCCTGGTCATAACCGTTTAAACGCGTATTTGCTAAAAGGCTGCGCATTGCTTCTATTGCCTCTTTGTCAGAGCTAAAGTCAATTGTCTCTTTAAGGGCGTTGAACTGACGGTAGAACAGGATTTCCAGGCGGTTATCCAAAAGAACGGTTAATAATAATTCTTCGCCGCTCGTATTCTTCATTAAATCATAGAGGGCCTGCCTTATTTGAATTATGGTATCTAGATAGTCAAGGTTGGCTTCGGACGTCTCCCTAAGCACTGCTGAAATCTTTGCCTTTAGCTCCTCCTGGCCGGCAATTGCGTTTTGCCAGCGCTGGAAATGTTCATTTATGGTATTAACGCTCCCTTCGCCGTACACGTCCTCTAAACTGGCAATCAGATTATCGCAGGCAGCTAATACGCTTTGCCGAAGGCGTTCCGATATTCTATCCGAGGCATTTGCCTCATAACCTAACCTGTTTAACCTGGAGCTATCGCCCCGCTCTATAAAAATCCGGTATGCCCTGACTACAGCCAAATCCTGCGGGCTGGGCCGGTTATGGATCCTATCCCTTATTTCGCCTACCAGGCCGCCTCTGGTATCGCTGCCGGTAACCGCTACTGCCAGATTTATGGCCAGATTACGCAAGCGGTCTATCTGATCAGGATTACCCAGGGCCAGGGCTTTTACTAACCGTCTTTTGGTCAATATGGATATTGGCTTGTTCAAAAGCTGGATCAAGGCCTGCCTGATTTCCGGCAGCCTGTTTTCTACGTTGGCTGCAGCCCTAAAGCCTGCCTGCTCGCCTACTCCGGCTTGTAATAATTTCATCGTGACAATGATATGGGAAATTGCCTTTTCAGGAGGCCTGCCCGGGAACCTGTTGCAGAAGTTAAGCCACTCCTGTAAATTATCCCAGCTTCTTGTGGCAGCATAAAGATTAAGGCCGGATTTACTTAACAATAATTCTTCCAAAGATAAATTTGCTTCCTTTATACTGCGCTTTTCTTTTAATAACTTTAGAGCATTCTCTGCCGCGCCGGACATAATACTGCCTGCTAACAAGGCTGTTAAACGGTTAAAATCCTGCTCTGTCCTATCGCTAAAGTCTAGCCATAAACTAAAATCTTCTCCCCTATCCAGGAAGAAAGAGGCAATTAAATACCCCGCCGAAAGCTCCTCTTCCTTTAACCTGAATTCACCCTCTGGATTTAAAAATTCCTCCCTATAATGGTTAACCCTTGCAAATTCTACGCCGCTTCTGGCAATAGCTCCACCTAGCGCCTGGGCTGTTGCCTGGCGCACACCCTGGTCATTATCATTCAATTTCTCATAAAGGCGTAAGACTATTTCCTTGGCCAGCTCAGGCCTGGACTTAGCGATTTCACCTAGCGCCT
>Ga0172369_10008226_pt1 | contig 11863 bp, 12 predicted proteins | sample LakKiv25m_FD_114539 | JGI IMG/M metagenome (GOLD analysis project Ga0172369, IMG submission 114539) | Freshwater microbial communities from Kabuno Bay, South-Kivu, Congo - kab_022012_11.25m | ecosystem: Environmental > Aquatic > Freshwater > Lake | place: Democratic Republic of the Congo... | reverse complement strand
GGCTCATCGGATTCTTCACGAGAACAGCGACGTCGGCTCCGGCGAGCGCGGCGGCGATTTCGTCCACGGCGAAGGTGTGGGCGGTGGTGCGCGCGCCGATCCAGAGCACGTCGACGCCGGCCTCCAGCGCCCGGGAGGCGTGCGCGGCGCCGGAGACCTCGGTGGCGACCTTCATGCCGGTTTCGCGCCGGACCTCGCGCAGCCATTCCAGCGCCTCGCGACCGCGGCCCTCGAACGCGCCCGGACGCGAGCGCGGCTTCCACACGCCGGCACGGAACACGCGCACTCCGGCCGCTGCGAGCGCGCGCGCCGTCTCCAGAACCTGGTCGCGGGTCTCCGCGCTGCACGGACCCGCGACGACGACCGGACGGGTCGATGTCCCGAACACCGAGTGCAATGCCGCTTCCGACGCCATGCGCGCTCCGGCGGGGAACATAGCGCGGGAGCGGACATCGGGGTGGGGTGACGGGAACGCGAGACACGGGTCCGTTGACATTCCGCCCCGCGCCGGGGCAAATGCGCGCCGTGCTCTCGTACCGACATCACTTCCACGCCGGCAACTTCTCGGACGTGTTCAAGCACGCGGTGCTCTCGCGCCTGCTGCTGGCGGCGACACGCAAGGACACGCCGCTGCGCTACCTGGAGACGCACGCCGGCGCGGGCGTGTACGACCTGTCGCACCCGTGGGCGCAGAAGAACCGCGAGTACGAAACCGGCATCGCGCGGGTGCTGTGGCGCCCCGACGTCCCCCCGGAGCTGGCGCGGTACCTGGACGCCGTGCGCGCCGAGAATCCCGGGAGCGGCCTGCACCGCTATCCCGGCTCGCCCCGCCTCGCGCAGCGGCTGCTGCGACCCTGCGACCGCCTGTCGCTCTTCGACCTCAACCGTGCCGAGGCGGAGTCGCTGCAGCAGATCTTCGCCGGCGACCGCCGCGTGCGTGTCGAGCGCCGCGACGGCTACGAGGCGCTCAAGGCCTGCCTGCCGCCTCCCGAGCGGCGCGCCGTCGTGCTCGTGGACTCGTCGTTCGACCGCGCCGGCGAGTTCGCGCGCCTCGCGCAGGCGTTGGCGCAGGCGCACCGGCGCTTCGCCACCGGCGCGTTCGCGCTCTGGTATCCGCTCATGGACTCGGCCTCGATGCGCGCGTTCGAAGAGGACGTGCGGGCGACCGGCCTGCGGCGCATCCTGCAGGCGGAGCTGGAAGTGGAGGACGAGGCCGGCGCGACCGCGCTGCGCGGCTGCGGGATGCTGCTCGTTCGCCCGCCCTGGAGGCTCGACGAGGAGCTGCGCGGGATGGTCGCGTGGCTGGAGGGCGCCCTGCGCCGGGGCCGCGGCGCCTCGCGCGTCGGATGGCTCGTGCCCGAGTAGGCGCGGCAGAGAACGCCATCAGCGGCGCGACAGCGAATCGGCCAGCTTTTCGAGCCCTTCCAGAAGGCGATCGTGCTTCGCCTCGTCCAGCTCCAGGTACGCCAGCAGGTACTCCAGCACCGGGTCCGGACTCTCGCCCAGCGACGCGGCGGCCTCCATCGAGAGCTCCACGCTGGCGGCCTCGGCGCGCGCGTGCGCCGCGACGGCCGCGCGCACGGCCAGCAGATCCCCCGCCGAAGCCGGATCGCCCTGCTTTTCCAGCGATTCCAGAATGAAGCGCTGCACCCGCCGGTGCATCGCCGAGTCGCGCCGGATGATCTCCATCACCAGCCGCACGAAGGCGCACCGGCTGCTGCGCGAGATGTCGACGGTCTGGTCGATGGACGACGCCTCGACCTCCTGCCATCGGCGCATCGCATGCGCGAGCGCGTCGCGCGCTCCGGTGGTCTGTGCCTGCGCCATGGTGCCGCTCCGCGCCGCCCTGCGCCTGCGGCCTCCCGTTCGATGCCGGACGCCGCCGGGGGTTTCGCGCGCGGCAGAAAAGAGAAACCGCCAGGACGCCAAAGACTCAAAGAACGCCAGGAACGGCAAGCAAGGGGAAGGGGAAGGCCGCAGACCAACCCCGAGAAACCTTGGCGAACTGGCGTCTCCTGGCGTCCTGGCGGTTCTCGTTGTGCACTGCGTCCTGCTATAGCCTGCGGGCCCCGAGGGGCGCGGAGCGTGCATGGCGTCGGTCGAGGAACTCCGCAAGCCCGTCGTGCCTCCGGCGGCGCAGTCGCCCGCCGACGAGAGCATCGCCGGGCTGCTGCGCGCGCGCGTGCAGAAGGTCCTGGGCCAGCTCCAGGGCACGCGCATCGAGGGCCTGCACCCGGTCGTCATGCGCGAGGTCGAGCGCTCGCTGCTGGAGACGGTGCTCGAGTTCACCGGGGGCCGGCGCGGCGAGGCGGCGGAGATCCTGGGGCTGCACCGCAACAGCCTGCGCCGGCGCCTGCGGGCGACGGGCCTCGAGGCGGCGCCGCCCCGGCGGCGGCGCGGCGCGCGGAGCCGCCGATGAGCGGCGCGTGGATGCTCCCCGGGTACGCGGCCGGGGTCGTGCTCGCCGCGCTGCTGGGCGGGCTGGTGCCGCTGCGCTTCGGCGCGAGCCCCAGGCGGCTGGAATTCTTCCTGGCGGCGTCGGCGGGCATGGTGCTGGGCGTCGTGGGCGCGCACATGCTGCCCGAGGCGTTCCGCGCCTGGCCGGGCGGGGCGGCGCGCGCGCTGGTGGTCGGCTACGTGTTCATGATGCTGGTCGAGCGCTTCGTGCTGCCGCACGCGATGCACGCGCCGCACGCGGCCGAGGCGCACGAGGGCCATCCGCCCGAGATGGAGGCGCAGCACGTGCGCGCCGAGGCGGCGGGCGTCGGCACGTTCCTAGGGCTGGCGCTGCACACGCTCGGGGACGGCATGGCGCTGGGCGCGGTGTCGCACGACGCGTCGGCGGCGCCGTGGGTGTTCCTGGCCATCGTGGCGCACAAGGGCCCGAGCGCCTTCGCCCTGGGGTCGATTCTCGTGCGGGCCGGAGCACGTCCGTCCACGGTGCTCGGGGCCACGGCCGCGCTGGGGTCGATGGTGGGCGTCGGAAGCGCGATCTTCCTCGCCGCGCAGGCGTGGACAGGCCTGGACCCGCGGCAGCTTTCCCCGCTGGCGCTCGCCTTCAGCGCGGGCAGCTTTCTGCACGTGGCCGTCACGGATCTGCTGCCCGACCTGCACCGCGGCGGCGCCACCAAGGGAAAGCTGCTGCTGTCGCTCGCGGCCGGATTCGCGGCGATGGTGACGCTGACGTTCGTACTGGAAAGATGAAGGATGAAGAACCGCCAGGACGCGGTCGCGATGGTCCTTCATCCTCATCCTTCCCATGCGGCGCCGACGAAGTCCCGCGGCCGCGCCGCAGGCGACCAGCGCCGCCGGCCCGCCGCCGCCCGCGCACCCGCAGCCTTCCGGCGGCGGCCCGAGCGCCCGGGCCGCGGCGACATTCAATGTATTCGCCTCGGAGAGAGCCTCCTCGCGCGTGCCCTGCACGACGACGAACCGCCACTCGAACGGCTCGGCCGGACTCGTCATGTCGAGGAATCGCACGACGCGGCGATCCTTCGGCAGCAGCGCGGCCAGGTGCAGCGAGTCGGTCCGGAGTACCAGAAACCGATCGTCGCCCAGCCCGACCAGCCCGTTGGCGAGAGGCAGCGACTGCTCCGCCGCGGCGAACGACGCCAGCTCGTGTTCGACGACGGTTCCGTCCTCCAGCGCGGGCGAGAAGACGGCCTTGTCGTGCGTGCGCGCAAACGCAAGCTCCACGCGGGTCGGCGCGTTCGCGGCCGCTCCCACCGACAGAACGCCCTCCCAACTCGACCCGTCCTGCCGCGTCTTCCACGCCATGCTCCACGGCCGCTCGGGCGTCGTCGTCACCTGCGTGTCGACCGGCGCATCAGAATCGACCAGCACGGGAGCCGGTCGCACGGGCCGCAGGCGCTCCCGGACGTCCGGATGGTCGAGCACCACCCGCGCCGCCGCCGCGGCCTTGGCTGCGTGCGTTTCGGAGTAGCGCCGCTCGCCGATGAACGGGTTCCAGCCGGTGGAATCCGACACCTCGGCCAGCAGCAGCTCGCGCCAGGCCTCGTCCACGTGCGGCTGGAGCTCCGGGCGCCCCGCCGCGAGCACGACCGCCTCGGCGTCGACCACGTCGCGCCGCGCCCGCATGTTGCCGGCGAGCACTCCGTTGTCGTCCTCCGCACCCAGCAGGCTCATGAGACCGCTGCCTCCCATCCAGCGGTGCACGTTCGCCGTGTCGTCCGGCTGCCACGTGCCGTCGAGCACCGAGGGCAGCGGCTCCGGGACGCTCCCCGCCGCCTTCGCCGCCCGCGCGAACGCCTGCACAGTCACGGCATGCCATCCCTCGGCCTCGTCCGCCGCCAGCCCCGCCTCCAGCGCGGCGATGGAGTCGGGATCGCGCACGAAGCGCCTGCCGAAATAGGGGTTCTTCCTCCCCGTGACGGCGAGCTCGCCGTCGTCCACGAAACTCCACTTCGTCTGCACGTTTCCATCGGCGGCGCCGGTCGTGACGACGCACAGCACGTCGCCGGCGTCGCCGAGCCGGTAGAGCGGCTTGTCGGCGGGCGCGCCGCGCATCCAGCGGAAGAGGTTGCGCGGCACAATCGCGATTTCCTGACCGCGCTCGCGCAGGAACCGCTCCAGACCGGGTCCGAACTGGCCCTCCTGCGTCCACGTGGCGCGCCCCGGCTCGAGCCCGGCGCGCACGAGCGAATCGCGCGCAAGGCCGAAGGAGACCTCCATGTCGCGGCGCGGGTACGCGAGCCACAACTGATCGGACCAGTGGAACGAATCGACGGCGAGCTGCCCGCGGGAGACGAGCGTGCGCAGCTTCTCCAGCACCGCCGGATGGCGCTCGCGCATCACGTCGGCCATGAGGCCCTGCATCTCGACGTCGGCGCCCCAGGTCGGGTGACGCAGGTAGATGTCCAGCAGCGGCTCCAGCGACTCGACGACGATGAGATCCTCCAGCTCGCGCTCCCCGACGTTCAGGTCGGGATCGGTTCCGGCGCCGTCCGGAAAGCCCTCCAAGCCGCCCGCCACGTACTGGATGTTGAAGTGGTAGACGGCCAGCGAGTAGCGCTCCAGGGCGCCGGCGGGCAGCGCGAGCAGGAGCGCGGCCGCAGCCGGCAGACACCGGCGCGGCGCGCGCAAGGACGCGGGTGCGTTCACTTCTTCACCCACACCCGGTGCGGAATCACGATGCCGCGCCCGTCCGGCATCCAGCGGGCGCATTGCGCCACCACGCGGGCAAAGACCTCCCGCGCCGAGCCCTCGTCCAGACCGGTCGAGCCCAGAGCGTCGAAGACCGACCGCGCGGCGCGCTCGACGTCCCCGGGCGCCTGTTGCGGGGCAGACGCGGCCAGACGGGGCATCAGCGCGTCGAGCACCGCGGTCGCCGCTGCGGCGGCGCAGTCCGCAGCCGAAACCGCCGGGCGGCGCGACACGACCGCCGAGGCCGCCGCGCGGGAGGTCTTTCCGCCGAAGTCGCTTCCGGGCAGCTCGGACGGCGGCACCAGCACGCGCAGCGATCGGGCGGCCCCGGGCACGCGGTCCAGAAGCCCGCGGCTTTCCAGCGTCTTGACCATGCCGTTGACGCTCGGGGCGGACGTCCCGAAGTGGCGCGCGATCTCCTCGAACGAGGGCGCGCAGCCGTTCCTGACGGTGTAGCGGTGGATGAATGCCAGGTACTCGCCCTGGCGCGCGGTGAACGTGGACATGGGGCGACTCTACCAGACGCGCCGGCGCCCGATCGTCCGTTCCGGCACCGAGTTGCACCGGTGCAACTCCGGAAATCATCCCTGTGATTTCGCGGACTTGCAGGTTTTCGCACCACTTACTCCGTTCACTGGTATATGCAGCGATAGATTATGCCGACGCGGGCCGACGCGGCCTGTCCCCATGGCGCCTCCCGCCCGACGATCTATCGTCGCGTGCTGCCGGCGCGTCCGCACGCTCCGGCCCGGGAGAGCCCATGACCCCCGCCATCCTCGCTGCGGCCCTGGCGGCCGCGCAGCCGACCGCCGGCGCCGTCACCGTGCTCCACGTGACGGGCGCGTTGGGCGCGGATTCCGGGAGCTGCTCGCTGCCGGGGCTCGAGGCGCTCGTGGAGACCCCGCGCTCGCCCGGCGGGTCGGCGAGCCTGGGCGACGTGGGCTTCGGCGTCCTGCGCGATCGCGGCCGTTTCGTCTTCGATCCGCGCAACCTCGGCGATCCGCTCGCGTCGGCCCGGCTTCTTTCCCCCGAAGGCCGCACGGCGCAGGTGCTCGACGAATCGCTGCCGATACTCGTGACCGACCAGGGCGTCTACTTCCAGTGGCCGCGCGAAGGGCTGCCGGACGGGCTCGAAGAGATGGCGCGCGCGCTCGCGGAGCCGACGCGCCCCGGGGCCTGGCGCGGCAAGCTCGTGCGCGCCAAGCACGGCTCGTGCGCCTCGCCCGCGGGTCGGACCAGGGCCTGCTGCTGGAACTGCCCGGCGGACTGCTGCCCGGCGACGACGGCGGCCCCCTGCCCGGCGAGCTGGAGTCGATGGAGTTCGACGTCGCCATGACGGTGCGCGTGTCGCTGGGCGAGGCGAGCGGCGAGGTCTTCGGTCTGTGCCGGTTCTGCGGAGGCGGCCTGCGCCGGGCACGGGCGCTGCGCGAGGCCGTCGCCGAGATCCCGCCGCGGCGCCGGCTGGTGCTGTCCTCCGGAAACCTCCTCTCCCCGAACGCGGTGAGCCCCGCCTCGCTCGCGCTGGCGCTCAAACAGGCGCAGGAAGCCGGGTTCGACGCCATCGCCCCGGCTTCGGGCGAGCTGGAGCAGGGCATCGCGACGCTGGCCGACCAGGCGCGCGAACACCGGCTCCCGTTCGTGGCCGCGAATCTGAAGTGGAGCGACGGCCCGTCGAAAGGCAAGCCGATCTTCCCGCGCTACCGGATCTTCCGCCGCGAGGGGCGCTCGCTCGTCGTCGTGGGCCTGGTGCCGGAATCGCTGGGCCAGCGCCTCTACCGGGGGCGTCTCGGGCCGGCGGACATCGGCAAGGGAAGCGACGCGGTCCGGGACGCGCTGCGCGACGCGCAGGCGGAGCTCGGGGCGCCGCCGGACGCGGCCATCGTGCTCACGGCCGCGCGCGTGCCGGAGCTGCGGGACCTGGACGAGCTGGAGGGCGTGGACCTGGTCGTCTCGCAGCCGACTCCGTTCACCGAGGCCCGCGAACTGGTGGACACCGTCGAGACGCCGACGCAGCCCTGGCGCCGCGCGCCGATCATGATCGCGCGCTCGCACCCGCTGGGACTCGGACGGATGGAGATCGTCTTCGCGGACGGGGGCGGCATCGTTCGCGTCGAGAACCGGCTGCGCGCGGTGACCGACGAGGCGCCCGTCGACGCCGCCGCGCGTGCGCAGGTCACGCGAGAGAGCGTGCGGGTCGCCGGAGAGGACGCGACGGTCGTCCTGCCGCCCGCGGCGGAAGTGGTGCGCGGACACCCGGCCCTGGAGGCCGTCGCGTCGCCGGACGGGAGCTATCCGTCGTGGGTGCGCGCCTTCTGGCACAGCCTCGCGGCGCATGCCGTGCGCGACGCGCTGCACGTCGAGGCCGCCGCCGTGCGCGCCTTTCCCGTGAGCTGCGGCGTCGGCAGCTCCGTGAGCGTGTTCATGGCGCGCTTCTGCCCGCAGGTGCGCGACCGTGCGGTGATCGTGACCCTGAAGGGCTCGCAGCTCGCGGAGCTGGGCCGGGTGGTGCCGGGCGAGCCCGGCGACGAGCTGGTCTTCGCGCGCTTCGACAAGGCCCGCGGCGTCGTCGACGGGCGCCCTCTGGCGCCGGCCGAACGCTATCGGGTGGCGCTGCCCGACGCCCTGCTCACCCATCCGGCCTACGCGCCCGTCCTGCGGGGAGCCGAGCCCGCGGAGGGACCGGCGATCCGCGAGCTGCTCGTGCAGGAGCTGGTGCGTCTGCGCGACCGGAGCGGCGGACCGGGGCCGGCGCTGGACGAGCGGCTGCGCGAGTGGCTGACGCCGGCGGGGCCTCCGCAGAGCCCGCAGTGGCGCCTCGCGGCGGAGCAGCTCGCGCTCTCGTACGTGCGCAATCTCGCGACGGACACCGGCCGCTTCGTCGGCGTGCGCGAGCAGCGCCTGCAACTGCCCGATTTCGGTCAGCTTTCTCTGCGCGGGCAGGTCTCGGCCACGTGGGACTCGGCGCCGCTCTCGTGGCGCACGGCGGTGGGCGCGCGCTACAGCCGCGTGTACTTCCCGACGCTCGACGAGGCCCTGCCGCTGGCGCAGCGCGAACTGGACGACGCGCTGCTGCCCGAGACGGAGGTGCGGCTGAAGGTGGCGAGGCTCTCCGTGGGAGCGGCGGCCTGGGACCTCGTGCCGCTCGTGCGTGCGGCTTACGAGACCGAGTTCTCGCCGGTGGAGCAGGGCACGCGGGCCGGAGGCGATCTCGTCGTGCTGCCGCGGCGATCCTATCTGTCGGGAATGGCGGGACTCGGGCTGTTTCCGGGCGGCCCGCTGGACGAGCTGAAGCTGGGGGCCTTGGTCCAGCACGACTTCGCGAAGGCGGCCGGGGTCGCGACGCAGTTCGGCGTCGGCTCGTCGATGAAGCTGTCGCGGTCGGCGGGGCCGCTGGCGGCCGGGTTCGAGGCGTCGCTCACGTGGTTTCCGCCGGCGGGCGAGACGGAGCCGCAGGACCGGGACGTGGTGGGACTTCAGGCGCAGGCGCGCCTGACGCTCGCGGTTCCCGTCGGCGACTGGCTGCGCTTCGGGCTCACGGCGGACTGGCTCGGGTTCCGGGGCAAGGTCCCGTCGACCGAGGCGCTGGGACAGAGCTTCCAGACCGGCGCGATGCTGCAGGCGGATCGGCTGTGGAAGGTGGGGTTCTGACCCGCGGTTCGCCCGTTCGGCGGGCAGCCGAAGCTGCGACCGGCCGTCGCAGCACCGGAGGACTCCGTTTGACGCGCGGTGTCATCGGCATAACACGGTGCGTCAAGTGCCCGTACTTCCTGGAGAACCGATCGAGTCCGCGGCGGCGGACTCGTTGTTCAGTGTCCGTTCAGGTTCCAGCGTTGGAACCCTGCAGGGAGTCATCGTCGAGCTCGAAGGCGAAGAGCAGCGCCTGGCGGACATCCGCCTTGCGCTCCTCTCCGATGCACCCGAGCCAGCGCCCGACGCGCGACTTCGCCACCGTCACGACGCGATCGAACACCGCGGCCGACTCGCCCTTGAGCCCGTGCGCGACACCGAGGCGCACTTCGGTGGGGATGTCGCGCACCGAACTCGTGATCGGCGCGACGGTGACCGTGCTCAGACGTGGGATGATCACGGAGCGCGTGAGCACGAGTGCCGGGCGGAGCTTGTCGAGCTCCACCAGCCGCACGTCGCCCCAGCTCAGGTCTCGGGCGGCCACTCGTCCTGCTCCCAGAACTCGCCGCGGGCGACCGGCTTCTTCTCGTAGCCCGCGAGGTAGCGCGTTTCCGCCTCGCGGCGACGCGTGTGGGCGAGGAAGCGCTCGAGCGCGGTGCGAACGAGCTTGGACCGGTCCGAGTGCAGGCGCCTCGCCTCACGATCGACGGCGGCGACGAGCTTGTCGTCCATGAGGATCTGTACGGCCTTCATGTGGGCATCTTATCCGTGCTCGGCCCCACAAGCCACCCCTGCCTGCGCTGCACGTGCCGAGGTTCCGCATCCGCCGGACGGTCCCCGCGGCGACCGCCGACAGACCCTTCGGAGCGTCGCCGGGCACGGCGCGGGCGTTCCGGCCCGCCCACGCCGCTGAGGGTGCGCCGGCATTCGCCCCTACCCCGGCGGCCACCCCAGCGCGCGTCCGCCCAGCACGTGCAGGTGGATGTGGAACACGCTCTGACCGGCGTCGCGGTTGGTGTTGAACACCAGACGGAAGCCGCCCTCTGCGACGCCCTTGTCGCGGGCGATGCGCGCACCCACGCGCAGCAGGTGCCCGGCGAGCTTCTCGTCGGCTTCCGCCAGATCGCTCGTCGTCGCGATGTGGCGACGCGGCAGCACCAGCGCGTGTACCGGCGCGCCCGGGTTGATGTCCTTGATGGCCACGCAGTCGTCGTCCTCGTACACGCGTTCGGCCGGGATCTCACCGTCGACGATGCGGCAGAACAGACAGTCGCCCATGCGGTCCTCCGTGCGGCGCCCGGACGCGGGCGTCAGAAAAGCTTCTTCGAGTCGAGCAGTATCGTCACCGGTCCGTCGTTGACCAGTTCCACCTGCATCGTCGCCCGGAATTCGCCCTCGGCCACGGCGAGGCCCAGGGCGCGCAGCGCCTCGCACACCCGCGCGTAGAGCGCCTGCGCGGGCTCCGGGGCGGCGGCGTCGATCCACGAGGGGCGGCGACCCTTGCGTGCATCGCCCAGCAGCGTGAACTGGCTCACGGCGAGCACGGCGCCCCCCGCCTCGCGCACGTCGAGGTTCATCTTCCCCTGCGCGTCGTCGAAGATGCGCAATGCCCTTGTTTTCTCGGCGATCCACGCCGCGTCGGCCGGTCCGTCGGATCGATCCACGCCCACGAGCACGCACAGCCCGCGGCCGATGGCGCCCCTCTCGTGCACGGTACCGTCCGGCCCGGCGACCGTCACGCGCGCCCTGGCGACCCTCTGGACGACCGCCCGCACCGGCCGGCTCCCCGCGTACTCCGTCGGACAGCAGGCAGACGGCCCGCGTCGCGGATGCACACGCTGCTTAGCACGGGCGCGCGTCCGTCGCCCGCCGGTGGAACACCGGGCGTTTCGGCGGCGGCCGAGCCGGCGCTGTGCTACAAATCCGGGGCGGTCCGGCGGGCCCGGGCCCGGAGGACGGCATGGCGTTCTTCCGCAAGACCAGCCCGCTCTTCGACGAGAAGCTCGACCAGATGGCGACCAAGGTCGTGGGCGCGACCGAGGCGCTTTCGGCCATGTTCTCGGAGCCGGGCGAGGCCTCGACGCGCGCGCACGACATCGGGGAGATCGAGCACGCCGCCGACCGCGTGGTGCGCGAAACCATCGCGCTGGCGCCCGCCGGCATGGCCCCGCGCGAGCGCAACGACCTCATGCACCTGCTCATCGAGCTGGACGACATCGTGGACGCCTCCCACGACTCGGCCCAGCGCGCGTGGCTCCACCAGGTCGGCGCCGCGACCCCCGAGGCCGCGGCGATGGCCGCCGTGCTCGCCGAGGCCGGCCGCGCCGTGCGCGGCATCGTGTCCGCGCTGCGCCAGGGGCAGGAGACGCACCGCATCCTGGAGCTGTGCCTGGACCTCGGGCGGCTGGAGAACCGCGGCGACGAGCTGTACCGCGGCGCCATGCTGGCCCTGTTCTCGGGACAGAACGACGCGCTGCACGTGGTGCGCTGGAAAGACGTATACGAGCGGCTGGAATGCGCCATCAACAAGACGCGCGACGTGGCGCACCTGGTCGAGGGGCTGGTGCAGGCCATCGCGTAGGCCATCGCGCAGCGGAGCCCGAAGTGCAGGTTCTTCCGGTCTCTTCCCGAAAGCCGAAAGTCGAAAGCCGAAAGCCGGTCTAGCGGAGTCCCTTCATGCAGAGCCTCTTCGACCCGACGCCGGAGCACGCGCTCCTGCGCCGCACGGTGCGCGAATTCGTCGAGCGCGAGGTGGAGCCGCAGGCGACCGAGCACGATCGGCACGAGCGCTTCAACCTGCCGCTGTTCCGCAAGGTCGGCGAGCTCGGTCTGCTCGGCATCACGGTACCCGTGCAGGACGGCGGCGCGGGCATGGACGCCGCCGCCGCGGTCATCGTGCACGAGGAGCTTTCGCGCTCGGATCCGGGCTTCGCGCTCGCGTACCTGGCGCACGCCATGCTCTTCGTGAACAACTTCCTCCACAACGCCGACGCAGCGCAGCGCGCGCGCATCCTGCCGAAGGTGACGAGCGGCGAGTGGGTGGCCGGCATGGCCATGAGCGAGCCGGGCGCGG
>Ga0172369_10008225_pt1 | contig 11863 bp, 11 predicted proteins | sample LakKiv25m_FD_114539 | JGI IMG/M metagenome (GOLD analysis project Ga0172369, IMG submission 114539) | Freshwater microbial communities from Kabuno Bay, South-Kivu, Congo - kab_022012_11.25m | ecosystem: Environmental > Aquatic > Freshwater > Lake | place: Democratic Republic of the Congo... | reverse complement strand
TTCGGCGGCGGCGCGGGCCAGGTGGGCCCACAGGGGCGCCAGGTCGACCGGGCGCCCCAGCTGGGCCAGGGCGGCGCGCGCACCGGCCTCCACGGCCAGGGTGGCGCCACCGCCGCCGGCGGCGAGCACGGCCTCGAGGTCGGGCACGGCCTCGCCGGCCTTCAGGTCGCCCAGCGCGAACGCGGCGGTGGCGCGATCGAGCCAGCGCCCGGTCCGCAGCGCCGCGCGCAGGCACGCCACGGCGTCGGGCCCGCCCAGGCGTCCGAGCGCCGCCAGCAGCCGCGAGCGGTAGTACCGGTCGGCGTCGGGCGCCGTGCTCGTGTACAGCGCGCACGCGGCGGCCGCGTAGGTCGGCCCCAGGGCCACCAGGCGATCCTCGGGGGCGCACCCGTTCAGCAGGTTGCAGCGTTGGCGGTCGGCGAAGTCGCGCACCAGGTCGGCGGGCAGGGTCGCGGGCGCCGCGGGCGCAGGGAGCGGTGACGCCGCCTCGGCGGCGGGCGGCTGCGGGGCGCGTGCACACCCGGCGACGATCGCCACCATCACGAGCCAGGTCGAACCCGCCGATCGCCGCACGCCCCGGACCTCCCCCCGTGTACCCACGCGCGCGCCGCGACTTGCCGTCGGGGCACGCGTGACTATAGTGTAGGGCGGATCGCGCACGACGGGAATGATGTACTTCCTCCTGCTCATCGGCGTCCTCATCACGGTTCACGAGTTCGGGCACTTCCTGTTGGCGCGGCTGATGGGCGTGCGCGTGCTCAAGTTCTCGATCGGCTTCGGGCCCAAGCTGGTGTCGTTCCGGCGGGGTTTCACCGAGTACAAGATCGCGCTCCTGCCCTTCGGCGGCTACGTCAAGATGGAGGGCGACGACCCTTCGCAAGAGATCGCCCCCGACCTGCGCTCGGTCAGCTTCCTGACGGCGCCCATGTGGCGGCGCATGCTGATCGTGCTGGCCGGCCCCGGCTTCAACTTCCTCTTGCCGCTGTTCGTGCTCTTCCCGCTGTTCCTCGGCCGCACCCAGGTCGACCCGTCCATCGTCGGTCGCGTCCAACCCGGCGGCCCCGCCTGGGAAGCCGGCATCCGGCCCGGTGATCGCGTCACCCGCGTCGGCGACGAGCCGGTCGACACCTGGTACGAGCTGGTCGAGGCCGTGTCGAAGCGCCCCGGCAAGCCGACCCACGTGCGCGTGGTCCGCGACGGTCACGAGCGCGTGGCCTTCGTCGACGTGCGCGCCGAGAACGTGCCCTACATCCGCGGCTTCTACGAGGCCGTGGAGGGCCGCATCGACGTGACCAACGTGTTCTCCGAGCCGCGCGTGTACGTGCGAGCCGGGTCCCCCGCCGCGGCCGCCGGCCTGCGCACGGGTGATCGCGTGCGCGCCGTCGACGGTCGCCCGGTGCGCGTATGGGAAGACGTGGCCCCGCGCCTGGCCGAGCCCAGCCGCACCGCCCTGCGCGTCGAGGCGCTGCGCCCGCGCACCGGGCTGGTCGACGCCCTGCCGTCCGAGCAGCGCGAGCGGGGCGCGGCCTTCCTCGAAGACGTGTTGGCCAGTTGGGTGGGCCGCCTGGTCACCCCGGAGTGGGCCGAGACCGTCCAGGCCGACGTGCAGCGCCAGGGCGACACCGATTGGGGCCTGGCCTCGGCCGAGTTCGCCCTGTCGTACGTCGAGCCCGGCACGCTGGCCGCCGACAAGCTGGGGCTCCGGCGCGGCGACTTCCTGGTCAGCCTCGACGGGCGCGAGCCCGGCATGTGGATGCTCCTGCAGCGCACCCTGTTCGAGGGCGTCGCCGACGAGCACACGCTGGTCGTCGAGCGCGACGGGCAGCGAACCGAGCAGCGGTTCCGCCTCGAGCGCCAGGTCGTGAAGGGCGAGTTCAACCTCGACGACGAGCGCGTGGTGTTCGGCGCGGTGGGGCGCGAGTCCTACGCGTCGTCGACCCCCGAGCCCAACCGGCACCTGGTCTCGTACGCCGTGCAACGCACGCTCGACGAGACCGGTCGCATCTTCCGCATCACCATCTACGGCATCGGCGGCCTGTTGACCGGCTCGGTGCCCCTGAAGGAGATGGGCGGCCCCATCCTCATCGCCCAGGTGGCCAGCAAGACCTCCGAGGAGGGCTGGGCCTACTTCTTCAACATGCTGGTCTGGATCAGCATCAACCTGGGCCTCATCAACCTGCTGCCCATCCCGATCCTCGACGGCGGGCACATCCTGGTGTTCGCCGTCGAGCTCGTGCGGCGCAAGCCCTTGGGGCTCCGTGCGCGGCAGGTGGTGGCCTACGTCGGCCTCGCGATGATCCTGCTGCTCACCGTGCTCGTGTTCACGAACGACATCCTCCGCAACTGGGACAGCATCCGTGGCTTCTTCCGCGTCTGACGCCCCCCTGCGGGGCCTGGTGTGCTCGGTCGACACGGCCACCGAGATCCTCGCGGTGGCCCTGCTTCGCGACGGGCAGGTGCGCGGTCGCCGGCAGGCCGATCAGAGCATCGGCTCCCAGGCGCGCGAGCTGCTGCCCATGATCACCGATCTGCTGCGCGTCGAAGGCGCCGAGCTTGCCGAGGTGACCGGTTGGGTCGTGTCGCGCGGCCCGGGCTCGTTCACGGGCATCCGCATCGGCCTGTCGACGGTGCGCGCCCTGGCCTGGGCCCGTGGCGTCCCCGTCTACGGCGCCTGCACGCTCGACGCGCTGGCCTGCGGCGCCAGGCTGCCCGGCGGCGCCCCGGCGCTGGTGCTGCTCGACGCCCGCAAGGCCGAGGTGTACGCCGCCGCGTACGTGGGTGGCCCCGACGGCCCCCTGCCGGTGGGACCGCCGCGGCTGGTGAAGCCCGAGCGCGCCGCCACCCTGCTCCCCGCGGGCGACCAGCCCGTGATGGTGCTGGGTCGTGGCCTGCGCCGGTACCGCGACGCCGTGGTGGGGGGGCTGGCCGGCCGCCCGCGGGTCGAGCTCGACGAGCCCTTCGACCTGCCCGACGCGGTCTGCCTGGCCCAGGCCGTAGCCCTGCGTGGCCAGGGCGAAGCCGGGGACGATCCCCTCGACCCCATCTACCTTCGGAAGCCCGAAGCCGAAGAAAAATGGGAAGCGGCCCGCGCCGCCGCCGCATCCGAGGCTTCCGCGCGTTGACAAGTCCGCGTCGGTCGCTGTACCTTACGCCGGTTTTCCCGGGAGGGTCCGCCATGGACGATCGCAAAGAGCTCCTCGAGTCGTTGCGCAAAGAGCACCGCGAGCTCGATCGCAAGATCGAGGAGATGACCCATCGCCCCTACCTCCTGCCCGACGAGGAGGTCGACATCCGCCGCATGAAGAAGCAGAAGCTCGCCAAGAAGGATCAGATCGTCCGGCTCGAGCGCGAGCTGGGTGAACCCCGCTGATTACCCGGGCCCGCTCCCCCGCTCTTCGTTTGCGCCCACCCGCACCCTTCGCTACAATCAATCGGACGTAACCGGCTCGCCGAGGTGGTGATGCGCGCTTCGCCCGTCCGTTGGATCACCCTGGCGTCCCTGGCTCTCGGCCTCGGCCTGATCGGCGTCGGCTGCAGCGGCGCCTCGAGCGACAATGATACCACCGGCTGGACGTTCGACGACGTCCACGACACGGTCGACGCCGCCGAGGGCCTCTCGGGCGACAGCCACGGCAAGCCCGATCTGCCCACCCTGCACGACGGCGAGGAGCCCACCTGCGAGCTCTTCTACCTGAACGACGCCGACGTGCCGGTCGCGGTCTCGATCAACAGCGTCCAGCAGTTCACGGTCAAGGTCATCGACTACGCCACCAACAGCGTGGCCGTCGACTTCCCCGTCACCTTCACCCTCGAGCCCGGGCCCGACGAGCTCAACCTGCAGGAGGGGCAGAAGGCCGGCGAGCTCACCACCTCGATCTCGGTCACCAACGAAGAGGGCGAGGCCAAGATCACCTTCAAGGCCGGCAACGTAGTCGACCAGGAGTACCTGATCACGGCCTGGGCCGACTGCGGCGAGCCCATCCAGCAGAAGGTCTACGTCACCGACGTGCCGACGGGCGACCTCGAGATCACGCTGAAGAACGGGTCGGCCGACCCGCAGACCGGCACGGTGGCTCTGGTCTTCAACACCATCGAGGTCACCCTGCTGCCGGGCGGAGCCACCGGCTACGCCTGCGACGATCTGCACCCCACGCAGGCCATCGAGGCCAACGCCATCCTCGGCCAGTTCACGGTCGGCTCGATCTCGAACACCGTGAAGTTCGAGCACCTGGCCGCCACGGGCCTGACGAACGTCGAGTACACGGTATACGCCACGGCCAAGGGCCCCAACGGCCACCTGGCGGGCTCCGGCTGCACCGAGAACATCACCATCGTCGCCGAGAAGCTCAACAAGCGGAACCTGGTCCTGAACATCCTGCAGCTGAACCCCACCGGCACCTACGCGGTGGTGAACGAGTTCGACTTCACCGACGCCATCCCGGGCCAGGTCGGCGAGATCATCACCCTGGTGACCGACCTGTTCTACGACCCGGGCACCTTCCTGTTCGACATGGTCATCAAGGTCATCAAGATGTACTTCGGCGAGATCTGGGGCACCATCGCCGAGACCATCATCAACCCCTTCAAGAACTACCTGTCGCAGCTCATCACCGACTGGTTCCTGAACCACTCGCCCGACTGGATGCAGTGCTTCTTCGTGGTGGGGCAGGACCTCACCCAGATCGTGCGGCGCGCCGAGCTGATCGGCGACCTGAAGCTGTACAAGGTGTACGGCGACACGGTGAACGGCGAGGAGGAGTGGCACGGCATCAACATCAACTGGGCCCTCGGCTGCCAGCAGCAGGGGCCCTGCGCCGGCGTCAACTTCCAGTTCATCCAGGATCTCTGCGAGTACGACCCGGCCAAGGACAAGTGCGTGTGCCCGCTCGACATCACGCAGCTGTCCGACTTCCCCGGCGATGTCGTGGCGGGCAACTTCAACGCCTTCATCTCCGACTTCGACCAGCTGCTCATCCAGCAGCACCCGGTCAACATCAACTACGGCAAGCTCATCCTGTGGATCCTGAACGACCTGATCATCAAGTACGCGACCAACGGGCAGTACGACAGCATCGAGGACCTGCTGAAGTCGTTCATCGACTGCCAGTCGATCGCCAACGGCATGATCGGCGACCTGCTCTCGAACCTGGGCATCACCTCGCAGCAACTGCAGGACTTCTGCGACGGGGCGGTGGGCATCCTCATCAACCCCCTCGAAGAGGTGGTGGGGGCGCTGCACTTCACGTCCAAGCTGTTCATCAACGGCGGGTGCACGCTGCTCGACCAGACCGACGACCTGATCGTCGACAAGCTCATCAACGGCTACTGGATCGGCGCGATGGAGATCGAGGGCCAGATGGGCTCCGAGTTCAAGGGCACCTGGAGCGGCACCCGCAAGGTGCTCCCGTAGTCGACCGTCCTCCGCGCCCCACGCTTTACAGCGCCCCACCGGCTGGGGTACATTCAAAAAAAGCTGTGACCGACCGGAGGGACGAGATGGCCGAGCCCTTCCACATCCTCATCATCGAGGACAACATCGACGATGAGTTCATGATCCGGCGCGCCTTCCAGAAGGCGCACATCGTGAACGAGATCAAGTGCGTGCGCGACGGCGAGGAGGCCCTCGACTACCTCTTGAAGCGCGGCCCGTTCGCCGAGGCCCAGCACGCCATGCCCGGGCTCGTGCTGCTCGACCTGAACCTGCCCAAGGTGACGGGCAAGGAGTTCCTGGCGGCCATCACCGACCACGAGCCGCTGAAGGACCTGCCCATCGTGGTGCTCTCGGTCTCCGACAGCACCGAGGACATCCTCGACTGCTACGACTCGGGGGTCTACGCGTACCTGAAGAAGCCCCTGAAGCCCGAGAACATCCTCGACTTCATCATGAGCGAGAAGTTCTTCGGCATCTACCTGGTGGCCGCCGCCTCGGTCGCCTGACGCCTGGGAGCCCGCCCCGCACATGGAGCTCACGTTGGCCCTCTTGGCCGCCCTCGTCGGCGGCGCCATGGTGTTCCTGAGCTTCCCCACCTTCGACCTGTATCCGCTGGCCTGGATCGCGTACGCGCCGCTGCTCGTGCTGGTCGAGCGCGGGTCGGCGAAGCGCGCGTTCTGGCTGGGCTGGCTATCCGGCACCGTGACCAACGCGGGCGGCTTCTACTGGATCGGCACGATGCTGCAGGAGTTCGGGCACCTGCACCCCGTGGTCGCGTGGCCGGTGGCCGGGTTGCTCTTCGCCTACCAGGGGCTCGTGCCCGCGCTGTGGCTGGGCCTGGGGCGCGCCGTCACGTCGCGCCTGCCGTCGCTGTCCATCGTGCTCGTGTACCCGGTGGTGTTCGTCACGTTCGAGTTCCTGGTGCCCTTCCTGTTCCCGTGGTACCTGGCCAACGGGCAGTACCGCTTCCTGCCCTTCCTGCAGGCGGCCGACCTCGGCGGCGTGCCGTTGCTCACCTGGATGCTCGTGCTCCTGAACGCGGGCGTGGCGCGGCTGGGGCTGTGGCTGTTCGAGAAGGGTGCCCCGCTGCCGGGGCGTGCGCTGGCCGTGCCGGTGCTGGTGTGGGCCGCGGCGCTGCTCTATGGCGTGGTGCGCATCGAGCAGGTCGACGGCCTGGTGCAGACGGCCCCGAAGCTCAAGGTGGGCATGGTCGAGGCCAACATCGGCATCTGGGAGAAGGAGGCCCGCACCCTGGCGCCCGAGGAGCGCGTGCGCACGTTGTACAAGAACCTGATGGCGCACCAGCGGCTCAGCGTCGAGGCCCAGGACGCCGGCGCCGAGCTGATCGTGTGGCCCGAGTCGTCGTACCTGCCCTTCGGCGCGCCGTGGGTCAAGGTGAGCGATCGCTTCTTCCTGGCGGCGGGCAAGGGGCTCGAGGTGCTGTCCCGCGGGCCCACCGAGCCGTGGATCCGCGAGTCGCAGGACGACGTGCGCGCCGGGCTGCCGGGCGACGGGCACGACCTGGTGCTGCGCGGCATCTGGGGCCCGCGCGACGACGACCTGGTGCTGGTCGGCGACGGCGGCGTGGTCGTGCGCTTCGACGGCACCACCTGGCGGCGCTTGAAGACGGGGCTCGCCGAGGATCTGCGGGGCGTGTCGGGCTCCCGTGTGCGCGGGGCGGTGGCGGTCGGCAGCCACGGCGGCGTGTACGCGCTCGAGGCCGAGGGCGTGCGCGCGCTGCACGAGCCCGTCGGAAGGGCCTTGAACGGCATCGGGCACGTGTCGGGCGACACGCTCGTGGCCGTGGGCGACGGCGGGACGGTGCTGCGCGTCGACGGCGACGGTGTCACCCGCGAAGAGGCGCCCACCGACGCCGACCTGCTGGCGGTCGACCCGCCGTGGGCCGTGGGGCGCGGGGGCGTGGTGCTGCACCGGCGCGGCAAGGGCTCGTGGCAGCGCGTCGACACGCCGACCGACGCGGCGCTTCACGGTGTGCGCGAGCTCGGCGACGGCTCGGCGTTGGCGGTGGGCGAGGGCGGGGTGGCGCTGCGACTGCGGGCGTCGGGCGTGCAGCGGCTGAGCCCGCCCACCGAGCGAACGCTGCGGGCGGTGGCGGTCTATGACGACACGGCGGTGGTGGTGGGCGATCGGGGGCTGGTGCTCTCGTACCGCGCGCGCAGCGGCGAGTGGTCCCGCGAGCAGGTGCCCTTCGAGGCGAACCTCTACGCGGTGCGCGGGCTGTCGCCGTTCCCCGTCACCTTCCTGCCGCGCAACGTGCGTTGGCTGCACCAGAGCAACGTGGCCCTTCCGGCCGACTCCGACGACCCGTGGCAGGCGGTCGAGGCCTATCGCCAGGCACCCCCCGCCGATCGCGACACCGTGCAGCGCGGCTTCGACCGCCCGGTCATGCTGGGTGTCGTGACCCGCGACGAGGTCACGGGCGACTTCTACAACACGTCGATCCTGCTGTCCGAGGCGGGGCGCGTCGAGGGCAGGTACGACAAGAACCACCTGCTGCTCTTCGGCGAGTACCTGCCGCTGGCCGACCGCTTTCCCATCCTGCGCGAGTGGATCCCCGAGGCGGGGCGCTTCACGCCGGGCACCACCGTCGAGGTCATGCCGCTCGGCGAGCACCGCATCGGCGCGCTCATCTGCTACGAGGACCTGAGCCCCTCGTTCACGCGCAAGCTGGCGGGCAAGCGCCCGAACCTGTTGATCAACACGACCAACGACGCCTGGTTCGGCAAGACCACCGAGCCGTACCAGCACCTGGTCCTGGCGCTGTTCCGCTCCATCGAGACGCGCCTGTACCTGCTGCGCTAGACCAACACCGGCGTCAGCGCCGTCATCGATCCGGCGGGGCGCCTGGTCGCCGCCAGCGACCTCGATCAGCCCGAGACCGTGGTCGAGCAGGTGGCGTGGATGGAGGGCGGCACGGTGTACCAGTCCCTCGGCGACTGGTTCGCGTGGGGGGCGGTGGGGCTGTCGGGGCTGTTCCTGCTCGGCGCCCTGGTGAAGGGCGGGGGCGGCCAAAAGGGTGGTGGGAGCGGCCGCAAGCGTGCGTCCGGCAAGAAGCCTTGACCCCCTACCGGGCGTACTGTAGAAAATCTCTCGCGGCCACGGATCGGACCACGATGAAGCACGAGACCTCCGAGACCTACGTCACCACGAAGCTCGACGCGGTCATCAACTGGGCGCGCAAGTACTCGCTGTTCCAGTACCCCTTCGTCACCGCCTGCTGCGCCATGGAGTACATGGCCGTGAACGCCTCGCACTACGACATGTCGCGCTTCGGCGCCGAGGTGCCGCGCTTCAGCCCGCGCCAGTCCGATCTCCTGTGGGTGGTCGGCACCATCACGCACAAGCAGGCGCCGTTCCTGCGGACCGTGTACGACCAGATGATGGACCCCAAGTGGGTCATCGCGTTCGGCGCCTGCGCGTCCTCCGGCGGCTTCTACGACAACTACGCGACCGTGCCGGGCATCGACCACATCCTCCCGGTCGACGTCTACATCCCCGGATGCCCCCCGCGTCCCGAGGCCGTGCTCGACGGGCTCATGCTGCTGCAGGACAAGATCCAGAAGAGTCGCGCCGAGATCGTCTGAAATCGACGTGCAAAAATTTGCGCTCCCCTCGGAGCGCGTTTATCATCGTGGTTACCGGGCAGCTCCCCTGAAGGAGGAGGCCATGAACGAACGTCGCCACGAGACCAGTCACCAGCGCACCGCCATCGCCACGCTCGACGTCGCGACGCTGCGGCGCGCCTTCGCCGAGGGCCGCACCTCGCAGCAGGAAGAGCTCGTGCTCCGCCTACGCTACGGCGTGGGCGAGCCATCCGACGCCGTCCTGCCGAGCAAGGCCATGGGACGCGAAGAGTTGCGAGCCAAGCTGGCCTTCTTCGAGGCCGAGCTGCTCGCGACCGATGACGACACCGCCGGCCCCACGCCGAACCGCGATCGCATCGTCGACGCCCTCAAGCGCCTCAGCTGACGCCGCCGTCGCGCCGGTGCTCCCCAGGAACGCCGTCCTGATCCTCGCCGCGCTGGTCCTCGCGACCGGCTGTCGGGGCGCAGGTGCGTCCACCGAGCGCTCGAACGCGGCCGAGCTGGGGGCGTTGCGTCCCCCTGAGCGCATCGTGTCGCTGGCGCCGAACATGACCGAGATCCTGTTCGCCCTCGGGCAGGGGGATCGCGTCGTGGGCGTCACGCGCTTCTGCAACTTCCCCCCCGAGGCCGCCACGCGCGAGAAGGTGGGCGGCTACACCGACATCAGCCTCGAGAAGGTGCTGTCGCTGGCTCCCGACCTGGTGGTCGTGCCCACGGGGCCCGGCGCCGCGGCGGCCGAGCGGGCGCTGGAGCGGGCCCGCGTGCCCGTCTACTGGTCCCGCGTCGACGGCATCGACGACACCCTGCGTGCCCTGCGGGAGCTGGGCGCCCTCCTGGGCGTTCGCGAGCGGGGCCAGGTCCTGGCCGCCGACCTGGCGAGCGAGATCGCCACGGTCGTGCCTCCGGCGGGGCCGCGGCCGCGCGTGCTGGTGTTGGTGGGCGCGCACCCGCTGGTGGCGGCCGGCCCCGGCACCTACCTCGACGAGCTCGTGCGGCGCGCGGGCGGCGACAACGTGGTCACCTCGAACCCCGGTTCGTTCGCGACGTTGTCCGAGGAGGCCGTGAGCCAGCTGGCGCCGGGCGTGATCCTGGACCTGGCCATGGCGGGCGAGCGCCTGCCGGCCACGCTGCTGGCGCGCTGGCGGGCTGGGGGCGTGCGCGTGGTGGCGTTGAAGGGTGACCTGTACCTGCGCCCCGGGCCGCGGCTGGGGCAGGCCTTCCGCGACGTGGAGGCGGCGATCAGAGGAGCGCGCGGTCCCGCGCCAGCTGGACCAGCGCCGCGATGACCTGCTCGAAGCTCAGCTCGGTCGTGTCGAGCAGCACGGCGTCGTCGGCCTGGCGGAGCGGGGCGGCGGCGCGCTTCGTGTCGCGCTCGTCGCGCTCGCGGACCTCGGCGAGCACCTGATCGAACGGCAGCTCGCGACCGGCTTCGCGCAGCTGGAGCAGCCGGCGTTGGGCGCGTGCCTCGGGCGTGGCGGTGAGGAAGACCTTCAGCGGCGCCTCGGGGACGATGACCGTGCCGATGTCGCGCCCCTCCATGATGAGCCCCGAGCTGGCCAGGGCGGCCTCGCGCTGGAAGCGCACCAGCCGCTGCCTGACTCCGGGCCACGCCGAGACCTGCGACGCCCCGCGCGAGACCTCGGGCGCGTAGCAGCGCTCGGTCAGGTCGCGCTCGCCCACCCGAACGCGGTTCGAGCCGTCGGGGGCGGTGCGAAACGACAGGTCGAAGTCGTCGATCAGCGCCTCGAGCCCGGCCGCGTCGTCGAGGGCCACCCCGCGCTCGGCCGCGATCACCGCCAGGGCGCGGTAGATGGCGCCGGTCTCGAAGAACGTCCAGCCGATCTCGCGCGCCAGGCGCCGGGCGATGGTCGACTTGCCGGAGCCGGCGGGGCCGTCGAGGGCGATGACACGGGGAGCTGGAGCCACGGGGGCACCTCACCGCAAGGGTTCGATGGAACGTACGCCGCGACCGGGAACGGGTCAAGCGGGTCCGGCGCTTGACCGGGTCGCGACGCGTGCGGATACTCGCCGAAAGGATGGCCCATGAACGTTCGTGTGAACCCTGCCTCAGCGCTGCGACCGGGCGGACCGCTCCGCGTGCCGGGAGACAAGTCCATCTCGCACCGCGCGCTGATCCTGGGGGCGCTGGCGGATGGGACCAGCGTGGTGCGCGGCCTGCTCGACGCGGCCGACGTGCGCTCGACCCGGGCGTGCCTGGAGGCGCTGGGGGTGGCGCTCGAGGCCGACGGTGCGTGCGTGCGGGTGCATGGGCGGGGGCTCGGAGGCCTGCAGCGCCCGCTCCGGACCCTCGACTGCGGCAACTCGGGCACGACGATGCGCCTGCTCGCGGGCGTACTGGCCGGGCACCCCTTCGACGCCACGCTGACAGGCGACGCCTCGCTTTGCCGGCGGCCCATGGGGCGCGTGGCCGACCCGCTCCGCCGCATGGGGGCAGGGGTCCTGCTCCAGCCGGGCGACGTCGCGCCGTTGACGATCCGGGGCACCGCCGCGCTCCACGCCATCGACGTCGAGCTGCCCGTAGCCAGCGCCCAGGTGAAGAGCGCCGTGCTGCTGGCGGCGTTGCACGCGCGGGGCACGACCGTGCTCGGCGGGCGCACCGACTCGCGGGACCACACCGAGCTCCTGCTCGGCCACTTCGGCGTACCGCTGCAGATCGCCGCCGGGCGCGTGGCGGTCGACGGCGGACAGCGCCTGCGGGCGGCGCCCCTCGACGTGCCCGGCGATCCCTCGAGCGCCGCCTTCCTGTGGGCGGCGGCGGCGTGCCTGCCGGGCGGCCCCCTCGAGGTCCGCGACGTGCTCCTGAACC
>Ga0172369_10008224_pt1 | contig 11863 bp, 10 predicted proteins | sample LakKiv25m_FD_114539 | JGI IMG/M metagenome (GOLD analysis project Ga0172369, IMG submission 114539) | Freshwater microbial communities from Kabuno Bay, South-Kivu, Congo - kab_022012_11.25m | ecosystem: Environmental > Aquatic > Freshwater > Lake | place: Democratic Republic of the Congo... | reverse complement strand
CCGTCGCCCCTTTTTTCCGTCAGCCAGTTGCAATAGGCAACCGCATCGTTCCAGCTTACATGCAGCACCGGGTGATTAAACTCCACTTCTGGCCTTACAGTACCCGAAACATCGTGATGCCAGTTGATCCCCTCTTTCTGCGTCCACTTTTTTCCGTCCCAAACAACGCTCCGGTTTTCTTTTTCAGCATCAGTCTGATAGCCGCTCTCTTCAGCGAAGCGTCTGAAATCGGCAACCGGCACGGCATACCGGCATATCAAGAAGTCGTTCAGCTTCACCTCATGCTGCGTTTCATTCTTTTCTCTGTCCGTCTCGCTTTCCGGGCTGCCCATCATGAATGCGCCGCCTTTGATCAATGCATAATTGATGGTCAAACTCGTCACAAACCCCTGTTCCTTGCAGAAAAGCTGGGTCATATCCATGCCGGTGAAGTCCAGCTCCCAAGCTAAAGCGGGGTTTTCAAGCGCCTCTTTGGTGATGAAATATTCAAAAATCGATTTGTGCGCGAATTTCCATTTGAGCGCCCCGTCACGGGTAAGCAGGGACTGGCCCGTCATCTGGTAATCCCTTAGTCCGGTATCGACTCCAACTTCGACCGCATCTTCTCTGGAAAGCCAGAGAACATTGCTCTCCTTTCTTTTTTCATAAATTTTCAGCGCAACCAGACGAGAATACTTGTGCAGATTCTCTTTCAGGCGTTCACGATTGACCTTGTTATGCTCTCTTTTATTGCCCTCGCGCTCGATCCATGCATCGACCAGCGCCTCATAAATTTGATACGTATTGTGAAACTGCCTTGCACTGTCCACGAAGTCGCCGATATGACTGAGCAACATCGGGCGCACCATCAGATTCTGCGAATTATAGACGACCTGACGAGCTTTCTTTTTCTTCTTCCAGCAAAACACTCCATACTTCCTGTTCAGATATGAGTTTATTTCGCTGTTATCGAACGGGGAAAGATAGAGCTTTGCCAGTGAATGAAAACCGGGTTCGCTGTAACGGGGTATTTTCAGTTCATAAGGGTCATCTTCCTGACCGGGAAAATATTGCGTCCGGCTCGTAATCACCACTTCGCGAAAATCCTTGACTGCATCGAACAACTCATCGAGCACCTTGCGAAAGCGCTCGTCATCGGTTAAGCCGTCAGGCTCACTGGGGGGAAGCAATCCGGCATATTCATCAAACGCATCGAGCAAGAGAATCGTATCGATTGCCTCCTCTTTCTTTATGTCCCTGATGTTCTGAATCACATCACCGGAGGCAAACGGAATATATCTGATCGTAAAGCGTTGGTTCCTTTTGAAAAACGAGTTATAGCGCACGAACAGATTGACCAAAAAGGTCGTTTTTCCCATGCCTGAATCTGCCAATATCAGATAGTACTTGCCATCTGTCTTTTTTTCATCAAAGGCTTTGTCAAGAAAAAAAGGAATCAGTTTCTCTCTCGGAACGTAGTTATGCGAATCTCGTGGCTCTTCCTGCCTTGTCGGTGAAGCGCTCTGCCCTTGCGTTTCGATAAACAACTTCCGTTTTTCCTTCACCTCCTTGTAGGTGAAGTATGGCGCAAGGTCTCTGGCGGCTTTCTGATCCTGACGTCGACGATACAACCATGCAAAAAATCCAAAGAACCATTTGAACAGGTCTTTCAAACCAGGCAAAGCATCCATTGTGCATTCCCTTTTAATTTCCACGACTCGCAAACATTTCGATCAATATACGCAAAAAGGGCGGTCCCGTCTTGTCGAGATCACCCTTGCAGAACAATCTGATCAATCAGTCCGATCCGTCTGATCTCTTCACACAATCATACCCCGAGGAAGGCACGGCTGTTCTCGCCGAGGTTTCCGATGGCTGGAAGCATCACCTCGCGCTTCGCCTTGCAGAATTCGGCGTCGTCGATGCTGGCGAGGTTCACCTCGACGTTTGCCATCGCGCTCATCAGCCCGGCGACGAGCAGGTAGCGGCCGACGATGACGTCGCTCAGCATCGTGGGGTTGCCGATCTTTTCGAGTCGGTCGGCGTGGGGCAGCGTGGCGAGGCAGCGCTTGAACAGCTCGAACGGCGCTTCGGAGCAGTTACGCAGCATCCCGGATGTACGCTATCAATCCACCAATTGCTTTCCTTGTGCGGCATAGATAGTCAGCATCAACTCGGAATCATCGATCAAACGGTAAACAGGCCGCTTTCCCGCAAGTTTTTCGCTCTCAGAAAGAATAATCGGAACTCCTTCGCCCCGTTTGTCCATGATATAGCGTCGATCGCCAGACAGATTTTCATCGGGCACAGGACACCGGGCAAGCAGGCTGGTCAACAGTTCGTTGCGTGCTGATTGCCGAAGAGGAAGGCTGTCAATAGTCATGGTATTGGGAATAGCTCCCGGTGAATAAATCTCAAGACGATCAGAAAACATATGAAGACGTATCTTTGAACCCTGAATCGAATAGTCCCTGTGCGCGACCGCATTCACTACGGCTTCAAAGACAGCCTGCATCGCATATTGTGGTCTGTCATGCCTTGCGGGATCTTTTTCCGCTGAAACGCTCATATTCCGATCAACAAACCGACAGGCTCCGGTGATCTGTTCATCCAATGGGCCGGTAATATCCTTTGCATCGATCTGATAGGCGGCATTGCGCTCTGTACCGCGATAAGCGACACACTGAATGAATGCGTTGACGAGCCAGTCATGTGGCTGCCTGCAGGCCATCAGAACACCGCTGACCGTTGGATAAAGATTTCCATTTTCGTCTGAACACAATAACTTGAGCTTCATCAGAAACTCTTCATCATCCTCTGGTGATAGTGACGTTCTGAATTTTTGCCATAACGCTTTTTCAACGCAATCACGAGAAGCACTGGTTACCGGTTGCTCATCGAAACGGATGATTCTGGTCTGGCTGCGCTGCTGGAAAAGCCTTGCAAGAATGTCGGGCGTCATAGGTCGTTTCGAGCTGCCAATTCTTTGAAAATAGCCTCCCGGACTTTGATGAACATACAGACTTCTCGGCACATCGATTCTGATAACGATTCGCTCTGTTCCCTCATCCGTGAACAGAGGAATTTTCCTGATGCTGCAAACAAGTGGCGGAGTAATTAAATCATTGCACATTTCTCTGACCCATGTTTCGACGCCATCGAGCTTCTCTTCCGGAATACCGACAATCGTTTTCGATTTGTCATCAACGCCAAGAACAATGACGCCATTCGCCGTATTTGCCATTGCGGCAAGCTCATCAGCCATGCCTTTACGTTCCGGGCTGGAAACCTTTGAGCCTCTGAATTCGAGGCTTTTCAATTCGAGCGATGAATCTTCGCCCAGCCTGATCTGCCTTAACAACTCATCGACGGTATCAAACATTACTAAACCTCCAGCGTTATTCGCTTGTATCGTTTATCGAATGCGTCTTTTCCGCCTTCCATTATATCACAAATCGATTGACGGATATTCGATTCTTCAAGCCCGCCCTGCTGGCCGATATTAACCTGGCCGCCTTCGAATTTCAGCACATGAACCAGTTCAGCATCACCATTCACCACAATATTCGGGTTGTGCGTGACAATAATCAACTGCCGACGCTGTTTGTTCTCATGAATCTGCCGGACAACAAGATCGTAGATCAGCGCATTGTCCAGATCATCCTCCGGTTGATCGATAATCAGTGGATCACTTCCATGACTGAGCAGAAAAGCGAGGATTGCCGCCGCTTTTTGCCCGGCAGACCCTTTTTCGAGATCATCAAACCTGCCTGAATGCGGATCCCTTGAATACCTGACACGCAACAAATCTTCCGGCCACCAGGCATCGAGCTGATCGAAAACGACAGGCTGATCTTCAAACAGTTTTTTCAGCCGGTTATCGAAAGCTCCGTGATTTCCTGAATTCCGGCCTTGCGCAATTTCCAGCGTCACTCTTTTTATTGCCGAGATCATATCTGGCAATTCGCTTTCATGCATATTGAGTTCTTCCCAATTGCTGAAATTCAAAAGAATACCTTGCTCGCCCTCCTTATCGCATATCGAGCTGATAAAATTGGTTTGTCCGAGATTGAGTATTGAACGATAGTCACTCTCCAGATCACTCACATCGCCATAAGGAACAAGCTCCATGCGAACCAGTGCATTCGAGCCGATCACGGTTTCAAGAAAGCTTTTTCTTTTGTCAAGCAGCTCCTGACGCAATGCCTGAAAATCACTCAGAGAAACCTCGATCTGTTGTTCGACTGCATCACACTCCCTGCGAAGGGCTTCGAGATTGTTCAATTGCTGCTGCAACTGATTGCGTTGCCGTACCCAATCGCCATAAAGCGACAGACTAAAATGACTGTGTTTCTCGGAATATTCCTGTTCAAGTTTCTCGTATGCTTGTTGAGACACCTGCACTGCCTTGAACCACTCGCTGGATGAGAGCTTATCTGATCGCTCATTTTTCAGGCGCTCAACGGCTTCGGCCAGAGTGCGAAGCGATATGGCAATCTGCTCGAAGCCTTCGGCAGTCTCTGCGTGGACAGCTTTGAGTTCAGCGGTTAACGCATCCTCGTCGTCAAACAGATGCGCCGGGAAATCCGGCCATACGGAACTCTCCGCAAGTTCCTGAATTCCACGTGCAAGCTCATCGAATAGCTGGTTGTGCGGAATGCCGTTCAATTGCGAACTGCGCTGCTGATACTGCCTGAGCACTTCGCCATGCCCTTTCTGTTCGTACTGCTGCAGATCGTTGGTGACATCGCGGAATTTCGTGCGGAGATTCGGTTCGTCAGCAAGCTGTCGCAACAACTGGCGTTTGCGTTCCCTCAATTGCAGAAAACGGCTTTTCAGGCTCTCCCGGCGCAAGTTCCATTCCTGGCGAGCAACCTCCGGAGAGCGATCGATGATGTCGAGAAGCCCCTTGGGATTGGAGGCCAGTTCATTGATCTGTTTCTGGCTGTAGATGCTTAACGGAAAACGCTCTTTCAGATTACCGCTCTCGACCTCCGGCCAACCATAACCGGTCTCTTCCTCAAGAACAGTGCCTTGGCCATCATACCTCCAGCGCAGCCGGTAGTTTCTGCCACGTCGATGTATTTCAATCAGAATCTCGGTATTGCTCTCCATCACGCCTTTGTCCTGCGACAACTTCATAAACCTGTCGAGTTCTGCTTTCACTCTTGACGATCCAGCCTCCAGTTCGCGGTCTCGCCGCGTGACGATACGAACCGATTCAAGGACGGTGGACTTGCCGGTTCCCCGTCCGCCTATGACCGCGTTGAAATGGGGATGGAAGCTGAGTTCGAAAGGGTTGCCTCTGATGTGCCCACAATGGCGCATGAAGCTGATGGTGAGCTTCGAGAGGAAAATATCGGGCAGAACGTTGGGGTTCTCCTCCTGATTTTTCACGCAGAATTCATGATCCTGTAACGCCAGACTCAGCCCTTCGATGGAAGGACGACTCATTTTCACCCAGGTGTAGTACCTGCCGATTTCATCGGGCGTGTGCGCATCCGATCCGGCCACTCTGGCAAGTCGCTTCACAGCTTTTCGTAAAGCAGGTTCAGCATTATCGAACCGGTGAAGATCACAAAATTCAGCAGCGAATACTTCATTCAGACTCTTTTCCAGCTCCGGCGTCAACGAATTCACATCCTGAAGCAACCCTTTGGGGCCATCGACATGAGCGGGAATGGCGATTCCTTTCGCTTCCCTGATTTTCCGAACCGTATCGATAAAACCGGTTGTCGTGGAGGTGTAGTTGTCATCACCATGACCTTCGGTAATGCCGCAAGCACCCAGAACTCCGGTCACTTTCTGGCTGTCACAGCCCGGATCGAAAACCGCAAGCAGATGCACCCGGCTGCTGCTGTCAGCAACGGTTATTTCAACCCCCGGAAAAAGAGTCAACTCACGGAACCAGTCGGGTTGGCTTTCGGAAGTTCGGAGACTTTCATACGCTTCCTTTAAGACATCTACCCCTGCCCCATTGTTATGATCGGTGATGATAACGCAGTCAAGCCCGGCCTCCATCGCTGAACGCAACCAGACCGTCGCATCGATATTCTTGAGGGACTCATCTCCTCGCCCACAATCATTTGATCCGGGAGTGTGCGTATGGAAATCGAATTTCCACCATCTGCTCCCAGGGAAATCCCATGCTTCGCTCATAGTACTTGTCTCCATTGCATTGCGTGAGTACAAAGCAATTCTGACGCCTGTCTGCCATTAACGTAAATCTAACAAATATACGCAAAAAGGGCGACCCCGACTTGTCGAGATCGCCCTTGGCTGGTTGATCAGACCAATCAGTTTACACCCCCGCCAGCCCCCGCCAGCTCACGCCTATATTTCCAATCGCCAGGAGCATCACCTCGCGCTTCGCCTTGCAGAATGCGGCGTCTTCGATGCCTGCGAGGTTGACTTCGACGTTGGCCATCGCGCTCATCAGCCCGGCGACGAGCAGATAGCGGCCAACGATGACGTCGCTCAGCACCGTGGGGTTGCCGATCTTTTCGAGGCGGTCGGCGTGGGGCAGCGTGGCGAGGCAGCACTTGAACAGCTCGAACGGCGCTTCTGAGCTGGCTTTCAGCGCAATCAGGCCCCAACTTCAGGAAAAAAACCTAACGCTGGCGACAACAACCAAAACGAAACACCCGCCGATTTATAGTGGCATACCGATAAGCCCGGCTATCCTCGACGCAAGAAGCCGGAAAGCCTTTTTTGCATCCTGCACGGCATTGGCATGGCTGCCGATGGCTCCATCTGCTGGCGTCAGGTTGAAAATCGGTTTGCGATGCTCCTGAGCCATTGGAATAAGGCTTCGAAAATGCCGGATGGTTGCCAGACAATAGGGATCATCTTCCTGCCGTTTCGGCAGTTGATCCGGTATCTCGTTCAACACTGATTTTCTGTAAACCTCCGGTATTCGCTGCACCCATTTGTCATAGGCTTTCACCGGACGGTCAAGCCGAACGCTATGCTGTTGGCAGAGGTAACCGACCGGCTGCATTTTCCCCTGCGGTAGTCTGAAATCAGGATATCTGACGCATTCAGCACTCTCGCTCCAGTTATCCAGCCTCTTCTGCCATAGCCCTTTCCAGCTTCTCAACGTCGGTCCGAGGTTTTTCAAACCTTGCAGTGAAAAAAGATCCGCTCCAAGCGGAATGACCACATAATTGGTCGCGATGAGCACCGAACGATTGATCGCGCCGAGGTTCGGGCCAATATCCACGAGAATGAGGTCGGCCTGAACCTGATCGGCCGCCATCTGCATCACTTGCCAGAACGCAGTGATGATGCGCATGGGACGATACAGGTTGTTATCACCCATACTCTCCGGCCATACGGACGACAAGGTATCTTCAAAGCTGGAAAGACTCACGTCACCGGGAAGCATGTAAAGATTGGGCGAAATGTCCTGAAGTTCCGGTTTGACGATATCCCCGATGCCAGCAAGAGGGCTGATGCATTGATACATGGTTGTTCCGGGTTCCTCGCCGTTCCAGAGGCTGTCGATCCGCTCTTCATCCAGAAACGCCGCAGTAAGATTGGCCTGCGGATCGATATCGGCAACAACGACCCTTTTGCCAAGCGCGGCAAACATCCATGAAAGATGATAGATCAGCGACGTCTTGCCGACACCGCCTTTATTGTTGAAAAATGTCAGAACCGGCGTGCTCATGGCTTGCGTTTCAGAATGCAGACAATGGCTGACTGATTGACGAAGAACTCTGGAGGCGGATTGCCATTGCGTTCCATCTCTTTTCTGGCCGTAGCGATCCCCCGACCAAAAGCCTGAACGAACCCGAAAGTTTTCAAAACATCTCCAATATCAGGATTGCGATAATCGGTGATTCCGGGTCGTCCGAAATTCTCGATAGTCACATTTCCATAGGGACCACCCGGGCTGATGATTTCGATTCTGTCATTGAACCAGTAAACCCGAACCGGCGCATTGGTACTCTCATAGGTGCGATGCAGTACGGCATTGTACAGTATCTGCTGGATCGCCGCCTGCGGATAGGGTGTTTCTGTCCGGTGAGTCGGTGCGGACAGGATATCGAGTGCCGTTCTGTTGTGAGATCGCAGCTTTTCCTCCGTCCTGCGAAGCATATCGACAAGAGCGCCGCCGATATTGGCTTCATCGATAACGGGATCAGCCAGTTCGAAACCGTCGATCCGCAGAAACTGTATATACGCGCCTGAAAGAAAATCCTGCAGACTTTTCCCGATAGCGAGTAAACCAAGAACCGTCGGGGTTGTATCTTCCGGCGATACGATCATCTTGCAAGAAGCGAGACGCTCCTCATAGCTCCGGTTGTTGGCTTCAAGCACATCGGCGGCAAACGCAGCCGGGAGATATTCGTTTTCGAAAATCAGTTTCGAAAGATCGGTAAGCCGAGCTGAAGGAACCGGATAAAGATCAAAAGGAAGATGTTTGTATCTCCTTTTTTCATTGAGAATTCGCTCTTCCTGCTCATTGGCAATGGAACGGCGCGGCCCGGTCCTCACCCAAATCCTGCCCTCATACTTGACTGGTGGCATGTCTGATGGCAGAACGGTAACCACAGCCATTTCCGCCTCCTTCAGTACTCTTTTCTCCACCGTAAGCACCGGAAGCGGCAGAATGTTGCCATCGGTTTTCATGTCAGCGAGCGTTCGCAGCAACTCGTCTGTGATTGGTTCATGTGATGGGGTGCCGTTATCACAGGCGCCAATGAACAAAATTCCGGGCTTGTCATGATTTGGCAAGTCGTTGCAAAAAGCGCATACGGCCTGCCTCGCTTTTTTCGGAGTCTCGCCTTTAAATGATTGCTTGCGTTCAACAAGATCGGATTCAAGCTCATCCAGCAATGCTTCAAGTTCAATGGAAGAAAGTGGTTGCATCGATGTTCCTTTATTGATCCTGATAGTTGCCGCGAAAGCTTCCCTGTTTCACCATGGTAATTCAGAAAGAAATGCCTATTGGCCCATTCATTGAAACTTAAACACAAAAAACGGACTTTATTGACTTCTGGTCACATGAAAACAGTCTCATGCATCCCTCTTTTCTTCTGCTACCTCCCCGCCAGCCCGCGCCAGCTTACGCCCATGTTTCCGATGGCTGGAAGCATCACCTCGCGCTTCGCCTTGCAGAATTCGGCGTCGTCGATGCTGGCGAGGTTCACTTCGACGTTTGCCATCGCGCTCATCAGCCCGGCGACAAGCAGGTAGCGGCCAACGATGACGTCGCTCAGCACCGTGGGGTTGCCGATCTTTTCGAGGCGGTCGGCGTGGGGCAGCATGGCGAGGCAGCGCCTGAACAGCTCGAACGGCGCTTCGGAGCTGGCTTTGAGCGCGAGCTGGATCGCCATGCGGCGGGCTTCGGCCTCTTCCGGCGTCGCTTTCGGCATTTTGTAGACCTCCATGATCGTGCCGAACACCTCCATGTCGCGGTCACCGAGGTTGAGCATCTGGCGGCGGGCGTTTTCGAGTAGATGGGCTATCGAGCGCACCTCATCCTCGACATCGGCGAACTTCTTCCTGCCGATGGTCAGGTTGCAGACCATAGAGAGGAGTGCAGCGCCCTGTGCCGCCGTGACCGCCGCAGCAGCACCGCCGCCGGGGGTTGGTTCTCCGCTGGCCAACCTGTCGAGGTACGACGAGATTTCCATCCCGCCGAGCAAAACTTCATGCTTCATGGTGATAATTGCGATAGAGTTGCAAGGCGTTACGCATACACATGGCCACCGTCATGGGCCCGACTCTCGGAATGTAGATAGCCGCTGCTTCCCTGGCGTCCTGTTCGAAGTTCTGGATGGAGGAGAAGTTCAGGCATACAGCACCCGGTTTCAGCTCTTCAGCCCTGACCTTTTCGAAACTCTTCGAGGGCACGCCGGTAATGACAATATCCGATTGAGCGAGCGCCTCCTTTCGGGTTACTGGCTTTTTTTCATCACCAGGTGTCGAGACATCGACAATGATGCCTCCGTCGATGTCGAAGGAATAGACCCGGGCGCCGTCGTTTGAGAGCATGTAGGCAAGCGGTCGGCCCACGACCTCCGAGCGGTTGAAGATGGTAATCTGCTGACCCTTGAATGGCAAGCCGTAGGGAATATAAGAGTCAGTCTCTTCGAGCAGCTTGATGACAGCCAGCGGAGTGCAGGGCAGAATAGCCTTGAATTTCTTTTCCGCATCATCGAAACGCTCGTTGTTATAGAGCTTCTGAATCCAGTGCGGCGAAAGGCCCTCCACATCCTTGTGCGGCGAAATCATATTTCTGAGCGCAGCATCCCTGGTGTCACCCCAGATGGGATAGTAGACGAATATGCCGTGAATGGCGGGATCATGACCGGATTCATCGAGAATACGGCTGACCTCTTCCGGACTGCACTTTCTGAGTTCAAAACGGATTCCAACATCCTCGCATCCGGCGCGGGTATAGTCGGCGTAGGTGATCGAGGCCGGATCGGAAGAGGCCAGTATGCCTGTAATATTGATTTTCAGTTGCTCATCACTGATTTCGCGCCTGACGGCATCACGGAATCCGGCAGCGATATGATTCGGTTCAAGCACTTTCATGGTTCTGTTATTCCGTCGGTTCTGTTCAATGGTTTTCCTGATGGGGCACTCCTGTCGGAAATGGAGATCACGGGTATGGCGGGTGATGATCTGACGAACGGCTCTGCTTTTTTTCGAGTTGCTTCCGAGACGGCAGCCACGTGAATGGGTTCAGCCATAATGGCCCCGGAACCGGTGATTACCGGAACTCTCGGAACGATGACCGGTTTTTTGCTGGGGCGGCAGGATTCGAACCTGCGAATGTCGGCTCCAAAGGCCGATGCCTTACCACTTGGCGACGCCCCATCGATCGGGAAAAATCGTTCCGGAAACGGCTCGAATTATACGGATAAATAGCTTAAAACACAAAACGAAGCCTGAATGATCCCTGAAAAACAGCGCGGGCTTTTTTACCTTTGTATTCAACCAGAGACAGGCTCGAAAGCGATTACCGGAAAATTTTCGTTTGAGAGAGCCGTTAACATTCTTTTTCATTCAGTGACCGATGCAGTCGGCGTCTGAATGACCATCAGATGCAGATTCATCTCTTGCCAACGAAAGTCAACTTTGCTCATGACGAAAATCAAAATCTGCGGCATCACCCGCACTGAAGATGCCCTTGCTGCCACTCTGGCCGGAGCGGATGCCCTCGGCTTCAATTTCAGCCATAGCAGCCCGCGAAAGGTCGATGCCGATACCGCTCGCGCCATCATCGCCCGGTTGCCCCCACTGGTCACCGCTGCCGGAATTTTCGTTGAGCAGTCGCCCGAAGAGATTGTCGATCTTTGTCGGTTCTGCAACCTTCAGGCAGCACAACTCCATTCGGACGACTACGATGCTGAAAAGACACTGCGCATCGAAGGTGTCCGGCTAATCCGGGTGTTCCGGCCCGGCCCCGGGTTCGAGGTATCACAGGTGAGGGAGTTCGCAGATAAAACAGGATGCAGGAGCTTTCTTTTCGACGCCTACAGCCCGGTGATGGCTGGAGGCACCGGGGAGAGCATCGAAGCGCGGACAGCCGTATCGCTTTTTGAAAAAACGCATGATTTCGGGTGGGCACTGCTTGCAGGGGGACTGAAGCCCGGCAATGTCGGCGATGCCGTGCGATTGGTACGGCCCTGGGGAGTCGATACGGCAAGCGGCATCGAGTCAGCACCAGGCATCAAGGATGCGCTGAAAATCAGACAGTTTATCGATGCCGTCCGTGAAGCTGACAGGCAATACCCTAAAGGTTGCTGCTGATGTGCTGAAGCACTATTTCTGCTGCTGTTTCCGGAAGTTCAAGCGTGATAAGGTGTCCACAGCCTGGCACACAGAGGTAACTGCCGGAATGGCTCAGCTCCTGCAACTTCCT
>Ga0172369_10008222_pt1 | contig 11864 bp, 12 predicted proteins | sample LakKiv25m_FD_114539 | JGI IMG/M metagenome (GOLD analysis project Ga0172369, IMG submission 114539) | Freshwater microbial communities from Kabuno Bay, South-Kivu, Congo - kab_022012_11.25m | ecosystem: Environmental > Aquatic > Freshwater > Lake | place: Democratic Republic of the Congo... | reverse complement strand
GGTCCGTTTGAGCGTCAGGTTGATGCTGCTGAAATTGCGATCACGGTCCATCACCAGGAATTCCCATATCTCGGATTCGCTGGCGGTTTTGGTGATGGAAAGGTCATAGACCAGTAAGGATTGGTTCATCCCGCTGTCAAGCAGGGTCTGCTCAGAGCCGTTGTTCCAGCCGATATGAAAAAAGGTGATGTTGGCTCCGTTTGCGGTAGCTTCAATACCAACACGGATGGTCTCCCCGATCGAAAGGGCTGTATCACGGCTGACAAATCCCGAATCCGACACCAGCCGGATATCAGCCGGAAGGGAAGTAGTCTCTTTTCTGCAGGAATAAAGGGAAAGCACAAAGCTGATAATCAGCAGCGATATGTTATATTTAGCATATCGGGGAGCCAGGCTATGATCAGTATTGTTTCGGTTCATCAATATTAACCTTTTTTGAAGAAATGCATCGAAAGTTTCAGGATGCTGGCGCCGAGAAGACCTCCTGCAAGTCCGAAGAAAAGGTGAGTGGCTACCGGCCATAGCAGTCCGAACCTGAATGAAGTAAATAAGATACCGGTTAATGAGGCAATCCCGAATTTCAAGAGTGGAATCAACATCCAGCCGATCCCGCACGATAATACGGTTGCCATGACAAACGGCATCACATTCCGGAAGTTTAGGTAGAGAAGATCAAGTGCAAAACCAACCAAAAGATAAACAACCGGTGCCAGAGGTTCACGGAAACCTAACCAGGAGGTGGCCAGTATCAAAGCGGATCCGGCACATGTAACTGATCCGGCAAAAGGAAATCTTGAAATTCCCCGCCCGACGATGATCAAAGCCATGAAAATAAACCCCTGTCTGCCAGGCAGTTGAAGAGGAATCCTCAATTTGGCATGAATCACCATAGCCAGCATTCCCAGGAAAAGGAGGAATATGATCTCAGCAAGTATACCGACTGACTTACTCGGAAATAAGCTTGATATACTCTTTGGAAGCGGACTGGTATTCGCAATTTTCATAACCATTCAATTTCTGTACAAATAAAACGATTTTTTTGTTTCTGACAACAGGCCGGCACCAATCAGTTATCCTGATTGTGGCTTTTTCAGGGACAACGGTACCGTCCATATCGATGATAACATCTATGGGAACCAGTTCTTTATATTTCCCGACTGAAAAAACACCCTGGGCTTCCCGCAATTTTTCCATCCACAACAACCTTCCGTCATTTCCTTCAAACCGCAGTCCAACAGCAGCTAGGGCACCAATGACTCCAATCTTTTTACCGGTTAGCCCGGCAAGGAAGAGTTCATGTTTTTTAGCGAGATTTTCTGCTGTTGTTTTTGCAAGGATCTCTTTTTTTGCCTGGTTTCCAAAATTCATGATCTCCTGATGAACCTCCCCGCTGAAAGCGATGCAAAGCCCCACATCCGATCCATAGGCAGCATTCCCAAGGAGAAAATCAGAACAATAATTCCGGATCCAATAGTCATTGCCTGATAATTCACCCATGATGCAGGCTGCTGAGTTATGCGAGGTATAAGGAATCTGCTGATCAACGAGCAGTTGATGACGGGTTATTGAATGAACAGTAACCAGACCTGTTTGACAAAGCGACTGTGCTAACATTCTGGCAAGATGCCCTGTACCTCGGCTCTCCAGGTTATCAGTATCATCAAGCCCGATATAGACCGTTGAATTCATTGTGAAATAGTTAACGCAAAAATACTAAAGTTTTGGGCTGTCAGAAAAAAAATATCGGAAAAAGTAACGCTTAAGGAAGTTGAAGTCTGATCAATGCCTGTGAATTCTTCCTTCAAACCGCTCCACCTTCACGATCCAGCAGTTGACTTCCCGAATGGAAGGATGGTTGTAACTGAATTTCCGGTCGGTATATTGTTTCATAACAATATCGAGGGCTTTGATCTTAAGTTCCGGATCTTCGATGAATTCGACTTTCCCGTAGCACAAAACACTGCTGTACTTCATACTGTAGGAACAGGCGACCTCTTCATGCTGAAACATGAGTTCGTGATCGGTGGTGAAATTGATGCATACGGAAGGGTTTTTGTCAAGGCAATCAATTTTCTTTCCCTTTCTGGCTGAATGCAGGTAAACGACATCATCGGCAAAACCAAAATTCATCGGTACCGCATATGGCTTCCCTTCAGGATCTACCATCGCAATATGGCATACCTGGCACCTTGAAATGATCTTGATGATCTCGGCGTGGTCCGTGACAATCCGTGTTCTCATATTCAGTTGAATGCATGCAGGACCAACTCCTCAAGCAGGTATTGGTTCAATGACAGGTGTTAAAAATTTGCACTAAGATAATAAATTATCGGAAGAGGGCCCGCCAGAGATCTTCAATTTTTTTTACAGCCCTGACATGGATTTTAAGTTTTTTCGGATCGAATCCTTTTAGGTTGTAATGAGATACAAAGATCTCTTCAAATCCCAGTTTTTCTGCTTCCAAAATTCGCGGCTCGATTCGTGTCACGGGCCTGATCTCACCCGAAAGGCCTACTTCTGCTGCAAAACAGTTTTTGGTGCTGATGGGTTTATCATCGTTTGAGGAAAGAACAGCAGCCACAACAGCGAGATCGATGGCGGGATCATCCACGCGGATACCGCCGGCAATATTGAGAAAAACATCTTTTATCCCCAGCCGGAAGCCACTCCTTTTTTCCAGAACGGCCAGCAACATATTTAGCCGGCGGGTATCAAACCCGGTACTGGAGCGCTGTGGCGTTCCATACGCCGCTGAACTGACCAGCGCCTGGGTCTCAATGAGCATTGGGCGCAACCCTTCAATGGTAGCTGCTATAGCGATTCCGCTTGTTGGTTCTTCACGGTGGGACAGAAGGATCTCGGAAGGATTGGAGACCTGTCGGAGCCCCTTGTCATTCATCTCGTAAATCCCCAGTTCCGAAGTGGAGCCGAAGCGGTTCTTCACGGCACGGATGATACGGTAACCGTAATTCCGGTCCCCTTCAAACTGCAGTACCGTATCTACCATGTGTTCCAGAACCTTTGGACCGGCAAGCGTGCCGTCTTTGGTGATATGGCCAATCAGGATAATAGGTATACTGGATAATTTTGAATATTTCTGGAATTCTGCCGTACATTCACGGATTTGAGATATGCTTCCGGCTGTAGATTCGATTGCCTGCGTTGTCACTGTTTGGATTGAGTCCACGACAACCAAACCGGGTTGAATCTCTTCAAGAAATGGAAAGATTGTTTGTGTTGATGTTTCGGTAAGGATAAAACAATCGTCCTGTTTCCTGCCGATCCTTTCGGAGCGCATTTTAATCTGCTGTTCACTCTCTTCTCCGCTGATATACAGCACTTTAAGTTCATGGGACTGAAGCGCTGTCTGAAGCATCAGCGTTGACTTCCCGATACCTGGTTCTCCTCCGATGAGTACAACGGAGCCGGGAACCAATCCACCGCCCAGCACCCGGTTCAATTCCTGGTCATGAAGATCAATGCGTTTCTGGTAATCCACGGCAACATCCGAAATCCGGACCGGTTTTCTGCTTCCGGCATCCGGCAACCTGTATCCCCGTTTTACCTCTTCCCGTTGGATGACCTCCTCAACAAATCTGTTCCACTCTCCGCAGGACGGGCATTTCCCCTGCCACTTGGCCGATTGAGCACCGCAGTTCTGACAGAAAAAAGATGTTTTTAATTTAGCCATTTGGTGGAGCTATCAGGGATCAGGGCTATAATTTGAGATTCAAATATACGAAGAAACAGCTTAATTCTCAGGATTCCTCCTTTCTACTGCTTCCTTCCGGCTGACACCTTGGTTGTTCCGAGCCGGGCAATCAAATCGGTCGTAGAGTAACCTTCCGTAAGAGGGATGGTAACCACCTCTCCTCCTCGGGCCAGTACGATATCGTGTCCGGCAATCTCCTCTGTCCGGTAATCGGCTCCCTTCACAAGAATATCCGGCTGGACGAGTTCAATCAGGTCATAGGGAGTTTCTTCATCAAATAGTACAATTGTTGTAACCATTGACAGCGATGCAAGGATCACTGCTCTTGCATGTTCGTTTGTTACGGGACGTCCGGGACCTTTCAGAGCCGTTACCGAACGATCTGAATTCAGGCCGATCACCAGCACATCACCAAGATCCGATGCTTTTGACAGGTATTCAATATGGCCCAGGTGCAGAATATCAAAACAACCGTTGGTAAAAACGACTTTCCGGTCTTTGAAACGCCAGACGTTCCGTTGGTTCCGGATTTGATCCCGGGTGAATATCTTGGATTTAATCCATTCCAATTTTTCCATGATGGGTCTTGTTAAATGAAAGCAATACCAATGAACCTCCACCAAGGACAAGGATCATAAGGGTTTGTGTCGTCCAAACGATCCAGCCGAGTGCCAGTCCTGTTACCAGCCCGATGTCGTAAAGTTTCAGGGTCTCCTGGATCAGAGCAGGGTAAAGACCAATTCCACCGGGAGTAACCATGATGCCTATGCTCCCGATCACTAGAGCCGATAATCCAGCGCCTGGTAATAGTTGCGACGTAGCCGGGAAACAGAAAAAACAGACATACAGCATCAGAAAATAGAGAACCCAGATAGAGAGGGAATAAAAGATAAAAAGCCAGGGGTGTTTGATTTTTGCCAGTGATTTTAGCCCATCCCAGAATCCACTGGCCAGGTTTATTATCTTTTGAAAGAATTTAAACCTCTTCAATTTGTGTCGAAAGGCCCAAATGAGAAAAACAAAAAGGAGTAAAAAACTACCTGCAGTAATCCAGATAATCCGGGAATAATGGAGCGCTCCAAATTTCTCGACCAGTTTAGGGTAGATTGTTTCATCCAAATACTCCCTGATGGTTCCCATTTGTGTGACGATCATCAGGGCGAAAAAAAGAATAAAGATCAGCATGTCAAGGGCACGTTCAGTGACCACCGTTCCAAGAGATTTGTTAAATGGGATCTTTTCATACTTGGCAAGGATCCCACACCGTGTCACCTCTCCAAGCCTCGGAAAAGCCAGATTGGCAAGGTAACCTATCATGACTGCATAAAACGTGTTTGTGGCCCTTGGTTTGTAACCCATTGGCTCCAACATCATGATCCAGCGGATAGCGCGTAGTAGGTGACTTAAGATCCCAAGTGCAATTCCAAGCAGGACCCAGTTATAGTTTGCTGTACGAAAGGCTTTTACGATTTCTGCCCGCTCATTCTCTGTCAGGCCTTTCACGGAAAGCCAGATAAAAAGAATCCCCAGGCCAAGGAAGAAAGTGAACTTCAGGATTGTGAGGAATCCTGCTTTAAAAGGCTTGACATCAGCTGGCGGGGATGGCATCAGGGAGAAAGTTAAGCGAGAGGAATCAGGTTATGATGATCGGGGAACACAATGGATGGTTTAAACGTTTTTGCCTCCTCAAAATCCATTGTAGCATAGGATGCGATGATCACCAGGTCTCCCTTCATGAACTTTCTGGCTGCCGCACCATTCAGACAAATGACGCCACTTCCTCTTTCTCCTTTGATCACGTATGTTTCAATCCTTTCACCATTATTTATATTCAGCACATGCACCTTTTCAAATTCGATGATGTTCGAGGCTTGCATCAAAGCCTCATCAATCGTTATGCTTCCCACATAGTTGATATCTGCTTCCGTAACAGTGACCCTGTGAATTTTCGATTTTAATACCTCAATTTTCATGCGGCAAAAATACTAAAAAAGTTCCATATTATCGATCAGCCGGATGCCTCCCAGGTAAACCGCCGTGCAGGCGATGATTTGATCAGGATCATCCCAGGAGGTTACGGGCAGCAATGTTCGCTTATCCACGATCTCAACATATTCGATGCGGAAATCAGGGTTCTCAGCAAGCCTCTTCTGTGCCATAAGCTGAAGTTTATGCACTGGGATTAAACCTGCGTTGGCTTTGATGAACAGTAGGACATTGTAGATCTCTGATGCCACCTCACGTTCTCCTATTGTGAGCCGCAGGTTTCTGCTGCTCATGGCAAGGCCGTCAGTTTCCCTCACCGTTTGACAGGAGATGATCTCCACAGGTAGCTTCAGCGATTCTGTCATGTGCCGGACAATGGTCAGCTGCTGGAAATCTTTTCTGCCAAAATAAGCCCGTGTTGGCTTTACAATGTCAAAAAGTTTTTTTACCACGATGGCGACACCCTTAAAATGTCCTGGCCGGTATTTCCCCTCCATCACCTTGTCGAGCCTTCCGAAATCCAGATCCAGCTGAGGCTCTTCTCCGGGAGGATACATCTCATCCGCTTCCGGGACAAAGAGGCAATCAACCTCCTCTTCGATCAGGACCATAGAATCATGCTCCAGCATTCTGGGATAACCCGTGAGATCACTCTGGCTGTTGAATTGAAGTGGATTTACAAAAATGCTGCAAACGGTAAGATCATTCTCTTTTTTAGATTGCCTTATCAAGGAAAGATGTCCTTCATGGAGAGCCCCCATAGTGGGGACGAATCCAATTGTTTTGTTATTATCAAGAAAGGGTTTAAGCTTTTTTTGAAGGTCGGAAATGATGACGCACGTATTCATAATTCAACAATCTTATTTTTAATGGCAAACTTCACCATTTCAACGGTCGATTTAAGTCCTAATTTTTTGACGATATGATTTTTATGAGATTCGACGGTGCGGATACTGATCGAGAGTTTCTGGCTGATCTCTTTGTTGTTTTGCCCTTCAGCGAACAGTTTCAGGATCTCCTGTTCGCGACTGGTCAGGGATTGAGGGCTGTCTTCTGCCCCGCCCTCAGACTGGGTAGCCTGGCGCAGAAAACTTTTCAGGATGATTTTTGAAATGGACTCACTGAAGAATTCATGTCCGTCGTGGATAGTAAAAATTGCATCAAGCAATTCCTGCCGGGAAGTGTTTTTTGGGAGATAACCCCTGGCCCCTGCTTTCATGGCGTTGAAAACAAAGTCTTCATTTGTGTACATGCTGAGAATGAGAACCCTGATGTTGGGATAACTCTGACTCAGCTGACGGGTCAGATCAATGCCGGAGGTATCAGGAAGTGAAATATCCATCAGTATGATTGCCGGCTGTCTGTTTTTGATGGCTTCCAGTAATTCGTCCCCGTTGTTGGCTTCACCGATTATTTCAATTTCAGCAATACCGGCAAGGAGGGCTTTGATTCCATCCCTTACGAGTTGATGGTCATCAACCAGAAAAATCTCAATTCGTTCCGTCATCTATTGAAATAAAGGGATATTAATGGTTATCTGCGTGCCTTTGTTCGCATACGATTCGATTTCAATCGAACCGTTGAGGAGATTAACCCGCTCCCGCATGTTGTTCATGCCATGTCCGGTCCCCGTTTTGAGCTCATGAAGGTTAAATCCTTTTCCGTCATCACGGATCCTGAAAAGGACCCCATCCAACTGCCTGATAAGGACCAGGTCAACACGGCTTGCACCCGCATGTTTCACTGTGTTGTTCAACGCCTCCTGGGCAATCCTGAAAATGTACGTCTTGATGGTTTTGTTCAGTGATTCGAAATCCCCTTTGAAGTCAAGAGAGATCTGCAACCCGGTATGTTCACTGGTTTCCACACAAAGATTTCTGATGGCAAAAACAATTCCGAATGCTTCCAGTACCGAAGGCATCAGGTTGTTGCTGATGCGCCTGATCTCTTCTACGATCTTGTCAAAATCAATACGGATCCTGGAAATATGCTCTCTCACATCCTGCTTGTCAAGGTAAAGAAGGCTTTCGAGTTGCATTTTTACTGATACCAGGTATTGCCCGATCCCGTCATGCAACTCCCTGGATAAACGCTGACGTTCCTTCTCTTCTCCTTCAATGAATGATTTCAGGCTGTGAAACGGGTCATGATCAACCATCAGTGGTTCAAAGCTATTTTTATTAATTTTGGTCAATCCTGAACGGGTTATTGGTCGGGACAAACTTACTAAAAATCCTGCTCCGAACAGAAAAACAAACCTATGAGATCTCTATTTACAACGTCGCTGGTTGTTTGTTGGTTAATTTCAACACATCTGCATGCCCAGGTCCAGACCGTTACGTACGTGAAAGATCCTCACGGCAGCCCTCCAGACGTTCAACTATCCCTGAAGCATCTCGAAGCGTTTCTGAAGTTCGACCCTACTGAATGGAAGGTGACCGGCATTGCTGCCATCCGGTTTGTTCCCACGGGTTACCAGACGGATTCAATGGTTTTTTATACCCCTGGCTTTGAGGTTCACACCGTTAGCATCAACGGGAAGGAGGTGCAGTATAAGGGGTTGGGTCAGAATACCGTGGTTTTTCCCGGAAGTGCCCTGCTGAGAGGAGAGGAATACACCATAACCTTTAGTTATACATCCAACCCTGTTGCCACCGGGATCTATTTTGTTGGCTGGAAACCGGAAGAGGAAGGAAAGCGAAAGCAAATCTGGGCGCACCGGCCTTTCGGGTGGCTTCCTTACATGGACGGCAGGGTGACAATGGACATACATATAACCTTCGAAACCGGGTTTTCCGTATTTACAAACGGAGTGCGTATTGCCGTCAAAGACAATTCTGATGGCACCACAACCTGGCATTACAGGATGGAGAAAGACCATCCCTATTTTTCAACGGCGCTGGGGATTGGTGACTATGATTATAAAGCAGAAAAAACAAAGAGCGGGACCCCGCTTGAATTGCTTTACTACCGGGGCAGGGAGGACAAAGTAGAGCCGACGTACCAGTTTACGACCAGTATGTTTGATTTTTTCGAAGAAGAGATGGGACTCCCTTACCCTTACGGTGTTTACCGGGAAATCCCTGTTATTGATTACATGTACGGGGGGATGGAGTGTACCACTTCCACAATTTTCGGGGATTATATGCTGATCGATCCACGCGCTTACTGGCAGCGGAACTATATCAATGTAAACGCTCATGAGCTGGCCCATCAGTGGTTCGGAGATTATATAGGGCACCTTGCACATCAGGATGTATGGCTTACTGAGAGTTTTGGAACATACTATGCCAAAATCTTCGAACGGTCGGTTTTTGGCGAGGATTATTATGAAAATCTGGTTCGAAATGAGCAAAATGCCGCACTGGAGGCGTCAAAAACAAACGATTACCCTGTGGGAAGCAGCCAGGGCGGAAGGGCACGGATCTACGACAAAGGATCGGTAGTGCTCGGCATGCTCCGGGATGTGATGGGAGACCGCGAATTTCGCGACGTCATCAAAAGCTACCTGGTGAAATTCGGTGGCGGTTCAGCCGAAACCCAGGACTTTCTCCGAACTGTATACGATGTCACCGGGCGTTCATACGACTGGTTCTTCGATCAATGGGTCCTGCGCCCGGGCGAACCACATTACAAAATCAGCTACCGGCTCATGGAAGATACACTCGGCTCAAGAAGCACCTTTCTCAGGATTGAACAGGTGCACAAGACGAATGATCTCATTGGACTTTTCCGCATGCCGGTCTGGGTTCAGGTATGGTATGCCGACGGTTCAGCCGACTCGCTACAGACATGGATAGGCGAAAAGGTTGAAGAGATCCGGATCTCAAACCCAGGGAAAAAGAAAATAGATTATATCCTTTTTGATCCTGGGAACCACATCCTGAAACAGGTGACTTTCGGGAAACCGTTCGAAGAACTATCTGCCCAGGCCCTGAAGGCTTCACATATGACCGACAGGTACGATGCCCTGGAAGCACTGCGAATGGTCCCGCTGGAGAAGAAAAGAGATATACTGATACGATGCTACGAAAAGGAACGGTTCCATCTGACCAGATCGGAAATCCTGCGGCAGCTTTCAGCGGATACATTATCAGGGACAAAGGAACTTTTCAGGCAGGCAATCCATGACCCGGATGGAGAAGTCCGGAAAACCATTCTGGAGCTCTTGGAGCCTATCCCGTTTTCCCTGAAAACGGATGTGGAGACAATGCTGAATGACAGTTCCTACCTGAATGTCGAACTTGCTCTTGAAAAACTATGCAGGGCATTCCCTTCCGGCATACCTGAATACCTGGAAACGACGGCTGATGAAGTTGGCTGGAGAGGCAAAAACATTCGCGTTAAATGGCTGAAGATCAGTATTCAAAACAGGAATCTGGAACACCTGCAGGAGTTGATCTCTTATACGGCAGAGAACCAGGAATTTGAAACCCGGATGAATGCTTTTACCGCTCTGAAGCAATTGGGATATATCGACAGGTCCGTAGCCGGAAATGCGAAGGAAGCCTCCGCACACTGGAACAACAAGCTGGCATCCGTTGCTAACAGTTATTTGGATTTCTTTGCACAGGTTGATGACTATAAGATGATGATCGATGAATAGGAGCAGGATCATCACCCACACAGTCCTGCTGATATCGTTTGTCAGCTTTTTCAACGACATTGCAAGCGAAATGCTCTATCCCGTGATGCCGGTTTACCTCCGGTCCATCGGATTTTCCATTCTACTGATAGGGATCCTGGAAGGATTTGCGGAAGCAACCGCCGGGCTGAGCAAAGGATATTTCGGTAACCTCTCCGATCTGAAACAAAAACGCCTGCCGTTCATCCAGGCAGGGTATACCCTGAGCGCCCTCTCCAAACCTCTGATGGCGTTTTTTACATATCCTCTCTGGATCTTTTTTGCCCGGACGCTTGACCGGCTGGGAAAGGGAATCCGTACCGGATCACGGGATGCGATCCTGAGTGATGAAACAACGAAAGAACGCAAAGGCAAAGTGTTCGGGTTTCACCGGGGCATGGATACGCTGGGAGCAGCCATCGGCCCATCACTTGCACTGATTTATCTTTATTTTTTCCCGGATCAGTACCGGTGGCTCTTTTTCCTGGCGTTTATTCCCGGACTGGCAGCAATCCTGCTGACATTTTTTATTAAGGAGAAGAAAAGGGGTGTTCCGGTTTCACCGGGAAAGAGAATCCACTTTCTCTCCTATTTTTCTTACTGGAAGAGAGCCGGAGCAGGGTACAGGATGCTGACAGCAGGATTACTCATCTTCACGTTATTCAACAGTTCTGATGTGTTCCTGCTGTTGGCTGTAAAAGAACAGGGATTGTCGGATGTCCAGATGATCGGGGTCTATATTTTTTACAACCTGGTATTTGCCGTATTTTCATACCCGGTCGGATGGCTGGCCGACCGTATCGGCCTGAAAACCATGCTGATCATTGGCCTGATCATCTTCAGTGCAGTCTATTGTGGCTTCGGGTGGGCTTCGTCAATCCTGGTGTTCGGTTTTCTTTTCTTTTTTTACGGACTCTATGCAGCCTGTACCGAAGGAATTTCCAAAGCTCTGCTCACCAACCTGGCAGAACGGAAAGATACTGCCACTGCAATAGGATTATACACAAGCCTGGCCAGTGTGCTCACACTCCTGGCCAGCAGCTTTGCAGGACTCCTGTGGTTTACATTGGGTTCCCGATGGATGTTCATTATTGCGGCCTCCGGAGTTGCCCTGACAGTGATCTATTTCCTTCTGATTCTGAAAAAAATCACACCTCAGCATTCTCACCAGTAGAATGACCTGCAAAGGACCCATGAGTCTGGCTTAGGGAATTATATAAATCGTGTGCTGGTTTCTGTAACCCGGAAGGTTCAGGTACCAATCGGGATAAGAATTCCCGCTTGCCTGGCACCATTCTGCAAAATGATTGTATCCGTAGAGGATGGCAATGTATTCATATGTATAGGAATATTTCTCCGTGATATTCGTCGCCCACAGGAGGTTTTTTTTGGTTTTGTAATACCTGCCGGTGGCAGGGTCTGAGTCATCCTCGGCTGTGCCGAAATACGCCGGACTGGCAAGTGACGTTGGAATGTAATCAGGCATGTGGATTTCAATATTTCTGTCCAGGTTTTTGATCAGAAATGGATTGTAGGGAGGTG
>Ga0172369_10008219_pt1 | contig 11868 bp, 12 predicted proteins | sample LakKiv25m_FD_114539 | JGI IMG/M metagenome (GOLD analysis project Ga0172369, IMG submission 114539) | Freshwater microbial communities from Kabuno Bay, South-Kivu, Congo - kab_022012_11.25m | ecosystem: Environmental > Aquatic > Freshwater > Lake | place: Democratic Republic of the Congo... | reverse complement strand
TATAATAGTTTTAAATGATTGCCTGAGATTGATAACATTGATGAGGGTAAGCAAAGGGAAGCAGCTTGAGCTGATTGGCAAAAGGTGAAGGAATGGCAAACATTGAATATGACATTGAGACGGATTCGCTTTACGTTAACATAAGCTCCAAGCACGCATACGTAACCCTTGAGATAGGGGAAAAGCTTGCGCTTGATTTGAGCAAATCAAACATCCCTGTAGGGGTGGAGATACTTGAGGCAAGCAAATTCATTTCCGAGCTGTTTGGCAGGAATGTTTCAAAGGAGGCAGTTGGGAAAATGCTGTGCAAAGTGAGCCAGAAGGATGCGATTTACCTTGACTTTGAGCTTGCAGAGGCAAGAAAAGAGAGCGCCAGGCTTGCAATACCTGGAGTTTACCGAAGCCCGATTGCGGTTGCGTAAGTTCTTCTAGTTTTTTCCGTTCTTTGCCCGCTTGTCCAAAATCGCTCTGTGCGCCATAAGGCGGATTGAATTTATCCTTATGAAGCCTTTTGAGTCCTTTTGGTCGAATCCGCCTGCTATGTGCATTGAGCCCAAGTCCTGATTGTAGAGAGATGTAGGGGATTCCCTTGCCCTTGTGGACACGTTTCCCTTGAAGAGCTCAAGGGTAACTTTCCCGTCTATGAACTCCTGGCTCTTGTTAAAGGCGGCTGTGAGGAAATCCATTTCTGGGGAAAACCAGAAGCCATAGTAGATTATCTCGGCGTAGCGGGGAGAGAGCATCTCGCACAGGCGCATCACTTCCCTGTCCATTGCAATGGACTCTATGTCCTTGTGTGCAACGTGCAGTATGGTGCCGCCTGGTGTTTCGTACAAGCCTCTTGACTTTATGCCCACGAATCTGTTTTCCACCATGTCCATTCTTCCTACCCCGTTTGCAGCGCCCACTTCGTTTAAGTAAAGGAAGAGTTCGAGCGGGTCGGTTTTTTCAACGCCCGTATTCTTGTTGAGGACTTTTATCGGGGTTCCGTCCTTGAAGTGTATTTCAAGCCATGTGCCTTCATTCGGTGCATCTTTTGGTGAAACAGTCCTTGAATAGACTGAGTCTTCCGGAACCAGGCCTGGGTCCTCCAAAATGCCTGCCTCGTGCGAAATGTGCAGGAGGTTTTCATCCTCGGAATAGGGCTTCTTTTTTGTAGCACTTACGGGAATGCCATGCTTTTGGGCATATGCAATCATGTCGTCCCTGCCCTTGAACTGCGCCAGGAATTCCTCGTCTTTCCATGGGGCGAAAATCTTTATCTGGGGATTTAGGGCAAGATAAGTCATTTCAAATCTGCACTGGTCGTTCCCCTTTCCTGTTGAGCCATGCGAAACGTATTCTGCCCCTTCCTCTTTTGCAACCTCTATTTGGTATTTTGCGATTAAAGGCCTTGCGAGTGCTGTACCCAAAAGATATCTGCCCTCGTAGATTGCATTTGCACGTATTGCCGGGAAAATATAGTCTGTCACGAACTCTTTCTTTAGGTCCTTTAGCACGAACTTGGAGGCGCCTGTGTTGAGTGCCTTTTGCTTCACTGCTTCAAAGTCCTCCTTTTGCCCCACGTCGGATGTGTAAGCGATTACCTCGTAGCCCTTTTCAACGAGCCATTTGAGAATTACGGAAGTATCTAAGCCGCCCGAATATGCCAATACAACTTTTTCTTTTGCCATCTATGTTCACCTCTAGGAATGTGGAGGTTATTGTTATGAAATCAAATATATAAAGAGTTCGCTTTAGGTGTTACAGAAAAGAGTAGAGATGTTACAGATGGAACAGAAGAATCTGAATAATGATAAAGGGTTAAATATAAGAACATGGATATTTAGAAGAGAGTAGGTAATATGTTAGAAAATATAGATGTGATTGGTGAGATAGGTAGAACAGTAGGCAGAATATTGTTACCTGGATTGCTAACTTGTTTTGCGTTTGGACATATTTTTAAAACATTAAGCATTTCAAAAGGAAATGAGATAAAGTTCGTATTTTATTCTTATTTGTTAAGCGACACCACATATAGAGCCAGCCGCTTGCTTGGCTCTGAATACTTCTAGGGGCGTTTTGTATTTAAGGCTGCTGTGCGGCAGCCTGTTGTATTCATGCTCAAACTGCCGCAGCAGCTTGTTGGCGTGCTCAATGCTTCTGACCTCTTGCCTGCTAAGAAATCGCTTGATTTTCTTGACAATTGCCTCTGCCTTTCCATTGCACTGCGGATTGTAGGGCGCAGTGTGGATTGATTTCACGCCTAGTTTAGTGCATTCTTCAACAAATTTCTTGACATACACTCTGCCGCAATCAGACAATACCTGCTGGAATGCCGCCTTCTTTCTTGCCCTCCGCAGCGCATCAATAGTATTTGTCAGGTCTGCCTTGAGGTAGGCTCTGGTGCCATAAAGCCTTCTTGAGGCATCATCCACATAGAAAGTGAAGCAGCACCTCACGCCATTTACTCTCTTGACTCCCCAATCAGTGTGGGCAAGGGAAAACACCTTTGTTCTTTCATATCTTTTTACTGCCTTCTTCTCCTTTGCCTGCGGAAACCATTTTGCCTTCCAGCGCTGCACAGTGCGCAGGCATATTTTCTTGCCAGATTCAAACCAGGTTTTTATCGTGCCTGCGCCTTCTGCCAACAGCTTCCTTATCCTCTGTAAAATGTTTTCCCCTGTCCTGTTGCGCACCTGCTTTGGGGCAGTTGAGACATGTGTTGGCAGGCCTGCTTTCACTCTCTCAACCCATCTTCCTATCGCAGCCCTTCCTACGTGCAGCAGCCTTGCAACTTCCCTTATTGGGCGATGGTCTTGCAGCGTCATGCCTACTGCTATCTTTACAATTTCTCCTGTGTATCCCATATGGGGCACCTCCAAGTTTTGCTCAAACAAACTAAGAGGGCGCAGAGCTTAATTGCTCTGCTTAGCCCCATTTACACTGGCTCCATAAGCGCTGTCACGCAACACTTATTTTATTGGACTTTTGTTATTTGTATTTTATTGTTTAGTCGCCATAATATTTAATGAAACCCGGATAGACGACGTATTTTTAGAATTTCAAGCAGGAGCAAGTTCGTTTAGAGCTGCATTTGGAATAGCTCTTTGTATACTAATTATGATGGTGTTGAGTAAGTTGAAAATGTCCAGAAAAACTAGAATGACATTGAATAAAAACTTCAAATTGATTGCTTCTGTTCTAATAATAGTCGTTATTTTTTTAGCGGCATTTATTCCAAATATAGTTATGTTTGAACCATTAGCAGTACCGTTCACTTCGCTTGCTACTTTGTGCACGGATTATAATACCACGCAGAATAATGTGACTCAAAATCATACTGCTGCCATAGTAAATTTGTATATAACAAATACATTACCAGGTAAACTTTCAATTTTCCATATTGGCAATATAGATGAGAAGCCGTTAACCTTGCTTGAGAACAGGAGTTATCCGATAGTCATATCTAGTGATGCTGTAGAAAATATTCAATTTAGAATTGAAGATTTAAACAAAACAAAAGTATATATGCTGACCAGCATCGGCGCGCTTCCACAACAGATATATTGTCATAATAGTTATTCCTATTCTTATACCAAGATTGATTATAAATGATAGCAAAATTTAGGAGTTTTGTATACCGGTAGAAATTGAGATTTTTTGTTCTCATTGCGAATTTTCTGCACGCCGTCAAAGCCACTGGAAAGTAACTGAAAAAAGCTTTTTAAATTGCGAAATGGAAGAACTGGCGTGAGCGCATGCCAAAAATACTCGCAATGGACGAATCCGGCAATACGCAGAAGATTGCGGCAGTTTGCCTAGTTTCAATTCCGCAGAAAGAACTTTCAAGGGTAAATGAAGCCTTAAGCATAAGGGATGCGGACCCGCAGGAGATACGCATTTTGCACGGGAAAGTTTGCGGCGGCGAATATAAGTATTCAAATTTCAGGAATGCTTACAGGCAAACCGGCTTGCAGGTTTATGATGATTTTCTGAAAGGCAAGCTGGCAGAGATAGCGAAGTTGAATATCCAGCTTTATGCGACTGTGTTCTCAAACCCCATGCCCATAAATAACCAGTTGCGGATGGTGAGGCTTGTTGAAGAGGCACAATATCTCCTTCATACATGGTCGCAGCAGAACAGCGAGGATGCATTTGACCATGGGTTGAGCATCAATGTTGACCAGCAGGTTTTCCCTTGCCAATTTATATTTGAGCATTATAGATGGAGGGGAAAAACCCATACGACGCTGATAGCCAAGGAAAAAATAACTTCCGGTCTTGAGAGAGGCAGCCTGAAAAAAATACATGCGGACAGGACAAATAAAATAGATATACGGGATGCCAACAGCAAGAGCCTGAAATCAATACAACTCAGCGATATGCTGGTTGGATGCATAAGGGAACGTTTTGCAATTGGGCTTGATGATTATTACCAAATACTTAAGCCACTGATATACAGAGAAAGAATCAGGGTGAAAATAAATGAATATGAAATGCCAAACATGAGGCGATTTATAGTATAAGAAGAATGAAGTCCCCCTACCGGTTCTTCGACCGCAGTCTCATGCCCTCGGGGCGGCTTCGTATTATATTATGGGCAAACTGCTTTAAAAAATAGCGGTTTACCGAAACAATAAATTATTGAGTGAGCCCACGAGGAATCGAACCTCAAGTCTTTTTAGCTCTCCCTAACCGAAAGCAGATTCCTAAGCGCCTCTTCGGTCTCCTCTTTTTTGTACCATGCCTTGCGCCCAATCAGCAGTTCAACGGCATTCTCTTTTGGCTTTTCCTCACCAACAAGGATGTATTGGAGCGAGCCGTAAAGCTCAAGCGCGTTGAGGTCTATTGCACCGTTCTTTGTTACCCAGCTGCGCAGTTTGGAGAGCGCCTCCTTTTGCTGCTGGGAGAGTTCGGCATCCTGCGAAGGGCGCTCGCGCATGAAGCCATATGCGATTGAGGCAACGGAAACGGAATAGGGGCCGCGGATGTACCAGCCAAAGCATTCCTCGTTGAAAGCAAGGTTCAGGGATTTGAGGAAATAGGCGATTTTCTGTATTGCAAGGCGATGGTCGTAGGAATAGAAATCAGGAGTTGCACTGCCGAAAACCTCATTGAAGCATGCGCAAAGGAAAGCAGGTGTTTCGCCCATACCAATCGCCCCCATTAATCTTTTATCCATTGTTTATAAGCATTCAGTTTTTCGTCTCTGATTTCAGCTTTTGCTTCTGCATCTCAACAGATTGCTGGCAGTCTTTCAGCTGGTTTTCCAGCATCAGGAAAGAGGCTGCGCCATTGACTGCGGAGAGCCAATCGCCCCGCGAGGCGGAATTCACGCCGCGCACCATGTTCTGCAGAGTGATTAGCTTGTTTATGAACTCTTGGTCGTCTATTGGGCATTCAACTAGGAAATTGTCAATTGCAGCGGTGTTTGGAAGAAGGGGCGCGTTGCTGTTCGTTGGCTGGGATGCTTTGTTTTTGCGCGCCAATAGCAGGCGCAATTGCACGGCTGCAAGCTGGTCCATTATGCCGGCAATCTCTATGCTCAAGCCGGAAAGCAAGCCAATAAGCTTTCTCCTGTCCCTTGCCTTTATCTCCTCAAGGGTTTCCTTCTGTATTTTGGATGACTGCAAGAACAGTTTGCCTGCGCCTTGCAGCGCCCAAACCGTTTCATCCTGTTGGCTGGAACGTTTGATTGAAATTCCTTTTTGCGAGAATGAAACATCAGTGAGAGTGGGTTGGAGATGGATATCTATCTCTTTTACATCTTCTTTCAGAAGTGGATTCTCAGAACATGCTTGGATTGCAAGCGCTTTGATTTCTTGCTGTGTTTTTTCTGTTTGAATGATGAGCATGACCTCGTTCTCATGCCTATTTTCAACTTCCCCTGATTCATATTTGAATGCCTTTTTGAGGCTCTCCCTGAGCAAAACACCGTGCAAATCAATGCTTGCAGATGAGAAAACCACTTGGTAGGCTGCCATGAAATCCGTTATTTTTCCGCAATGCGCATTTTTAAGGATAGCCCAACCTACTTTCCAGTGGCTTTTGCTGGCAGGAATATAAACATTGCCCGCCCTATAAATTGTACTTCTTTGGGCCTATAGTCGAATGGTAAGACGTCTGCTTGACGTGCAGAAAACTCGGGGTTCGATTCCTCGTGGGCCCACTGCTGTTTCTATAACTTTTATAAAGGATATCACGGAATTCTTCTTGGAGATGGTTTGATGTTCAAGAATCAAGAGGAAAAGAGGTTTGCGTCAGGTCTGCTTATCGGCTTTTTCCTGGCAACAGGGCTCATGTTCGGGCTCATACAGCTTTCGCTTGGGCCGTATTATGGCACGCTTATGAACCTCAAGCCGCAGCTTGAGATTGCATATGCGATTACGCATTCTGACGCGTATGCCGGCATACAGGTGCTGGTGGGCAACGTGAACACTGCGGCAGAGGCAATTGCACAAATTCCAATTATAGGGGAAGGGATGGATGCGACAAAGGTGCCAATGTACGCGCAGGCGCTCTCCACGTTTATGGAAAGCGTGAGGGGATTCACAGAAAGCGGGCTTGCGCTTGTGAACTTTGAGATAATGCTGCTGCAGCTTGCAATTCCGGCGATACTGGCATCAATAGTGATGATTGCGGTCGGGGCAAAAATGAACGCTGAGGCAGGCAAAAAGGCAAAGGGAAAGAAATCAAGGAAGAAATAAGCCCTTTCCTTTTCTCTTTTTTATTTTTCTTTTTCCTAGGCTATCTCTTTTTCGGCGCCTGCCTTTCTCTTTACTGCAAAGTCGGAAAAGCCTGCCTTGAAAACGCTTCCGTATCTTTCTGTGAGCTGCTCCTCTATGCTTTTTGCGCGAAGTATCGCGTCTTTTATGTGGGTTACTTCTATGAAGGTGGATGAGTCCACCATTGCACAATCCCCTGCGAGCTTTATTATGCCGGAGAGGCCGCGTAAGCGCAATGTAAGACCATTTGTATTGTCTATGAGCTGTGCGCGCGAGCGCGCCTCTTCTATCAGGCATTCGACTGCCTCTTTTGTTGCGTGCGGGATATTCCCGTCCCTGCGTATTTCCTGCGCTGCGAACTGCGCGAGAAGGGAGCGGTTTTCTTCCGTGTCTTCCATGTGGGTGTTTACAAGGAGTTCATAGCCGTTTCCTACAATGCGCGAACGCAATGGGGGGAGGACATTTGCAAAATCGTTTATGTTTGCGGAAGCGACTAAAAGGAAATCGCATGGGACATTTTCCACCTTTACGCTTGCGCCTGTGCTTGTGGGGTTCCTGCCCACTATTGGGAACTTTTTCTCCTGCATTGCCGTGAGGAGGAAGCGCTGCAAATTTCCTAGAGTGGAAAGCTCGTCTATGAACAGTACTCCTTCATGTGCCTCGTGCACTGCACCGGGAACAACGCGCAAATAGGGCTGCGTGCCTATTTCGGGGTGCCCGCCATATGGGTCGTGCTTTACATCGCCTAGAAGCTCGGTTTCGGATGCGCCGGTCGCTTGCACAAAACCGCTCCTATTAAGCGGAACAAGGACTTTCCGCATTCCCTCTTTTTCAAATTCGTTCAGTTTTGATAGCTCCTGCTGGGAAAGCATGCGTATTTGGGAGCTGCTTGAGCGCTCAAAAACAACTATTTGTTCTTTGCCGTTTTCTGTTTTTACTGTACCCACGCGGTCTTCGCGCTCGTGCCTATCCGGGGAAAAAACCAAATCGTCAAAGGGCGTTTTCCTTGAAATGTATTTGTCTGCTCCGCATGAGGCGCAGGTGGGAACGTCTGCGTTGCTTATGTGGAAGCAACGCCTGCAGCGAAAGCCCAAGCGCTCTGCAACAAAGCCCGGAACCGCCGTGGGGGGCATTGCGGTGCCCATGTTTGGCTGGGAGGGCTTGTGCTGAACTTGGGAGCTCTCACGCATTTCAAGAAGAGGGCGCTCTGGGCGCTCTGGGTTGTGTATTACCGCGATTTCGTGAGTGGGCGGAGGAAGAAGGGATGCGATTGCCTGCGCTATCATGCTCTTTCCTGTGCCGGGGGGGCCAACAAGAAGCAAATTCCGCCTTTGCTTTGCAATTATGCGCGCAAGCTTTACTGCCTGTGGCTGCCCTATCACCTGAGCTAGGGGGTCTTTTGGTATTTCAATGTCGAGCGTGCTTTTGAAATCCATTGCAAACAATACTCAACAAACGTTTATTATATTGAGTTGGATGCGCGGACTAGAGGATGAATAAGCCTATTAGGAAAGAAGCCGCGTTTGCTATGAGGGAAATTTCAAATGCGCGTTTCCAGTCAAGCTGCGAGAAAACGTTGCGGTAAATGAAGGCTTCCGCTGCAACTGCTGCGAGCTCAAAGAAGAGGATTAGGAAAATGCGCAGGAGAAGCAGCTCGAACCAGCCCAAATGAAGAGGGACCCACCAGCCTTCGGAAGAAAATCCTTCGGATGGGGCAAGCGGCATTAAAACAAACCAGAGTATTGGAAGCGTAACGGAGCTTGCAAGTATGCCTGCGAGGATTACAAGGCGCCTGTCTTCTTTTGAAAGCAGCAGGAGAAGGGCTGCTGTTTCTATTAGGACTGTGAAGATATATGCTGTTTCAAAGCTCATTTTTTCACTTTTTTGCCTTTTTTTATTCGCAGTATGAGGTATGCGCAGCCTGCTGCAAGAATTATTGTTTTGATACAAGAGTTATAATGCTTTTCAAGTTGTTAGGCTGCATTTTTGCAGGAGATATGACAAACGTTTATTAATTTCGCAGGAGGTAAAGGAAAGCACGCCATAGTAGCTCAACCTGGGAGAGCAATCGGCTGAAGAAGGTGCGCATTGCGCAAATTTGGAAACCGATGTGTTGCTGGTTCAAATCCGGCCTATGGCATTGAATTTTAAGTTATGATTTGCAGGATAATTTTATGGATAGCAAGGAAAAGAGACGGCTTGGGAAAATTGTGGGAGCACTGGGATTTCTTCTTCTTACGGTGAATTTCATTGACATGCTTGCAGGCTGGAACAGGATTGCTGATGAGATTGCAGTCGTGGGCGTGATTCTAACGCTTGGCGGCGCGTATTTTGCGCTTTACGGATAAATTAAGCAGGCGCAACTGCACTCTCCCTGAATATCAGGTGCCTGTAGTAATATGCAATGCACAGCGAGAGCAGCGTAATTATGCCGGATGCGATAAGGGGGAATGCGTAGCCGTAAAGCCCGCCTAAATAGCCGAAGATGAGCGTGCCTGCGAATTCCCCAAAGAGCAGGATTGAGATGAGCAACCCGTAGCCGCCTGCGATGCGCCTTGATGGAAGCACTTTTGAGAGCCCTACGTAAACTACGACGTCTATTATGGCGTCGCCTATTTCGTGCAGGATGCGCATTGCAAAGGAAAAGGGGAGGATTGGAACGGTCATTAGTATGTGGAAGAGCCCTGAGAGGAGCATGCCAAGGAAGAGCCAGTGGGTAACGTTGAAGTTGGGCTTGTCCACCTGCCTTCCTGTCCAAAGGGCCGCAAATGCGAGCACTACGATTGGAATGGACATGTACAATCCACTGCCAAGGGCATCAAGCCCGAGGTTTGTCTTGAGGAAAAGCGCGTAGCTCGTTGCCTCTGCACCCCAGTGAAGCGCCATGAGAAAAAGCACAAGGGAAACTATGAGCATGGGCTTGCTTGAGAAATCCCGCACGTAGTGGTGCACTTTCTGCTCGCTTACTTTTATCTCGTCAAGGGAGCGCGAATGGATGAAAACAATGCACAGGAGGATGGAGTTGAAAATGAAAAGAGCCTGGAAATTGAAGAAAAAGAGCAGCGCTCCGAGCACAAATAAGCCGCTTGCAGAGCCAAGGTAGCTTGAAAAGGAAGTTTTGCCGAATTTTGCGCCTTCGTGCTTTGTTTTCACCTTGAAAACGTACGCGGTTGCGGAAATGCTTATGAGCGTGCTTCCAAACCCTCCAAGGAGCATAAGGGGCAGTATTGTGCCAAAGCTTGCTGCAAAAAACAGCCCTATGTTGAAGAGAAGAAGCAGCAGTATGCCCGCAGTTATTGCTTTTTTTGTGGAAAAGGTGTCGCTTAGGTAGCCGGAGAAAAAGGAAAAGAGAAGGGCGCACAGGCTTGCGATTGAGAGAAGTATCCCGTTTTGCCAGCCTGCCAAGCCAAGTGAAACAAAAAATAGGGGAAGGTAAAAGCGCAGCGCGTTTGTAGTGAAAGCCTTTGAGAAGATAAGAGCCTGGGCAATGGGTATGTTTCTTTCCATGAGGATTCCTTAGGGGATTGTGCGTTATGCATTTTTAAATTGTGGAGAAAAAAGCGCATTATGACGCATACGTGCAACAGGTGCAGGACGCAATACGAAAGCGGCGCGTTTTACAACGGGCAGGACTATTGCATGAATTGTTACACTGCGCTCATGCGCGAGGAAGAGCAGAAAAAGAGGAGGGAGGAGGCGCTTAAGGCAGAGGCTGCCGCAAAAACAAGGAGGGAGCAGGAGAGAAGGATACTTGAGCAGGAGATGAAGAAAAGGGAAATGCTTGAGGAGCGCAAGAAGAAGGGAGAGAAGGATGGGGCAGGTCGCTCGTACAGGATGGGAGGATGGGCAGGAGCAAAGAGCGCGGTTGAGAAAAGGAAAGAGGATGAAAAGGAGCTTGCAAAAAGAAGGCTGTACGACAACTGGAAGAAAAGGCTTGAGATGCTGCGCGAGGCGCGCAGGAAGGAGGAGAAAGATGTGCCGCAGAGGAAAAGGGAAAGGGTGCACACTACAAAGGACGATGGCGTGATTGTGCATGAGGGATTGGACATTGCGTCCATGCATGAGCTTGTTGTGGAGGGGCCTTCGCACAAAACTGCAAAAGTGCAGGAAATGGGAGGCAGGCTTGAGCTTTCAGTTAAGAAGGGGCTGCCTGTTTCGCTTTCAATAGGGCAGAAAAAGAACAGGGCGGTGCTTTTGGGAAGCAATATTTCAGCGCACCGCTCGGACGTTGAGCTTTTTGCAGTTGTGCAGGATGCAGAGGGAAAAAGGGCGGAATGCAAAATTGAGCCAAAGCAGTGCGCAATAGAGCCGAATGAGAATGCGGAATTTGAGATACAGTTTGATTTGGAAGAGGATGCTGCACGCGGGAATTTGAAGCTTGAAGCGTACCTTAAGGAAAGGGCAGTTTACCTTGAGGGCGGGATTGGAAGGAGCAACCCGGTGAACCTGGAAACGAACGTCAAAACGCCCATGCAGCTTGAGTATAAGAAAGGGAGCGCAAAATTCTATGAGGAGGGGATTTCGCTTGCATTTGACAATATTGGGGAGAGCGGCGGGATTTTGAACGTGAAATCAAAAGTGGAATATGGGGGAGAAAGCGCGGAATTGAAGAAAAAGAAAACTGTGAAGGGATATGAGAAAAACATTGTGCTGGAGTTTGGGTACTTGAAAAAAACAGATGCGCAAGCCATTGGGATTTTCCTGGTCGGGGTGGATGCAAACGGCAAGGAGTATCGGCTTGTGAAAACCATTAAGGGAAAAATCTGAAGTTTATCCTAGAATTTCGTAAGAGCCCAAAGAAGCGCGCCTGTTGCGCCCAAGAGAACAAGCGGGGCAGCTATTCTTGCGATTGCAACTATGGAGTTCAGCGTGGAGATTATTTCCACAGACTGCTTTGCGCCAAGCACCTTTAGGGAGAAATCTTTCCTTGCGTGCGCAAAGGAAGCCGGCCGCATATTTTCAAGGGAGAGAAGCAGGAGCTTTTTGCACTCAAGGAGAATTTCCTGCCTGTTCGCCTTTCCAAGAGGGTTTAGGACGCCCTTTACGGTGTTTATTTCGTGCGTGTCTGTTGTGAAAATTTCTATTGTTGCATTGTAGCCGGACTCTTTTGCATATGAGGCTAAGTCGCTTATCAGTTGCTCCCGAAAAGACGGGACTATGC
>Ga0172369_10008213_pt1 | contig 11878 bp, 10 predicted proteins | sample LakKiv25m_FD_114539 | JGI IMG/M metagenome (GOLD analysis project Ga0172369, IMG submission 114539) | Freshwater microbial communities from Kabuno Bay, South-Kivu, Congo - kab_022012_11.25m | ecosystem: Environmental > Aquatic > Freshwater > Lake | place: Democratic Republic of the Congo... | reverse complement strand
TTTTACGCAAAGCCGCCAAAACGATCCCGATAACCAGGGCGGCTTCCAGCCCTTCGCGCAATGATAATAGAAAACCTGCCAGCATTCTGCCTCCGTGAAAATACAGGGTGTTTTCAAAATCAAGATCTATCAGAGCCCCAATGCTGCTCAAGCGGATGACAACAGAAATTATTGTCCCAGCTTTATGAAATCCCTGCGTGAATAAATAGTTTGCTTGACAACCCATTTGAGCATGATAGAATGGATTAGTGCTAAGCATTATTATTAGTTAGTATATACTAATTTCTATTTTTATCATAGGATAAAATAATCAACAAATTTGGCAGCCAAATGTCACAAATAGTTCCAGACCCAGGCAACTCCCGCCCCACTCACACTGTAGAGAATTATCTAATGACCATGTTCGTGATGGAACGCGACCAGGGGGAGATCGTTGCCGCCCGTCTGGCGGAAGAACTGGATGTTGCACCTGCAACGGTAGCAATGACATTGAAACGAATGGAACGTGACAATTGGATCAGCGGCAAAGGACGCCGGAAAGGTATTCACCTGACCGAAACCGGACGCGAGGCAGCTTTCACTGTTGTACGCAGGCATATGCTGACCGAATGGCTGCTCCTAAAAATATTAAAACTCCCTATCCACCAGATCCATGCGGAAGCGCATAATATCGAACATGCCATATCCTCCCAATTGGAGGAACGACTGGTGGATATTCTCAATAATCCACGGGTTTGTCCACATGGCAATCCCTTTCCAGGATGCGAAGAAGACACTAGCGCATGGGTCCCACTGACCAAAATCGTCAATGGTCAAGAGGTGACCATCCGCCGGATCCATGAGCTGGCTGAAAACAATCAGGATCTGTTGATGTTCTTAATCACCAACAACATCCTGCCCGGAAAAAAGGCGGAAATTGTAGAAGTGCTGCCTTTCAACCAGACCATTAAGATAAGAATAGCTGATGATCCAATTACGCTGGGGTTTTCAGCTGCCCGTCATATTTTTGTTGAAAAACTGGTTAAAACTTTCCCTTAACCCACCCTTTAGATTTGATAATGGTAAGCGTAACGCCATGCCTTGACACCTGGCAATCCGTTTTATCCATGGACTTTTCGATCAAAAACGGTCATATCCCACACAATTTTTCATTGTTCAAGGCTACTTACAGGACCGGGTTCAGACCAACGACGGTCGTTACTCATTCGGCCTGAGGAATTAAAACTGTTCCGGACTGTATTGTTGGCATCAAATAATTGCATAATATTTGTGAAATCACTCATTTTCAGAACTATTAACACATCCGGCTGGACTGCGACCAGACGCAGATCAACCATGCATGAGCACGTGGCATTTATATCCCCAACAAGGCAATCTATCCAGTGCTGTTGGTGTAATCTACATAATTGAGATCGGCTACCAATCTCTTATTTCCGATGACGATCTGACTATCGGTCCGTTCAGAAATCCTGGGTTCAATGAAGGCATTTATACTTCCAGACAGACTTGGGACGTTCATTGCGTTCACCTGACTAAACCAGCGAACGATAACTGCTCTGTTCAACATGGCTGGAGGTTCATGACCGCGATTCACATTCTATAAGATCCCATCATCAGAATCGAGGATCCCCAGGAACATTGTCGCAAATATATATGAAGACCACTCTCTTTAAGGGCAGGGTCCCATTGAAGTGGATACTTAAAAATATGTAGCATTGAGAAATCCATGACTTTTTGGATTGGTTTGTATCAATCATTCCATTCGATAATGAGATCGTCCACCTGCACCCCTGTCAATGCCTTCAAGGGTAAATATGCGATCAGACACAAAGGTATCTGGAGAGATGCTGAGGATGACGCATATTGAAAAGTGATTCATTAATTCCACCATCTTCTCTCTTTTAAAAAAGGAATCATAATGCAGGCATGAAAAAAACCTATATTTGACAAAATATACCTATATTCTTATAATATTAATCATTCAATCACTCCTCTAATGACATGCGCCCTCCCGGGCTAAAGAGGAGTGACCTTTCATTAAAGGAGAAATGACCATGAAAGATCGAAAACTTATCACCTTCCTAGCCATTTTTCTGATCTCCACACTGGCATGCAGCCTGACCGGTAACACGAATCCTTCCAACGTCCTTCAGACTCTGATCCCGGCTGATGCCCAGACACAGGTCGCTGGTGAAGCACAGACCTTGGTCGCTTCCATGGTGGCACCCGTTGCCACAGAACTTAGTGGGGGCGGAAGCGGAGCAAACAACATCGCCTGTGACAACCCGCTTTATCCCGTGGTTGTAGGCGCCACATGGAATTATTCACTAACCGGGTTGCTACCAGATACATTCACCAGGTCCATTACCGCACTCACAGAGGATGGCTTTACAGACCAGGATGTTTTCAATAGTGGCGCTATCCGCACCGGACAATGGAAGTGTGAGTCCGGCAACCTGACCAACCTTGACCCTGCTGACAATTTGGTCAGCGCCAATGTCCAGACAGGCTCTACAAGCACTGATTTCCAGACCACCGCCATGGAAGGTGTCACCATGCCTGCAGGGATCACTTCAGGAACATCCTGGGCACAAAATTTCACCATTGAAGGCACCCAAGATCTTAATGGGCAGCAGGTCGGCTCTCGAAACGTGACCTCTTACAGCTGCACCGCGATCGGAGATGAAGCCGTCACCGTAGCAGCTGGCAACTTCACAGCTATGCGCGTTGATTGCCAGACCAATATCACGATTACCATTACCATGGCAGGAATGGAAGTTCCCACCAGCATCACATCAACCTCATCAACCTGGTATTCCCCAAGTGTGGGTATGGTCAAAACAGATTTGGTGCTCAGTGATGGTACCACAAGCAACATCGAATTGACCTCATACAACATCCCCTGATATCAGCCACTATTCCAATAACCAAAGACCCTGCCAGAATATTCCAGCAGGGTTTTTTGAACTGTAATTTTAACCAATTACCATCTTCCAGGGTTGCATTGAGGGACAAAATTGCGCGATAATTGGGGCAGTATCACCCATCATTTTCGCTGCTCTGCACAGGAGGCTTGCATGGAAATCTTTCTCGCCAACGAACGCGCTTTTCATCTCATTCCACAGGTAAGCGTGGAAGTAGCCAGCGACCGTGTTGAACAGAAAAAGATCAACCTTGTCTCTGGTACGTTTGGGTCGCTACTGGCGCGCCCAAAACCGGAAGACATTCAACTTGTCTCGGTCGAAAGCAGACTGGAAGCCTTCTGGAAGATCACCGTCTTTGTGCACACATCCTACGAGCGCAACCACACCTACACCATTCCTCTCAGCGGACCCGAGATCAAAAACGTCACCATCTGCGGACAGGATATAGCCACATCAGTCACTCCCAAAGGTGTTGCAAGTTTTAACCTGCAAGGCGTAGAGCATTGCCTAGAAGAGAACCGCCATAACTTCACTTTTGATGGATCAGGGGCAAAGATCGATCTGACCAAATACTTATCCTTCGCCAAGACCGAGATCACCGAACTCGAAGAATTTGCACCCGAAGGCGTTATTGTGGTGCCCCCCGCAGGGAAAGCCACCACCGTGGTGCGCACCGTTATGGCTGAGGTCATCAAGCCGGTCAAGGCTGAGATAATCCACGAGGAACGTCTGGACGTTGAGATGCTGGACATCAACTTCCGTCCAGTGTATGCCTTTGAATATAACTGGGCTGCCAAGAACAAAAAGGTCGTGATCGAATTCGATGCACTGACCGGCGATCTCCACGGCGGTGGCAAAAAAGTCGGCAACCAGGTCAAGGGCATGTTGACTCGTGACCTGGTTTTCGATGTAACCGCTGATGCGGTAGGCATGTTCGTACCCGGCGGCAGCATCGCAGTCAAACTGGTCAAAGCTGCCATCGACCGTGATAAGAATTAAAGATCCTGATAACTGATGATTTGCCAGCAACCATTCTTGTACAATATAAGCAAATATTCGTTGGAATCGTCCTGAGACCTGGCAGCTAAAGTTCCGGATGAGATCCTGGGTGAGGGGAATACCAGGGGATTTTCCAACTCCAGGACATAATGAGGGAGGTTTTCAGGCGAGGATGAATTTTTATTAGCAGAAGCCCCAAAAGTTAATCACGCAATTTGATCTTGATCGGCGTGTATACAGAAAAACAGGAAATATTAATAGAACTTGAAGATCTAGTGATTTTCAGGTCCTTTTAAAATTAAAACCCTGCCCTTATGATTGCAATTTCAAGGAGATGACCTGACGCAAAGCGTTCTGAACGTCCTGCCAGCTCCGGGAGGCATCCAGCATGACCCATCGCTGTGGCTCAGCTTTAACGAGTTCCAGATAACCCTTGCGCACACGACGGTGAAATTCCAGATCGTAATCATCGAGCCGGTTCCATTCACCACCACGCGAGCGGCGCTGGGAACCACGCTGCAGACCGATCTCCACATCAAGGTCCAATAAAATAGTTAGGTCCGGTTGCAACCCGGAAGTTGCGTAGCGAATGAGGGCGCGCACTTCATCCATGTCCTGTTGGTGACCGTAACCCTGATAAGCCAGGGTCGAATCGGCATAACGGTCACACAGCACTATGCCACCTCTGGATAGAGTGGGTCGGATGACTTGCTCCACAATCTGGGAGCGGGCAGCCTGGTAGAGAAGAGTCTCAGTATGGGGATGCATTTCCTTATTTTTAAGATCGTGAATGACTGAGCGGATCTGCTCGCTGATGGGAGTTCCACCCGGTTCACGAGTACACAATACCAACCAACCCTGGTTTTCCAGCCATTGGGAAAGCGGACCCATGTGGGAAGTCTTCCCGGAGCCTTCCGGACCCTCCAAGGTGATGAAGCGGACCGGCGTCATTCGCGAAAGATCCTGACCCGGCGGCGGGGTTCTTTGCCATAGGAATGAGAGACCAGTTCAGCCTGGCGTGCCAGCTCGTGCTGAAGGCGCCTTTCGGTGGCGGAAGCCGAAGGCAGATCCACCCAGCGTTCCCCGTTCAGGACGGCTGCGATTGCAGCCTGGGTCTCAGCCTGGATATCACTGAGCTGGGTAACTTGCTCCTGCAACTCTGGCAGATTGAACAGATTGCCTAAAAACTGCTCGATCTGGGCGACCGTATTGGAGCGCAAGACATAGATGGGCATGCTGCGATGCTCAGCGTCCATGACTGTCTGCTGGCGATTGCGGTAATGTGATTTAAGGGTCACCAAAACGTCGGCAGTTCCGACATCGTTTGCCACCAGTGCTGAGACTCCCAGGCGTTTGGCGGCTTGTAACAGACGATTGCGGGCCACACCATACGGATAAATGCGCATGGTCTTTTGTGGCAGGCGACGTGTTTCTGGAAATTGGGGAGTCTGGACCTGTTGTGGAGATGAGATGCCATTTGTCTCCCTTCCGAGACGGGGAGATGGGTGCATCTCCAACATGGCAGGGCCGCGTGGAGTGTTGCCATTTTCAATGCGGAAATCAGATATTCCGCGGGCATTAACCGGCGCTTTTTCGATCTGGATATTGCCCCTGGCATCGCGTGAGCGCAACTCGGGAGGTAGCGGGTAACCGCGCAGGATCGAATCGACCGATTCGGAGATATCCAGATGGACTGCCAGCCTATCCCGGGTTTGGATCTCAACCAGGACGTCAAAGGTTGCCGGGGCACGTCTTTCGAGGACCGTCTTCTGGGTTCCGCGCCGCCGGGCTTCCTCGTCCGAGAGCGTGACGGCTTCGATGCCGCCGATCAGGTCAGACAAAGTCGGGTTGAGCATCAGATTATCGATGGTATTGCCGTGGGCAGTACCGATCAACTGCACCCCGCGCTCGGCGATAGTGCGGGCTGCGGCGGCTTCCAATTCGCGACCGATCTCGTCAATAACGATAACCTCGGGGTTATGGTTCTCAACAGCTTCGATCATGACCTCGTGCTGCAGCATGGGCACACGGACCTGCATGCGGCGTGCCTTGCCAACAGCCGGATGAGGCACATCTCCATCTCCGCCTATCTCATTAGATGTATCAACGATGATGACGCGACGGTTCTCCGCAAGGATACGGGCAGCCTCGCGTAGGAGGGTAGTCTTGCCGACAGCCGGGCGTCCCAAAATTAGGATGCTCTTACCCGATTCGATGATGTCCTGCAAAATGTCGATGGTGCCATACACAGCCCGACCAACCCGGCAGGTGAGCCCAACTATTTGGCCACGGCGGTTGCGGATGGCAGAGATGCGATGCAGAGTGCGTTCCAGCCCGGCACGGTTGTCGGCATCAATATCGCCGATATGCTCGACCACAAAATCCAGTTCCTGTCGGGTGATCTCTTTTTCGCTCAGGATGATCTCATGGTCCACGAAGCGGGCGGTTGGAACGCGCCCCAGGTCCAGGATGACTTCCAGCAGGTTATCGCTGTTATTTTCTTTTTGAACGGCGGCAGCAATGGCAGGCGGAATAACGCCCAGCAGGGCATCCAGGTCGTCTGTTATACGTAATTTAGTCATGTTAACTTCACCATATACATCAAATCGATTTTGTGATTGAAGATTGAGAAGTCTTCTCCGTACGTATTCCCTTTCCAGGTTTGATGGCGGTAGATCTTTCAGAGGATCCTATAAGAATAAGATGAGGATTGCAAGAATCCCATACCACTAATTATAGTATCTCAACCACCACATATCATACAGATCTACTCAACATCGTTATGGTTGATACGAGCCACCGGAGTGGCAGGTTTGGCCCAGGCAGTTTCGGCCTGTTTGGCAGGCAAGGGCTCTTCAGCATACTTTAGAACAGCCAGGTGCCGGACCATGACAGCCTGGCGTTCTCCTGCTGAGGCACCCAAATCTTCAAGCATATTTTCGAGCCAGGCCTGGTAGGAACGTACACAAACATACACAGGGCGACTACGGCGGTTGGGTATGGAGGTCAGCATGGAACTCATCCATTCCAGGGAACAAGTTGCATCCGGGTGGATAAGCGGTTGCACCCAGATCCCAGCCAAGCCGTATTGTATGCTCATGAATGCCTGAATTACACCTTCCTGATGGCAGACCAATCCGGTTGCATGGCGCGGCGGAGTTTCCATTGGTTGGAGCATGGCAGGAATGATCAGGTTATACAAATTTTGAATGGCTACCTTATCGCCATCGGTGGTTTCTTTCCACAGAACCCCAGGGACAAAGCCAGAACCTTCTTTCAGTTTCCAGATACGCTGCCAGGCATACATGGAAAAACCAGACTGGCGCAATACTTTGAATACCGGGGAATTTTCGTTCACCTCGGCCAGAACGGACAGGCAGCCCCATGCGCCAGCCTGCGCGGATAGAAAATCAAGCAGAGCGTTCTGAGCCTGTTGACTGCTCTCTTCCGGCGCAAGGAAAGCCAGATTGGCATGCGAAGACCCATCGGAATGTGTGACCTGACCCATCACGATGGAGTCCTCATTCGAAGAGATTCCGGTGGAAATCTCCCGACGAGGATTGAGATAAGAAAACAGGGAGACCAACCCCAACATGTCGCCGTGCGTTAAAGCCCGGGCATTATCCAGCGGCAGAACCTGGTTGCGGTAGTTGTATAAAGTAATCAGGTCCAGAAGGTCAAGCGGGCGGACGGTCATTTTACCTGGTTATTGATGAGCGAAAGAAAATATTCGTGAAAGCGTGTGTCTAAAGTCAATTCCGGGTGGAAGGAGGTGGCCAGCAACCTGCCCTGTTGGGCAGCCACTATACGCCCATCCGGGAGAACTGCCAGGATGCGGGCATCCCCTTCAACTGCAGCGATGATGGGAGCACGTATAAAAAAGGCGTGATAAGGAGCTGTGCTGTTGGTTGCCTGCTTGAGAGGCTCTATATCCAGGTCCGCTTCAAAGGAATCGACCTGACGTCCAAAAGCATTACGGGCGACACGGATATTCATCAGTCCCAGCAGAGGTTGGGAACGGGCTGCATCTTTTGAAAGCAGGATGGCTCCCGCACAGGTGCCCCAGATGGCATGCGCAAGGCCGAATTCCTGCAGAGGCTGTAATAGACCATAATCCACACACAACTTGCCAATCGTAGTGGATTCGCCACCAGGCAGGATCAAACCATCCAACCCGGCAAGGTGATGCGGCAGACGGACTTTGACAGTTTCCACGCCCAGTTGTTCAAGAACCCGGATGTGTTCTGCAAAGTCACCCTGCAGAGCCAGGACACCAATTTTCATCTTTGAATTTACCAGCCGCGACCCGCCAGCCTGTCCGCTTCGGGCATATTCGAGACATTGAGACCAACCATAGCTTCGCCCAAATTGCGGCTGACCTCTGCCAGAATGGAGGCATCTTCGTAATGGGTGGTAGCTTTAACGATAGCACTGGCACGCTTGGCGGGGTCACCGGATTTAAATATGCCAGAGCCGACAAAGACACCATCCACGCCCAACTGCATCATCAGGGCAGCATCAGCCGGAGTGGCAATACCACCAGCGGCAAAGTTGACGACAGGCAGGCGACCGAGCTCCTTAACCTCTTTGACAAGTTCGAAAGGAGCGCCGATTTCTTTAGCAAAGGTCATCAATTCTTCATCAGGCATGTTCTGCAGACGGCGGATCTCGCCAAAAACGGTACGGGCATGGCGCACGGCTTCAACGACATCGCCAGTACCGGCTTCGCCCTTGGTGCGGATCATCGCTGCACCTTCACCGATGCGGCGAAGGGCCTCCCCCAGGTTGCGACAACCACAGACAAATGGCACTTTGAAGTCGTGCTTGTAAATGTGAAAAGACTCGTCGGCAGGGGTTAGTACTTCGGATTCGTCGATATAATCCACGCCCAGGGATTCAAGGATCTGGGCTTCTACAAAATGCCCGATACGGCACTTGGCCATGACCGGGATGCTGACCGCGGCCATGATCCTGTCGATCAGATCGGGGTCCGACATTCGTGCCACACCACCCTCTACACGGATGTCCGCCGGGACGCGCTCGAGCGCCATGACGGCGCAGGCACCGGAATCTTCAGCGATCCTGGCATGCTCGGGTGTGACCACATCCATTATGACACCACCCTTAAGCATCTGGGCCAACCCCTTTTTAACGGCAAATGAACCTGTTTGTTGTTCCATTACACTATCTCCTGAATTTGTTTACTTTCATTTTGATTCTACCACGCTGATGTTGGGATTTCGTTAGAAATGGGGTATTAGGTTGGGTGGAAAAGGGATAAGAAGCGGGGATAGCAGTTCAATCTTGAAGATTGAACCGATCTGATTGAATTCCAAGGGAAAATTAAGGTGAAATGATGAGTTTCAATTCAGCCTGGGTAAGATGTTGCATTGGATGATCCACTCAACCCAACCAATTTGACTTATGGCTCAAAGATCAATGGCACAAACACTTCGGGTGGCAAATCGGCAACCTTATAGATCCTGACCACATCTGCGTCATGAATCGAGATATTCAGTTCCGGTTCCACATATTCCAATGGTCTCATCAAACCTTCAGGGATCATCCTTGCCAATTGTGTTTTATAGTAGACGACAAGATAATCGGATGACCGCAGTTCGTCGACATCCTCCTGCCTCCAACTCTTAATGATCCAGATCTGTTCTGTCCTCCCGGGGAAGAAATAATCCAGGGATGTCGACCACCAGCTCATGACCTTCAGGTCTTCAGCACCGGGTTTTGAGGAGAGGTACCTGGCAGCGATCTCAAGTCCCTGACCGTAACCGGTATCAATGACCGATGTCGTTCCTCTTGTCATCAATGCAATCGGGTTTATATAATCAAAGAAATATGGGCTATAACCCGAATAATTTAATACCTGGAAAACAACGATCACCAACAAAAGTATCGCTGTCGCCAAGTTTTTTGATCTATCTTTTAAATACCCCCTGACAAGATCGATCCCTTGAATATATCCAAGCCCGGCCAGAATACATAATGAAACATGGGTCACCATAATATAATGGTTCGCCAATTTCTTGCCCATTGACATCATTGTTATCATCAGGATCGCCAAAACAAGGAATATGCAAAAAAGGGTATTCTGTGTCCGGCTATTCTGTTTGATTTTTATGGTGAAGAAGAATAAAGCGATCAGACTACCAACCCAGGTCAACGGCGGAATCTGCCACCAGAGCGAGCTGAGATATCGAGCAATATTGTTGCCGGTGATGATCCCTTGCAAGGACAACTCTTCGACGGGAACGCCTTCCTTACTCCCAAGGAAACCAAATGATTTTTCAAAGAGTGAAGTGATCACATCAACAGGATGGTTCCACAAGGCTGGCCAGACTGCGAAAGTAAACGCCAGGAACACAACCAGCCAAATGACCATGGCAATCATTCTCCTCTTGATCAGATGTTCCTTCTTATGGACAGGATCAGGTTGCCAAAAAAAGATGAACAGGATCGCAAGGACGGGCAGAACGACAATGGCTGTGAGTTTTGTAAGAATGGCGATCGCGGTTGTAATTGCTGAAATTACGACAAATATCCAACGATCCTTTTTAATGCAATAGACAATCGTGGCAAGGACTGAAGTAATAACGGATATAGACATTAATCCTTCCTGGGTAAGCAACCTTGAGTGACCCAGAAAAAAAGGTTCAAAAGAGATCAAAAGAATTATGATAAGACCTGGAATGAACCCGATCAAAAGATCCAGGAGAAGGAAAGCCAAGGTCAGGAACAAGGATACGAGAATGATCATGATGATCCGGGCAACAATCAACAATCTTACCGGTTCAACTCCTTTTCCTTCCAGAAACTCGGTTTGTTCGATCGTGTCATCAATATAACCCTGTCCCAAACCTTTATAGGCGGGAAAGACCAAATGATATGCCAAAGCGCTGGCATACAAGGTCGTAACGGCCGGCTGGTAGGTTTGATAAGCCTGATCAAAATCCCTTTGACCCAATGAATAATAAAAATTTCCCCCATATTTTATATAATCCGGTTCATCGACTGTTGAAAACGAAGAAATACCCGTTAACCTGGGTAGAAAAACAATTATAAATATGATCAGGTATTGTAAAATTTTTTTCATTCAGGTCTGGTCCAAATAATTGAATATAAATGGATATATGATATTGTCCATACTTTAATCTATGAAGTGATTGGCATGGGAATTTGCAATGTTCCTGATCTGTTTCAAGTGTGTTTTTTCATGGTGTGCCAGCCAGTGGGCATAAAAATGGACACTCCGTATGAGCGGTTTACCAGCCCCGGTAACCGTAGCAGTGAGCAACCAGGCTTCAGGATGCAATGGTCTCAATATATCCAATAATCCGTTACGCTGCCAGGTGTATGCTCCCAATGATAACCTGAATTCCAGATCTGGATAATTGGTACGCTTGGTCCACGTCCTGGGATCCATCGCCCGGAAGGTAGGCTGATCCTGATTGAGGATGGTGACGATACAATTTCCCCACACATCCGCACACGAGCGCAGGTGAGCCAGCACTTCAATGGCAGACCACTTCCCTTCAGAGGGAGCAGCATGAAGCTGCACCTCCGATAAACCGGTTGTGAGAAAAGCAATATGCGGTGGGACTTCCGCAAGTGCGGTAAGGATCTGTTCTGTGGTCAGGGTGGGACGCGACACCTGTAATATCCTTTTATGGGAATTGCAAGGAGCTCATTCCTTGATGAAACTTTTGACGACAGTGGTTGAGAACATCCCAAGACCAACACACGCGATGATCCCTCCCACAATCATAAAAACGATCCGGAATCCAGTTCCCTCACCTTTGATCACCACATTTTCAGGCGCTTCCGGCAGGTAAATCACCGTAACTTTTTCGCCGATCTCATACTCCGGTGGGTAAGATGAATATGTAGACCGAAAAGAGAACGTGTTCCCTTCCAGGGTTATAAATCTCACGATGGGGGTATAA
>Ga0172369_10008212_pt1 | contig 11878 bp, 6 predicted proteins | sample LakKiv25m_FD_114539 | JGI IMG/M metagenome (GOLD analysis project Ga0172369, IMG submission 114539) | Freshwater microbial communities from Kabuno Bay, South-Kivu, Congo - kab_022012_11.25m | ecosystem: Environmental > Aquatic > Freshwater > Lake | place: Democratic Republic of the Congo... | reverse complement strand
CTCTAAAATAAAAGGTTTTAGAGCAAACCTAAGAGGCGTTTCTGATGTTTCCTTCTTCCTTTTTAGACTTGAAAAATTATTTGCTTAAAAATATTTACTCCCCAGAAAATAAATCTGATGCAATAAAAATCAAAATACGACATGCATAATTCACGTAAAGTTCTGTAAAAAGGTTCACGAAACCTCAATGTTGTAAAATTTGATTTGGCTATAGCACCCCAGCCATTATTTACTTTGTAAACCGCAATAAGATGGTCATCGTCATTTACTGCACGCAAATCCACAATAAGCGGACTGAATCCTAGATTTTTCAAACATGCAGCTGCAAAAACGGCCCCTTCAAGGCAATGTGCATTGCTGTGTTTCATAACATATCTGGGCGACTTGCTGTCTTCATGATGATTATAAGCTATACTGTCAAGAAAATCCTGGATTTTAACGGGGCTGTTAAGTGTCTTTAAAAATTTTATTTCTTCTTTGTCCCAGTCCGAAAAAAATGTTTTCATAATATCTTAAATTTTATGTTGATTAGTTCTTTCATTGATTTGTTCAAAATATTTTATGGTTTTTCTCTCCCAACAAATCCTACATTACCATTTAAAAAATTAATTACCCTTTTTACGTTCTTTTCAATGCTTTCTTCTGTTTTTAGAAAAGATATATATCTTATAATTTCATTTTGCCTCGATGGTGAAAGTCTTTCAAATGCCTTTTTTGCATCAGCATTTTCATTAAGAGCATTTACGAGCTCTTGAGAAGGTTTAATCGTCCTGTCAGAAGGGTCGAATGCAATTGTTATTTCTATGGTTTCACCAATTCGTTTGGGAGATTTAGCAAGCATTGATGTGTTAACATACAGGCGCCATGCGCCATTGTACTTTACCAAAGTTTGTTTGTAAGGTTTGCCATTAACGAAACCTTCAATGGGGATGTGTCCTTTCTCTTTTCCCGATTGTTTGAAAATTTCCATCAATATACCATGTGGTACTGAGACATAAGGATTGATGCCAATTATTTCGAGTTGAGCTTTAAATTTGTATGACACTGGCATAATTAAATATTCAATTGGACTTTTACTTAGTGAATTTGGCTTTAATTAGGTATTGATAAAAGTTAAATGGTTTTGGATAGTAATTGCTGTCGATTTTTAGTTGCATCATGTGAAGATGGGTAGGGGAGCGGTCTTTATGCGCATTCATCCCTGTGCGACCAACAGTCGCAATAATTTTACCCGGTTCCACAATGTAGCCCGGCTGTACAAACACTTTGTCGTTATGCGCATAATAATAAAGACTGTTAGAGCAGGGATCATAAATCCAGATGTATTTGCCGCCTCGCAAAGTGCTTGCTGAATCCCATATCGAATCAGTGTCTAACACTACACCACCTGTCATCGACAGCACATTAACAGGTTTCTTTGTCAGGTCATCAGTACAATCGCGATTTTTGTCATATATAAAAATATCATGTGCCGGATGTCCTACATGTTTGTTACCATCGAAAAAATTATATTTTGATGCTACATAACCACTGCCATTGCTTCCACCTATAGCTTTTGCACTGTATGTTTCAAGTGGAAAGCACCACAATGAATCTGCAATGTTTTTGCCCCCTTGCTTGTAATAAGCCTCTTTTATCTTGGGTAACAATATTTTTAATTGCTCAAGTGCCTCGCTCTGTGCTATTTTTGAATCACGTATTTGAATATTCAACTTTTGAAATAAATTGCAGTATTCTGCCAAAGTTGTATCTGTGGACTGAGGTAAATTATCTCTGTTTTTTTTGTCCGGTTTTGAATGGACGCATCCTGCCATTGAGGGAAACAGCATCATATGCAAAATGATATATATAATAAAATTCTTCATATTATTCTTGGAACCTTTTTAATGCAGACTTTTCAAAAGTCCATTCTGGCGAATACAATTTATCTGTTTCTGAAAGGTCGTACCATGGTGAAATTTTATTATCGTTTTGGTTGACTAGCAGATGAATGCTTTGAGCAGGCATATAGCTTTGTGCAATCATGAATATTTTTTTTCCGTTGCTTTTATTTACAGCCACATCAACAACAATTACTGCATGACCGGGGCTGCCGCCTTTAATAAAAACATCACCAACCTGAAGACTGTCAAGAGGGATGCTCTTAAGTTCCTTGCTTAATGAGAGCGTTCCGGCATAAGTGAAAACAACTTCCATAAAAGATTTAAAAGTATTGTAAGAGTAATCTTTTTCTTTCGATTTATACCAGCTGACATTATTGCCGGATACTTTTATGCGGTTGCCTTCGGCCCATTGGGTGTATTCTGCCTTGAAACCATTGGTAAAGTTGAAATGTATCATTTCATACTTCTTTTGCCCGTAAAGATATTCTGCCCTCAGTCTCATCACTGCATCAGCACACTGCTGCAAATCTCTTTTGCCTACATCAATATCCAAAACAGCAGCATAAATATTATCATTTGGCTTAACTTCCCCATTATAATAATACACTGAAGCTCCGGTATTTTTTAACGGAAAATTGGAAAGGTAATATTGAAACGAGTTTTTTTCATAAGCCCATCTCTCAAAGTCCGAAGGAACTGAAAATCTGGTGCTTATGGTATTTGCTGATGAATCAATCTGTATATTAACATTATTATTTGAGCTTATTCCGCTGTTTGTATTGCTGCTTGTTTGACTGCATGAAGTAAGATATACCAATGTTATGAATAATATGAGTATTAATATTTGTTTATTCATTTGGAAATATCATTAAATACTATTCTGATGCTGAAAAATATAAAAATATTACTCTTTTATGAATTTCCCTATATCAACACCTGTATTATTAACAATTTTTACAAAATAAACACCACTTGGTAAAGTGCTAACATCAATTTCAGTTGTGTTTTTTTCAATATGTTTTATAATTAACACTTTACCATTGATGTTGAATACAGATAAAAGATTCTGTTGATTGTCATTTGCTGTTATTACAGTTATTTGATTGTTTGCGGGATTAGGATAAATCTCAAAAGTTCTGTTTGATTTGCTATTGGCAATATCTGTATTTATAAAATAAATGCTGTTTGAGATGAGAGATGAACAACCATTTGAATCAGTTACCACAACATAATAGGAGCCTGTTTGAGTTGGCATATATTGTTGATCTGTTGCACCTGCAATCAGACCGCTACTGCTATTATACCATTGGTTACCTGTCAGTGAATTTGAAATTAATGTATCACCATTCTGTGTTATTGATGGCGTTATTGGCAAAGAGTAAACAATGAGATTTGTTACAATGATGCTGTCACAACCCAACACAGTCTGCAAAGTATCGTTGTAGCTGCCAGTTGCAGTGTAAACATGACCGTTAAAAGTGTAAGATTCCCCACTGCAAATGGTTTGCGGATTATTGGTTGAAAAGACCGGATTGACGGTCAGTTGTGTAATGATAATGCTGTCGCAACCCAACACAGTCTGCAAAGTATCGTTGTAGCTGCCTGTTGCAGTGTAAGTATGACCATTAAAAGTGTAAGATTCGCCACTGCAAATGGTTTGCGGATTATTGGTTGAAAACACAGGGTTGACGGTCAGTTGTGTAATGATAATGCTGTCACAACCCAACACAGTTTGCAAAGTATCGTTGTAGCTGCCTGTTGCAGTGTAAGCATGACCGTTGAAAATGTAAGACTCGCCACTACAAATGGTTTGTGGGTTATTGTTTGAAAAGACAGGATTGACGGTCAGTTGCGTTATGATAATACTGTCGCAACCCAACACAGTTTGCAAAGTATCGTTGTAGCTGCCTGTTGCAGTGTAAGCATGACCGTTGAAAATGTAAGACTCGCCACTACAAATGGTTTGCGGATTATTGGTTGAAAAGACAGGATTGACAGTCAGTTGTGTTATGATAATGCTGTCGCAACCCAACACAGTTTGCAAAGTATCGTTGTAGCTGCCTGTTGCAGTGTAAGCATGACCGTTAAAAATGAAAGATTCCCCACTGCAAATGGTTTGCGGGTTATTGGTTGAGAATATAGGGTTAACGGTCAGTTGCGTTATGATTATGCTGTCGCAACCTGATACAGTCTGCAAAGTATCCTTGTAGCTGCCTGTTGCAGTATAAGCATGACCGTTGAAAATGTAGGACTCTCCACTGCAAATGGTTTGCGGGTTATTGGTTGAAAAGACAGGATTGACAACAAGATTGAGTCGCTGTGTGCTGTCGCATTTCAGATGGGAGGTAAAAACAACATTTTGTATTCCTGTTGTTGAATAATCATTGCCTTGCCAGTGGTAGATTTCACCTGTGCAAATTTCTGCATTTGTTGTAATAATGGGTTTTACTTCTGCTTCAGCTGATAGAATGGTAAATGGTTCAGGCTTAGAATATTTTCTGATTCTGACATTGTCTTCATATCTGGGTAGTGATGAAACTCCCCATACGCCATCGTAAGCATAAAATTTCAGGCTTGAATCAAGAGGCATTTTTTTGTCACTTATCGTTGTACTCCAGCTTAAAGGTCCACCGGGTTCGATAGAAGGGACTTTTTCGTAATAGCTGAAAGTACTGTCGGCATTGTGTATAATTGTTACATAATATTCAGGATTGTTTGTATTACTCCAACTGTCACTTCTGAACTGTACTCCGGTAGAAACACCATTAACAGTAGTATTGGCACCAAAAGGTCCCCAGTCCTGCCAATAAGCCAAAGCACGATTATCACCATTGCCGTTTGTCTTGTTCAGACCGGCTCCTCTGTAAATATAACCTCCTTTTTTAAACTGGAACTCAAGGGCAATAGTTCCTGTGAAGGCTTGCTTTGAATAAAGATTTGAATTCGACTGAGGGGTTGTACGGGGGGAGTTGTGTTCAAGCCGTTGATTCTGCTCGTTCAGATGCCCAAAGTTATCATAAACAACATCCCATTTTGATGCATCGAGCGAGTTGTCGTTAAAATCATCACCAAAAAGAAAAGTATTGCCAATGTTGCTTAATCCTGTGGCCAAAGGATTGCCGTAATACATATTTATTATTGTGCTGGATGAACCTGCAATGACAGGAACTTTAACCCAAATATGAGTGCTGTCGCGGTTCATTCCGTACTCATTTTGAATGCCTGAGTCAATCCAGTAAGAGAGGTTATTGAAATTGTCAATAGTGAAGCGTATATCAGAGCCATCAGCTTTCATTTTACCTGAAGCAATAAGCGCGGCTGTATTAATCTTTATCAGTACTGAATAGTCGGTAAGTGTTGCGGGATTATTAGTGTTATTGATGGTAACTTTATTTATATATGACCAGTCGCAAAATTGGTTTATATTAAAAATCTGTGTCAGATGCAATGTAAACAAACTGTCGCAGCCATCTGAAGTTGTGTAAAGTTTTGTAAAAGTACCCGACGTATTGTAAGTTGTACCATGCCATAAAAGAGTTTCATAGTTATAAATTGTATCGTACTCAGTAAATGAATAGATCGGGTTGACAATTAAGTTGAGAGAATAAATACTGTCGCAACCAAATATACTATTGTAGCTGATTGTAAAATTACCGGATGTATTATAATCTGAACCTTGCCAGTTATAAACGGTACCCGAACATATACTTTGATTTGTTATAAAACTATAGGTCGGATTGACTGTAAGCTGTGTTGCAATGATACTATCGCAACCATTAACAGCTTGCAGGGTGTCAATATAACTACCTGTAGCTGTGTAAGTATGTCCATTAATTGAATAAGAGCCACCCATGCAAATTTGCTGAGGATTATTAATTGAATATGTGGGATTAACGGTCAGTTGTGTTATGATGATGCTGTCGCAACCCAAAATTGTTTGCAGGGTGTCGTTGTAATTTCCTGTTATTGAGTATGTATGACCGTTAAAAATATAGGTTTCACCATTGCAAATCATCTGAGAATTATTTATTGAATAGGCAGGATTAACTGTAACAACAACTGTATCACTTGCAATACATCCATTGTTATTTAATGCCACAGAATAGGTGGTAGAAACCGATGGGCTTGCCATAGGATTGCTGATATGAGTAGCACTTAACCCTGTTGCCGGAGACCAGCTGTAATCAGTTCCTCCTGTGGCATTTAATGGCGTTTCACTGCCATTGCATATTGTTACATCGGAGCCTGCATCAGGAATTATAGGATCATTAACTTTGAGCGTGACTGGTTTTGAGAAAACAGGACAATAATCGTATGATATATTGTGCCAAACTTCACAGCGGTATTGATTGTTATTCATATTATTGAGGGCTCCTGTAATGTTCAATGTGGCAGTATTTACATTTGAGTAAACACCCCCGTTAGACAGGTTGACCCAGGTATTTCCTCCATCAATGCTGAACTGCCATTGGTAGGCAATGGCATTGTACATACCACCGGTTGCATTTACAAGTAAAGAAGTATTTGTTCCTGTACATATAGCTGAATTGCCACTAAGACTACTGGGGTGCATATAAACACCTTCAGAATTAAATAATGAACCTGTAACTGTTCCTTCAACTATGAAATGTCCTGATTGTATGTGGGCGTTATTAAAACTGGCATTTCCTAAACAATTTATAGTTCCGCCGCCATGCACATTTAAGTTTCCACTGCTATTTATATTTCCATTGCATTTAAAATTTCCACATGAACTTACACCAATGTCGTAATTATTGGTAAAATTTCCCCCACAAACAACTTGGCAATCTTCAATATAAAGTTGATAACTGTTAAAATCTCCTGTTGTCGTAAGTGTAGAATTATTATACCTCACAAACATTAGATTATTATTGGTAATGCTTCCACTATTAAGAATGCCACCCATTTCTACGATTATATAATAATTATTGATAATATTTTCGCTGCAGACGAGTTTTCCGGGCGCTTCAAATCTAAGCATTCCATAATTTAATAATGATGAACAAACTGCATTTGGTGTAGTAATTATTGGCATATTTGGCGTATTGGCAGGTATAATGACATTTGTTGATGCCGTTGGGACTGTGCCACTGCACCAATTACTTGCATTGTTCCAATTATAATCATAGGCACCTGACCATAAGCCATCAGCAATAGTTGACAAAGAAGCTGTTTCGGAAGTATCTGCTCCACATAAGTTGGATACACAACAACGGTATTCAAAAATCCCTTCATTGGAATTTTTAACTGCCATTGTTGCTGTCCCTAATGAGCTGTATATGGCTCCTGCAGGTATTCCATCTACGGCATTAACCCATGTGCCCCCATTGTTATATTGCCAGATGTAGGTAAAAGGTGTGGTGCCGGTAACTGCAACACTGAAATTGGCATCTGTATTAGGACAAACCCACGCATCCGAAGGTTGTGATGACACAGTTATATTTGAAGGTGATGGTTGAGTAACTTCTACAGAAGCAATGTTGGGTAATAAGTTTCCGGCACTTGTGACAGTTACAGTGTATGTCCCCGCAGTAAGCCCTGTAGCAATAGCTGTAGTCTGAACAGGTGTGGTGCTCCATGTATAAGTGTTTGGAGCCGCACAGCCAACGGCCGCAGCATTGGCCGTGCCATCACTGCCGCCATAACAACTTACACCTGTGAATGTGATTGCCCCAATTGCAGGTTCTGTAATTACAACAGAAGCAATATTTGGCAATAAATTACCTTCACTTGTTACTGTTACAGTGTAGGTCCCTGCTGATAGTCCTGTGGCTGTTACAGTATTCTGAACAGGATTGGTACTCCAGATATAAGTGTTTGGCGCAGTACAGCCGACTGCCAAAGCCGATGCTGTGCCATCAGAAGCACCATGACAGGTGACATTGGTTGATGTAATGGCACCTACAGCCGGCTCAGTTATAACAACTGTGGCAATGTCCGAAAAAAGAGTGGCATCTGTAACAGTTACTGAATAAGTTCCTGCAGTTAATCCTGTGGCTGTCGGCGTTGTTTGCACCGGTGTTGTATTCCACGAAAATGTATAAGGGGCTGCACATCCGATGACATTTGCAGTGGCAGTACCATCGTTTTTGCCATGACAACTGACATTGGTGTTCGACATAACTACCATCGATTGGTTGATAGTGCCATTGGATGCCCCACCACCTTTATTGACGGTTATTGTACCGTTTATTGTTCTGCATCCGAAAATTTTTACCCTGCCGCCGCCACCACCGCAACCTCCTGATGCCCCACCGCCGTTTGCGCTGATTAAACCATTCATAGTAGTACCCAAAGGTGCTTCAAGGTAAATTCCGCCGCCACTGCCGGCACCACTTTTAGAAGCTTCATTTAAAGCATCCCAGCCATTGGCCGACAATGCACCTGTTGAACTTATGTTTATATTGTTTGCGGCTACCAATTTTATGTATCCGCCACCTCTGCCTCCGGTACTTGCATTGTAGGCATAAGAGCCGCCACCGCCACCGGTGCCTTCTCCATTAGTATTGCCTCCGCCACCTGAACCCATCGCAATATCAGTATTAGAAGCAGTGCCATAAGATACACCTCCTCCGGCAACAAATCCACCCCACCAGGCATATGAACTTTGTCCGGCTCCGCCATAGCCACCTCCGGCACCTCCATTTGGAGCTCCTGATGCTGATGCTCCCCCGCCACGGTAGCCCTTGCCATCAGCATTTATTGTCCCTTCAATGGAAATGTTTGAAGCAGTAATTTCGAGTTTACCGTAGGTGCTTCCATTATAGGGCGCAACATACACATAAACGCCTGCCGGTATTGTAAATGTATTGATATTAGTAAAAACACCGGATATTTCAGAATTTTCAGCTATTGTCCAATCTGCTCCTGCAAAGTTCATCCCTGTCAGTGAAGTATTTACAGTTTGCCCGCTTGAGCTAATGTATGTTGAATTTCCTGCCCCATCATAGGCTTTTATTGAAACATAATAGGTTAAACCATTCGTTAAAGTTAATCCTGTAATTAATAATTTATTGTTGGGATAAGGGTATATATTTCCTGCACCAGTCCAACCCAAAATATTACTACCTCCCGATGTAGTCCCTATGGCAAAAGCATACCATGCAATACCACTAAGGGCATCTGATGGTACATCCCAATTAACATCCATTTGTGATGTTGAGTTTGTATATACTATATCTACTCCGGGTCCATCATTCACCATGAATGTTATAGGAGGTGTTGTGTCTTTTTTTACGTAAAATGCATCGTTCAACGTCTGAAAATTTCCCATATTGTCATAAATTCTTACAGATACGTAGTTTGTGTCTTCCAGCATGACAGACCATGTTGATGCAAGCAATGACCAGTTTGTGGTATAGGAATAGGCATTAATTCCCGATACAACCGTAGTCCAGTCTTCAAGGGGTGTAGTGCAACCGCCTGGAGTTGAGCATACCCGCGTTTGAAAGTATGATAATACATTGCTGCCGCTTACCATAAAGTCTATATCATAAGTGCCATTATTTGATTTTCTCCAGGCATCATCGCCTCCTTGATTATCAGTAATGGTTAGTTGTGCAAATGCATTGCTTATAGTCAATATCAAAACTAAGAGTGAAAATATTTTCTTCATAATGTTTTATTTGAAGTTTTTAAAGAGGTGCTTGTAATGGGTATGTCTTCCCTTTTGTAAAAATAGTAATTATCCAGCACTTGTGAAAATATATTTATCGGTACGACAAAATATTGTTGATGAAATCAAATAAAGTGATTTGCGTATCAAATTTTATTTTAAAAAAAAGGTAGTTTTGCAAAACAGATATTTATCTATGGATATTCCGATATTAAAAGATATTGTTATCATACTGGGACTTTCGGTTGTTATAGTCCTGATATTTCAAAGATTTAAACTGCCCTCTGTATTAGGGTTTTTAATCACTGGTCTTATTGTAGGACCCAATGGTTTAAAACTTATTCATGCCACTCACGATGTAGAAGTTATTGCTGAAATTGGAATCATTTTTCTTCTCTTTGTCATTGGTATTGAGTTCTCATTGAAAACTCTGGCTTCTATCAAAAAAACTGTTTTGTTGGGTGGATTGATTCAGGTTTTAGGAACTATAGGCATCACCTCTTATATTGCCCATGCTTTTAAAATGCCACTCAATCAAGCTGTTTTTCTTGGTTTTTTATTTTCCTTAAGCAGCACAGCCATTGTGTTAAAGATATTTCAGGAAAGAGGCGAAGTTACTTCTCCTCACGGGCGGGTATCTATTGCCATTCTGATTTTTCAGGATATTGTGGTCGTGCCCATGATGTTAATTACACCGCTTTTAGCAGGTCACAGCAAAAACTTATCGCACAGCATGATGCTGCTTGGTATTAAAGTCATTGCTATTATTGCTGTGATGATAGTGCTTGCAAGATATATAGTGCCATTGTTATTCAAATTGGTGGTGCGAACAAAAAGCAGGGAATTATTTATTTTAACAGTATTTGTATTGTGCTTTTCGACAGCATGGCTTACTTCATCAATAGGATTATCGTTGGCTCTGGGTGCTTTTTTTGCAGGTCTTATCATTTCCGAGTCTGATTACAGTCATCAGGCCACAGCCAATATTCTGCCTTTCAGGGAAATATTTGTGAGCTTTTTCTTTGTATCTGTAGGCATGTTGTTAAACCTGAAATTTTTTATCAATCATGCTTTTACCATCATCCTGCTTACTCTTGCCGTAATTATAGTTAAAGCTCTTATTATCGGACTGACAGTGTTTATTCTCAGATACCCTGCCCGCACTATTTTCATTACGGCGCTATCACTTTTTCAGGTAGGGGAGTTCTCTTTCTTATTATCAGTTACAGGTTTGGAGCATAAGTTATTATCAGTCAGTGTGTATCAATACTTTCTTGCGACTTCTATACTTACAATGGGTATAACACCTTTTCTGATAAGTAAAGCTTCAAAAATTACCAGCTACCTTATTCATCTTCCGATTCCACGAAATGTCAGGAGAAGACTTATGAATATAGCCCAGCAGAAGACCCTTAAAACATTGTCTGAATTTGATTTAAACGATCATCTGGTGATTATTGGTTATGGTACTAATGGCGAAAACCTGACCATAGCTTCACAAGATGCAAAAATCCCTTTTGTTGTTGTGGAACTTGACCCTGAACTGTTTAAAACCATTAAAGACAAGGGAATGCCTGTCATTTTTGGCGATGCCTGTGATGAAGTCATCCTGCAACATGTCAATATACATAAAGCACGTGTTGTTGTTGTAGCCATTTCAGACCCTCTTGCCACGAAAAAAGTTATTAAACGAATTCGGGAAATTTCTACGACAGTTTATATTATTGTACGCATTAAGTACCAGAAAGACATCGAAGAAGTTTTTAAAATCGGCGCTGATGAAGTTATTCCTGAAGAATTTGAAACCTCTATTGGTATTTTTACCAGCGTGTTGAGAAAATACCTGGTGCCGGCAGATGAAATACAGTCTTTTGTCAATCGTATCCGTTCTGTAAATTATGAAATTTTAAGAAATATACCCATCGAAAACGCTCCTAAATTGTCGATTCCCGATATGACCATTGCGACTTTACATGTCGTGCAGAGCAACAACAAAGTAGTAGGTAAAACTATTTCAGAGTCTAATCTCAGAGCTGAATATAGTGTGAATATACTGGCTATAAAAAGAGGCAATAAATATATTACTGAAATAAAATCGAATACTCAAATATTACAAGATGACATTCTTTTTGTTTTCGGACGCCCCAACAATATAAGTTGGATAAATAAATGCTTTAAAGATAATTAAGGAGTCATTACTGAAACAGCATACATTGAGTTGTTTTCAACAATAAGCATGTCAGTCATATCTATAAGTCCGTCACCGTTGACATCCTCAGGGTAAGTGCCCACAGTGGCATAAATAGCAAGGTTTTCAATGTTGAGCATATCACTCAAATCTATGATGCCATCACTATTT
>Ga0172369_10008205_pt1 | contig 11885 bp, 7 predicted proteins | sample LakKiv25m_FD_114539 | JGI IMG/M metagenome (GOLD analysis project Ga0172369, IMG submission 114539) | Freshwater microbial communities from Kabuno Bay, South-Kivu, Congo - kab_022012_11.25m | ecosystem: Environmental > Aquatic > Freshwater > Lake | place: Democratic Republic of the Congo... | reverse complement strand
CGCGCAGCGAGAACTCAATCGTGTTCAACGAAGCCGCCACCGTGTCCGGATCGATGCCCTCTTTGGCCAGCTGGGCCAGCGTGTCCAGGACCAGCGCCTCCACCTTACCGACGTTCTCCGCCAGCACGCCCTTCATGCCGATCGAATAGGCCATCTGGCGCATGCCCAGGTCAAGCCCCGAGCCGGTCAGGTCTTCGCCCAACCCCGACTCGATCAAAGCCTTGCGCAGCGGCGAGGCGGGCGTGCCGGTCAGGATGTGCTCCAGCACCGAGAGGCCAATCGCCAGGGCCGGGTCGCTGCCCTCGGGCAGCAGCCACGAGACGGTCAGCATCGAGCGCGGCTCTTCGCCGCCTTCGCTGACCTCATAGGGCGCGCTGATCCGCCGCGGCTGCTCAAATTTCGCCTGCAGCGCCACCGCCGAATCAACCGGAATGCGCTCGAATTCGCTCAGGTAGGCATCCAGCAGCTCCAGCCGCTTTTGCGGGTCATCGTCGCCGTAGAAGTAAATCCGCGCATTGGACGGGTGGTAGTAGCGCGCGTGGAAATCCTTGAAAGCCGCGTAGGTCAGATCGGGGATACGCGTCGGATCGCCGCCGCTGTCCAGCCCATAGGCGTTGTCCGGGTACAGCGCGTGCTGCGTGGTGCGCCCCAACACGTCCTCAGGGGTGGAGTAGGCCCCCTTCATTTCATTAAACACCACGCCCTTGAAGCTCATCTCCGCTTCGGCGCTCTCCAGCTCAAAGTGCCAGCCTTCCTGCTTGAGCGTGAAGGGGTCGATGCGCGGGTAAAAAACCGAATCCAGGTAAACGTCGATCAGGTTGTAAAAGTCCTGCGTGTTCTGGCTGGCGACCGGGTAGCAGGTCTTGTCCGGGTAGGTCATCGCGTTGAGGAAGGTGTTCAGCGAGCCTTTCATAAGCTCGACAAACGGCTCCTTGACCGGGTACTTGCGCGAACCGCACAGCACCGAGTGCTCCATGATGTGCGCCACGCCCGTCGAATCGGGCGGCGGCGTGCGGAAGGTGATCCCGAACACCTTATTCTCGTCTTCGTTAATCAGGGACAGCAGCTCCGCGCCGGTCCTGGCGTGGCGGTACAGGATCACCCGGCTGTTCAGTTCCGCGACCTGTTCATCTCGAATGACTTCAAATCCATGTGTTAAAGCCATGGTTAACTCCTTTATTATGATCTCGCTGAATTATAACCCACGTGTCAACAGCTCCCTTTTAAGGGTAGGTTTTTTGCCGTTCTGTATGGCGCAGCACCCCCTCACCCCTGCCAATGCTGGTTTTGGCGGCGTAAACGCCGCCAAAACCAGCAAAAAAATATCTCCTCCCCCGCCCTCGCCGCCTGCCTTCCTGGCCGCAGTTGCGCGCCGCCCCGTAGCGTAGCATAGCGGAGAGGGTGAGGGCGGGGCCGGCGGCCTGCCCCGAGCTTTCGAGGGGTGGCTGTAAAAACCTGCCCTTAAAAGCAGAAAGGGGGATGGGCTGTTATGCGCCGGTGTTCATTATGCCTGAGAACACGATATTTACACATCGGGCAGCGGGAACGAATCGCCCGTTTGCTCCACCCAGGCGCGCAGGCGCTCATTCAGGCGCGCGCGCTCCGCCCGGTACACCGTATTATGCGCCATATTGTTCAGCTCATACGGATCTTCATTCAGGTTAAACATCAGCCAGGGCTGGTTTTCCAGCACCACATACTTCCAGCCATCGCGCGTGATGACCCCGCGCCAGGGCCGGTCCACGCTGTCGCCATGCCGGGTCGGCACCACGCACTGCAGGTACGCGGAATCGGGCTGCGACCCGACCGGCGCGCCCGTGCGCAGGCCTGAATAATCAAAGCCCTCCATCCAATCCGGCACCGCCACACCGCACAGGCCAAGCGTGGTAGGCGCCACATCGACATGGTTCAACGGCGCATCCGCGCGACGGTTGCGGAAGGTGTAAAAAGGCGGCCCGCCCGCGATCAGGAATGGCACCCGCATCGACTCCTCCCAGGGGGATGTCTTGCGGAACTGCCCGTGCGAGCCATGGTTATCGCCATGGTCCGAAAAGAAAAGCACGTGGGTATCCTCGCGCAGCCCGCTCTCCACCAGCTGGCGCAGGATCCGCCCGATATTCCAGTCGATATTTTCAATCTGGGCATAATACCCGGCCAGCTCGCGCCGCGCCTGCGCCTGCACCCGCTCTATCGGCGGCACATTCGCGCGCAGCACCACCTGCCCGGGCGTGTGGCGGCCCATCCACTGCTCCGGCGCATAGTATGGGTCATGCGGCGGCTGCACCGAAAGCACCGCAAAAAACGGCTGCTTGGGTCCTGCAGCGTTGCGCTGCCCGCGCTCGCGGATGTACTCGATCAGCAGGTCGCTCAGCGCATCGGTCTCATAGCCGGGCAGGCGGTAATGAAACGCATTTTCCCCGGCCCCGCCATGCACCCAGCTGTCCCACGGGCTGTTGTTATTCTCATAGCCGGTCCACACATCAAACCCGCCGCGCCGCTCGGGCGGCACGATGTGCATCGCAGCGCGCCCGTTGCGCTCCTGAAACCCATCCAGGTGCCACTTGCCAAAATAAGCGGTCGCATACCCGGCCGCGCGCAGCGGCGCGGCGATCGTCGGCTGGTCGGGCGGCAGGGCCTGTTCGTGCCCCGGCACGCAGTGGTGCGGGTAGCGCCCGGTCAGCATCGAACCGCGGTAAGGGCAGCACAACGGGAAACCCGATACAGCGCTGCAGAAGTTGAGACCCTCGAGCGCCAGGCTGTCCAGGTTGGGGGTATGCAGGTTGGGATCGCCCGCGTAGCCGGTGGCTTGAGCGCGCTGCTGGTCGGTCACAATCCAGATCACATTGGGATGGGTATTTGGGTCAGCCATGGTACATCCTCCATCAAGGTTCCGCGCTTTCCCTCTCCCGAAGCAGGATGCGAGGGCGCACCTTCATTGTAACTGTACTCAGGCGAATACGGCGTAGAGCCGGCCCCCCTCAACCCTCCAGCTGGTGCCCGCCGGCGCGCAGAGCGTCACAGGCCGCCTCCAGCGCCTCCGCCTTGACCAGGAGATAGTCCGTGTCGTAGGTGGACAGCGCAAACAGGCTGACCCCGGCCCGCGCCAGCAGGCCGGACAGCTCGGCCAGGATCCCTACCAGGCCAAAATCCAGCGGCCCCGCCACCCGCAGCGCCCGCCAGCCCGCCTCGCACAGCGGCCCATCCGGGACGGCCGCGGCGGGGCAAACCAACGAAATTTCATCGGCCGTGACCGTCAGCGACCACAGCCGCGCCCGCGCCGGGGGCAGCGCCCACTCCGCCAGACCGCCCTGCGGGTCCAGGCGGCAGACTGCATACGTTTCAGCCAGCACATCCAGCTTCATTGCGCCCTCGCCCCATAATCCGCCACCGCCAGCGCGGCATAATCGCCAATGCTCTCGCCCAGCGCCGCGGGCAGCACCCGGCAGACCGCGCGCGAGCGCGCCAGCGCTTCGCGTTCGATCACCCCCTCGGCCGCCTTCCACAGCCAATCCATGCGCCGGGTGAAGATGCTGCCGATGATGATCGCCTGCGGGTTGAGAATATCGATCAGCACCGCCAGCCCGCGCCCCAGGTACTCCCCGCTCAGCCGGTAGACCTGCAGCGCCAGCGGGTCGCCGCGCTCGGCGTGCTCGCCCACCACGCGCGCGTCGATCTGGCCCAGCTCCTCGCGGCTGGCGCAAAACGCCACCCGCTCGCCCATTTGCAGCTTCTCCAGCGCCAGCATCCCCGCCAGCTGCGCGATCCCGCCCCCGCTGCAAAAGCCCTCGAACGATCCCGCCTTGCCGTAGCCCACCGGCCCGCTGGTCTCCAGCCGGATGTGCCCCACCTCACCGGCCATGTCATTCGTCCCGCTGTACAGCTGACCGTTCAGGATCAGCCCGGCCCCCATCCCGGTCCCAAAGGTCAAAAAGACCAGGTGCTCCAGTCCCGCCCCCGCGCCGTACTGCCACTCGGCCAGCGCACAGGCGTTGGCGTCATTTTGCAGGAAGACCGGGATGCCCAGCCTGTCTTGCAGCAGCGCGGTCGCAGGGATCGCGTCCCAGCCGATCAGGTTGGGCGGCGAAAGGATCAGGCCCTGCCGCGCGTCCAGCGGCCCGCCGCAGCTAATCCCCGCCGCGCGCACCTCGCCCAGCTCCAGCCCGGCCTGCCCGGCCAGCCCGCGGCATTCCTGCGCGATGCGCTCGAGCGTTTCCAGCGGCGCGCTGGCCGGGGTCTTAAAAGTAATCTTGTGCGTCACGCGCAGCGCTCCGCCCGCCTCACGCCTGCCCAGCACCACCGCGCACTTCGTCCCGCCAATATCGATCCCCAGCAAGCTGTCCATCGCGCTCCTTTGCTTTGAAACCTCACCCCAGCAGCGGCTCGATGATCCGCCAGGTTTCGCGCCCGGCCTGCCGCCACGAGAATTTCTGCGCCTGCGCCAGCCCAGCATGGCGCAGCTGGTCGCGCATCGCGCTGTCGCTGGCCAGCCGCTCCATCTGCCCGGCCAGCGCGCCCGCGTCGCGCGGGTCAAAATACAGCACCGCCTCGCCGCCCACCTCGCGCAGCGAAGCCGCGCTCGAGCTGATCACCGGGCAGCCGCAGGCCATCGCCTCCAGCGGCGGGATGCCAAAGCCCTCATACAGCGAAGAGAAGACCAGCCCCAGCGCGCCCTGGTAGAGCGCTTTCAGTTCACCGTCCTGAACATAGCCCACCCGCCGCGCGTTGGCTGGCAGGCGGTACGTCTGCGATTGAAAAACCTTCGAAAAATCGCCGCCAATGATCGCCAGGTCGATGTCGCTGCGCCCCAGCCGCTCAAACGCGTCCAGCACCAGCTGGAAATTCTTGTGCGCGCTGTTCGAACCAACCGCCACAAAATACGGCCGCCCACTCAGGCCCATCCGCTCCAGGGCCCCGGCGTCGGCCTCGGCGCGCTGGATATGCTCCTTGCCTTCCCAAACCACCGCGATCCTCTCCTCGGGGATGCCGCACCAGCGCGCCAGCTCGCGCCGCGAAAACTGCGAAACGCTGATGATGCGCCGTGCCACCTGCCCCATCCGCCGCATGACCAGGCGGTACTTCAAGCGGAACGTGAACGAATACGCCTCTGGAAACGCAAACACCGAAGCGTCGTGCAGGGTCACCACCTGGTTGGGGTGGAAATAGGGACCGATGTTGCCCGGAGAGAACAACAGCCCGCCGCGCGCTGCCAGCGCCAAATCCAGCTGCTCCCACAGGTTGCCGCCGCGCCGCCCCACCGCGCGCACGGGCAGGTGCGTCCAGGGCTGGGCGCGCGGCGCGTCGGGCGGGGCCAGGCAGTCCAGCCGGCCGCTGGGCTGGATCTCACCCTCGCCGATCAGCTCATCCCAGGCGCGCAGCAGCTCCCACGAATAACGCTGCACCCCGGTCAGCGGCTGGGTCAAAAAGCGGGCATTGATGTGGATCTGCGCAGCCAATTCATCCTCCTCCCCGCGCCCCGCCGGTCCGGCGCGCTCAGGCCTGTCCCGCGCTGGCCAGGCGCAGGTCCTCATCGACCATGTGCTCGACCAGTTCTTCAAAAGCCACGCGCGGCTGCCAGTCCAGCGCCGCGCGCGCCCGCGCAGCATCCCCGGCCAGCGTTACCGCCTCGGCCGGGCGGTAGAAGCGTTCGTCCACCGCCACAAACTCGCGGTAGTCCAGGCCCAGCCGCCCAAACGCGGCCTGGCAAAACTCGCGCACCGAGTGCGCCTGGCCCGACGCGATCACATAATCCGCGGGCTGCGGCTGCTGCAGCATGCGCCACATCGCCTCGACATAATCCCCGGCAAAGCCCCAGTCGCGCCGCGCGTCCAGGTTGCCCAGGCGCAGCTCGCGCTCCAGTCCCAGCTTGATCCGCGCTGCCCCGCGCGTGATCTTGCGCGTAACAAACTGCTCCCCGCGCCGCGGCGATTCGTGGTTGTACAGGATCGCGCTGCACGCGTACAGGCGCTGGCTGTCGCGGTAATGGCTGGTCAGGAAATGCCCGGCCGCCTTGGTGATCCCGTACACCGAACGCGGGTGGAACGGCGTCCGCTCGTCCTGCGGCGTGCTTTCGGCCCGCCCAAACACTTCCGAAGACGACGCGAAAAAGAAGCGGCAGCCCGGCGCCGCCGCGCGCACGGCTGAAATCATCTGGTGCGTGCCGGTCACATTGACCTGGAAGGTGGTAAATTCCTCTTCGGATGACACCGGGACATACGAGCGCGCCGCCAGGTGGTAGCACTCATCTGGCCGCAGGCGCCCGAGCAGTTCACCCAGCACGGCCGAGTCGGGCGGGGCGGCGTGCAGGCTCACCCGCGCCGCCAGCCCTGGCACGCCCGCCAGGCGGCGCGCGGTCTCTTGCGTGTCGCCGCGCAGAACGATGCCGTGGACTTCATAGCCCTTGGAGAGCAGCAGTTCCGCCAGGTACGAACCATCCTGTCCAGAGATGCCGGTTATGACTGCGGTAGGCGCCATCGTTTCTCTTTCACCGCGCCGCGCGCGCATGCGATCCGCGCGGCTGATTAATGTTCATCCATGCTGACCACCTGCTGTTCCCAGCGGTGCCAGCTGTCAAACTGCTCCTGCAAAATCCGTTTGCCCTCGCCCGGCGATTCCAACCCGATCAGTTCCAGGTCGGCGTCGACCATGATCCGCACCAGCTGCTTGAACTTTATCCGCGGCTGCCAGCCCAGGACCGTGTTCGATTTGTGCGGGTCGGCCATCAGGTAATCGACCTCGGTTGGACGGTAGAAATACGGATCGATCTTGACGTAATCGTGCCAGTCCAGGCCAACATAACCGAAGGCTTCGTCCAAAAACTCGCGGATCGAATGCGCTTCGCCGGTGCCGATCACAAAATCGTCCGGCTCGTCGCGGTTGAGCATCATCCACATCGCCTCGACGAACTCGGGCGCGTAACCCCAGTCGCGCAGCGAATCGAGGTTGCCCAGGCTCAGCACATTCTGCCGCCCGGCCTTGATCGCCGCGAGCGCGCGCGTGATCTTGCGCGTCACAAACGTCTCGCCGCGCCGCGGGCTTTCGTGGTTGAACAAAATCCCGTTGCAGGCGTACAGCTGGTAGGCTTCGCGGTAGTTGCGCGTCATCCAGTAGGCATACAGCTTGGCGATCGCGTAGGGACTGCGCGGCTCGAATGGGGTCAGCTCATGCTGCGGCGGCCTGGCGCTGCCAAACAGCTCGCTGGTCGAGGCCTGGTAAAAGCGGATCTTCTGCCCGCTCTTGCGGATCGCTTCCAGGATGCGCGTCGTGCCCAGCCCGGTCACCTGCCCGGTCGCTTCGGGCGTCTCAAAGCTGACGCGCACATGGCTCTGCGCGCCCAGGTTGTAGACCTCGTCCGGCTCGACGTTGTAAATCAGCTCCAGCATCGTGTCCGAGGCGGCCAGGTCGCCATAATGCAAATGCAAAGTCGGCTTGACCCCGTCCTTTGCAAATTCGCGCTCGATGTGATCCAGGCGGCGCGTGTTGTAGGTGCTCGCCCGGCGGATGATGCCGTGCACCTCGTAGCCCTTGGAGAGCAGCAGTTCGGCCAGGTACGAGCCATCCTGCCCAGTGATCCCGGTAATAATCGCTTTCTTCATTCACTCCTCCGTCCGTGTGTGGGACGCCAGAAGTATAAAGGAAAAGCAGAACAGCGTCAAACAACCCGCGCGCGGGCCGTTTGACGCTGACCGATGTGAAGAGTAACCCACCCCCAACCCCCTTTTAATGCTCCCACCCCCCGGCCCCCGCCCTCAAGGGCGGGGGTAAAACCTTTTTTGCGGTTTTTGTGCCGCGGAGCCGGCACAAAAACCGCTTAAATATTCTTTCCCCTCCCGTTTCGGGAGGGGGCCGGGGGTGGGCCTTTGGACGCCAGTCCACCCGTCACCGCCTCCAGGCAGGCAAAAACCACCGCAGGCATAGAGAGTGTGACGCCGCTTCGCGGCGTCACACTCTCTATTTTGACCTTTTCTTGACAGATTTGCGCGCTTCCTTGCCATTATCCAAACAAGCCGCGCGGTATAACGGTTGTAACCACACATTCGGAGTGCCATTTTCCCATGCAAAACGTTTCGAAAAACGACAGCAACGTCTTTGAACTCAACAGCGAACACATTCCCCGCCCGAGTTGGCGGTCCTGGCTGATCGGCCGCCCGCTTTCCAACGCCGACGCGCCCCACCAGCTGATCGGCAGCATGCCCAACCCGCCCCACATCGAAACCGGCACCACCGCCGTGACCATGTTCCTGATCCTGCGCGCCTTCGCCAATGGCACATCCTCGGTCACCGGCGTCGAAGCCATCTCCAATGGCATCACCGCCTTCAAAGAGCCGCGCAGCCGCAACGCCGGTCAGACCCTGCTGTGGATGGCCGCCATCCTCGGCTCGCTGCTGCTGGCCGTCACTTACCTGGCCGTTCACATCCACGCCATCCCGGCCGAGAGTGAAACCGTCATCTCGCAGATCGCGCGCACGGTCTACGACGGGCGCGGGCTGCTCTACCTGGGCAGCATCAGCGCCACCACCGTCATCCTGGTCATGGCCGCCAACACCGCCTTCGCCGACTTCCCGCGCCTGGGCGCACTCACCGCGGGCGACGGCTTCTTGCCCCGGCAGCTGACCTACCGCGGCAGCCGCCTGGTCTACTCGCGCGGCATCGCCGCCCTGGCCATCATCTCCTCGCTGCTGCTGGTCCTGTTTGACGCCAGCGTCACCAACCTGATCCCGCTCTACGCGATCGGCGTCTTCCTCTCGTTCACCCTCTCCCAGGCCGGCATGGCCCGCCGCTGGTGGAAGGCCGGCCGCCTCAAGCCCGGCATCGAGATCGAAGAACCCGGCTCCATCCTGCGCCACGAAGACGGCTGGCAGTTCAAGATGGCAGTCAACGGCCTGGGCGCCGTCTGCACTCTGGTCGTTATGGTCGTCTTTGCCGTGACCAAATTCATGGATGGCGCCTGGATCGTGATCGTGATCATCCCGCTTCTGATCAGCATCTTCTTCGCCATCCACCGCCACTACAAGAATCTCGCCAAACAGCTCTCGCTCGAAGACCACCTCACCAAGCCCGGCCTTTTGCGCAACCGTGTCATCATGCCGGTCAGCGGCATCCACAAGGGCACTTTGGCGGCGCTGCACTACGCCCGCGCCCTCTCTAACGATATCACCGCCGTCCACGTCTCGGTCGACGTCAAAGAAACCGCCAAGGTGGAAGCCAAGTGGCAGGAATGGGGCGACGGCTACCGCCTGGTCATCCTCCATTCGCCCTACCGCCTGTTCTTCGAACCGCTGATGGAATACATCGACCGCATCGAAAATTCCTGCCGCCCCGGCGACGTGATCACGATCGTGGTGCCCCAGTTTGTCCCGCGCAGCTTCCTCTCGATTTTCCTGCACACCCGCACCGCCGAGGCGCTGCGTAAGATTCTGCTCAACCGCGACAATATCGTCATCACCGAAGTCCCTTACCAGGTGAACTAAGAAGCTATTTTGTGTTCGAAATTTGCGGCTGCGCCGCAAATTTCGAACACAATAACAATTTTCGGATAGAAACGAAGCTCTGGCTATAATAGAAACATGCAAACGATGGGCAGCTTGACCATCTTCCTCGCCGCCGCCGCGGACACAGGTGAAACCGAGCGCATGCTGGCAGCGGCCCGCCGCCAGCATGAAGCCGGGCGCGATGTGCTTTTCGCCTGGCCCGAGCCGTCCGGCCTGGGGCTGCAAGAGCTGCTGACCCGTAAACCCGCCCTGGCTGTGACCGGCCCTTTGGCGCGCGCCAACCTGCCCGCCGCGCCCCACCCTTACCACTGGCAGGATGTTCAGGAACTGCTGCTGCGCGGTATCGACGTCTACGCCAGCCTGGCGGTCAGCGAAATCGCCAGCCAGGGCGAGTCTGCCGCCCGCCTGGGCTGCCCGCCCGCGGACCCCGGCGTGCCCGACGAACTGCTCGAGCGCGCCGAGCTGGTGCTGGTCGACGCCCCGCCGGGCCCGGCCAATCCGCCCGCCCTGCGCGCGCTGGCCCTCAACCTGGCGGCCCGCCGCGCCCAGCCCGCCGCCCCCCCCGTTGGAGCGCGGGCCAGTTATGGTCTGCATCTCCTCGCACCCGATCAGCGAGCGCCTGGTGCGCGCCGCCAGCCGCCTGGCCCGCGAGCGCGGAAGCGCCTGGGTGGCCGTTTACGTCAAAACGCCCGACCGCCTGAGCTTTTCCCGCCCGCACCACGAAAGGCTGAACCGCTTCATGCGCCTGGTCGAAGAACTGGGCGGCCAGCTGGTCGAAATCAGCGGTCAGACTGTCCCGCGGGCCCTGGCGCGCTACGCCCAGAGCAAATCCGTCTCACAAATCATCATCGGCAAACCGCTGCGCTCGCGCCTGGAAGACTTTCTGCTGTGCTCGGTCGTGGATGAGATCATCCGTCTCAGCTCCCCGATCGAGGTCCTGGTCATCGCCGACCAGAGCGGCCCGCTGGGCAAAACCGCCCGCTTTGGCTGGACGCTGCGCGCGCCCCTCTCCAGCTATGCCGCCGCCGCGCTGATTGTCGGCATAGTTTCGCTGCTGTGCGTGCCGACCCACTTCTACATCGAACCCGCCAACCTGGTCATGCTCTACTTGCTGGCGGTGATCCTGGTCGCTTATTCTTTTGGCCGCGGCCCCGCCGCGATGGCTTCGCTGTTGAGCGTGCTGGCCTTCGACTTCTTCTTCATCGACCCGCGCCTCAGCCTGACCGTCAACGACACCCAGTACCTGCTCACTTTCCTGGGCCTGTTTGGCACCGGCATGGCCATCAGCCACCTGAGCGGCCTGGTGCGCAGCCAGGTCGAAACCGCCCAAAACCGCGAAGCGCGCACCGCCACCCTCTACGCGCTCAGCCGCGAGCTGACCACCTCCTCCAGTCTGAGCGCCGTCATGCAAACCGTGCTGCACCACCTCGCCGAAACCTTCGGCGGCCAGGCCTTGATCCTCCTGCCCGGCCCGAATGGGTTGGAAACGCGCGCGGCCAGCAGCCCGCTGCGGCTGAGCCCCGCCCAAAAAGAAGCCGCGGATTCCATCTTCCATAGCGGCCAGCCCGCCGCGCCCGGATCATCCCTGCGCTGGCAGCCGCTCCAGACCGCCAACGGCCTGGTGGGCGTGCTGGGCGTCCAGCCGGGCGCGCAGCCGGGCTTTTCGCTCGAACAGCGCCAGCTGCTCGAGGCCTATTCCAGCCTGGCGGCCCTGGCCATTGAACGCGCCCTGCTCGCCGAACAGGCCAGCCGCAGCAACCTGCTCCAGGAAGCTGAAAAGCTGCAGTCCGCCTTGCTCAACTCGATCTCTCACGACCTGCGCACCCCGCTGGCCACCGTCACCAGCGCGCTCTCCAGCCTGCACGAGGCCGAAGCCGAGGACAGCGGGGTGGAAATGGACCGCGAGACGCGCATCGAGCTGATCACCACCGCCTGGGAAGAGGCCGAGCGCCTCAACCGCCTGGTGGGCAACCTGCTCGACATGACCCGCCTCGAAGCCGGGGCGATCCACCTCAACCTCGAGGAGGGCGACCTGGAGGACCTGATCGGCGTCGCGCTGACCCGCCTGCGCAAACGCCTGGCCGATTACGCCATCTGCACCGCCATCCCCACCGCGCGCCGCATGATCCCGATGGACGCGGGCCTGATCGAGCAGGTCCTGGTCAACCTGCTCGACAACGCCGCCAAATACTCGCCGCCGGGCAGCCAGATCGACGTCGGCTTCCGCCAGGCGCCGGGCGTGACGGAAGTCTGGGTCGCCGACCGCGGGCGCGGCATCCCGCCCGACCAGCTCGAGCATATTTTCGAAAAATTTTTCCGCGTCCAGCGCCCAGACGGCATCAGCGGCACCGGCCTGGGCCTTTCGATCTGCAAAGGCATCGTCGAGGCGCACGGCGG
>Ga0172369_10008202_pt1 | contig 11887 bp, 7 predicted proteins | sample LakKiv25m_FD_114539 | JGI IMG/M metagenome (GOLD analysis project Ga0172369, IMG submission 114539) | Freshwater microbial communities from Kabuno Bay, South-Kivu, Congo - kab_022012_11.25m | ecosystem: Environmental > Aquatic > Freshwater > Lake | place: Democratic Republic of the Congo... | reverse complement strand
GGGCTTCAGCGGCTCGGGCTTGGGCGCCGGAGCCGGGGGCGGCGTCACGACCGCCGGCTTGGGGGGTTCGGGCTTGGGCGCCGGAGCCGGGGGCGGCGTCACGGCTGCGACCGCCACGGGCGCGGGGGCCGGGGGCACGATGGCCGCGGGCGCCGGGGCTGCAGGAGCCGGCACCGTGGGAGCCGGAGTTGCCGGTGCAGGCGCTACCGGTGCAGGCGCCGTCGGAGCGGGCGTCGCGGGAGCCGGAGTTGCCGGTGCGGGAGCCGGGGCCACGGGCTTGGCCGGGGCCGTCACGGGCTTGCCCGCCGTAGCCGAGGCGGAGGAGGGCTTCTTGGCAGGCGCGCTGGCGACGGCCGCGGGGTGGCTGGTGGTCGCGGGCGCGGGTTCCTTCTTGCCGCCGAGCACGACGAGCGCGATGACCGCGCCCAAGGCCACGACACCCAGGATGGCGACGGCGATCGACCAGGTCGACGAGCGCTCGGCCTCGACGCGTGCCACGGGGCGATGGGGCTCGGCCCTGCCGGCCGGCCTCGCGGTCGACGGAGGGGCCTCGGTGCCCTTGCGCGGCGCGACCATGGCGGTGGCCAGGCGCGGCACGGCGGTGGGCTCGGCCTTGGGGGCCGGGGTGGGCTGCGGCAGGGGCGCGGGGCCCTTGCCGTTTCGCTCGGCACGCTTCTGCGCCTTGCGCTCGGCCTTGGTGAGCGGGCGCGCCGCGGGCGCGGCCGGGGCCAAGGCGGCCGGCTCGTGACCGATGACCACCACGTCGTCGGAGGCCTGCAGGCGCGCGGAGGGGACCGGCAGGTGGTCGTCGTCGACGGGGGCCCGCGGAGGGGCGGGAACGCGCCCGGCCTCGAGCTCGTCGAGGGCCGCCACCGGCAGGTCTTCTTCTTCGAAGGGCTCGAGGTCCTCGAGCACGTCGTCGGGAGGCGGGGGAATGGCCGCCATCAGGCGGGTCTCGGGCCTGTCGGCTTTGCCCGGCGCCGGCATCTGCGGCGGCAACGGGGGCGGCAGGGCGTCGTCGGGAAGCGGCGGCACCCCGATCTCCACGGTCTCGCCGCGGCGATCGGGCTCCGGCATGCGCGGGGTGGTGTCGATGGGGATGGGCGGGATCCCCGGGATCTCGACGGTCTCGCCGGGGCTGGCGGTGGCCGCCGCCGGGGCCGGTGCGGTCTCGGCCAGCGGGACGTCTTCGAAGTGGCTCGTGGTGTCGGTCTCGTCGAGCTCGATGAGCTCCTCGACCAGCGGCGGCTCGACGACCGTCGGCAACTCGGCGGGCTTCTCGGCCGAAGCCTTGGTGACGGCGGGCGGAACCACCGCCTCGGCCTCGGCGACGGTGAAGTCGACGTCGGCGGTGTCGAAGCCGGGCTCCTCGCCCGACAGGTCGATCTTCTCGGCGACCTCGGGCGCGGGTGGCGCCGCGGGGGCGGGCGGGGCTTCGACGCTGGCGATCACGGTCTGGGCTTCGTCGGACTCGTCGAAGCCGGGCTCTTCGTCTTCGATGGTGGCGATGGCGTGCGCCGCCTGCGCTGCCAGGGCGGGAGCGGGCTCCGGCTCGGGTACGACGATCGGCGCGGGCGCCGCGGGCTCGACGGCGGCCTCCTCGGCGGCGTCGATCTCCTCGGCGTGCACCACGTCCTCGTCGACGTCCTCGAGGTCGATCAGGCCGGCCACGTCGCTGGTCTCCCACTCGGCCGGCTCGATCTGGAAGATGCGCCGCAGGTCGGTCCAGAACGTCGTGACGTCACCGAAGCGCGCGCGCGGATCGCGGGCGGTGGCCTTCAGGAAGAAGGCGTCGAGGTCGTTCGAGAAGAACGGGCCCTGCTCGCTGAGCGCCAGGCCGGGGCGCACGGGCGCGCCCAGCAGCATCTCGCCGATGACCAGGCCGAGCGCGTAGATGTCGGATTGGCGGATCTCCTCGAGGTCGGTGGCCGCCTGCTCGGGCGCCACGTAGTGGTCCCACGCCGGCATGACGGCGGGCGGGTCGGGGATGTTGGCCTTGCCGGCCAGGAAGTAGGGGTCGCTGATGCGCACGTCGGCACCGGCGAACAGGATGTTCTCGGGTTTGATGTTGCCGTGGACGCCGATGCGGTGCACCCACTGCAGGACGTTGCAGAGCACCGAGAACAGGTCGGCCAGCTCGCGCTTGGTGAACGGCTTGCCGTTGGAGCGCCGGTCGAGAAGCACCTCGCGCAGGTTCTGGCACGCGAAGTAGGGCTCGGTCAGGAACACGTACTCGGACGTGACGAAGATGTCCTTCACGCCCAACAGGTGCTTGTGAACGTAGGCTCGCGTACGGTACAGGCGGAACAGGTTGGTCTCGCGCGCCGCGTCGCGGAACAGCTCGGGTCGGAAGACCTTGAGCGCGACCTCTTTCTTGAAGATGCGGTCGGTGGCCTTGAACAGCCCGCCGTGGATGCCCACGCCCATCCATTTCGTGAGCTCGAAGCGGCCGAGGAGCAGGGCTCCTTCGCTGGGAAGCCATTCGGGGCGCGGCGTCATGGGGACTCTCCCGGGGCGCAGAGTGAACGGACGAGAGATACCAGAAGCCCCCTGGCCGTTCAAGGCGATTCCGCGTCGATCCGGCGCCCCGGATATCGGTGCGAGCTCAGAGGATCTCGACCCCTGTCCGGCGGCTTTGCCACAGCTTCGCGGCCATCTCGTCGATCAGCGGTCGGGTGGTCTCGGCGTGGCGTGCCGAGATGGGGATGGCGCCGTGCAGCGCGGCCCGGGAGCGCGCGTCGTCGGGATCGTCGGCCAGGTCGAGCTTGTTGAAGACCAAGAGGCGCGGCACGTCGGTGAGCTCGAGGTCGGTCAGCACCTGCTCGACGGCCTCGATGTGGCGCTCGAGGCGAGGGCTGGTCAGGTCGACCACGTGGATCAGCAGGTCGGCGTCGAGCAGCTCTTCGAGGGTGGCGCGGAAGGCCGCCAGGATGGCCGGCGGCAGGTGCTCGATGAAGCCCACGGTGTCGGTGAGCACGATCTCGCGCTCGTCGGGGAAGCGCAGGCGTCGGGCCGTGGGGTCGAGGGTCGAGAACAGCTCGTTCTTGGCGCGCACGTCGGCGCCGGTCAGCGTGTTCAGCAACGTCGACTTGCCCGCGTTGGTGTAGCCGACCAGCGACACCACCGGCACGCCTCGCACGCCGCGGCGCTTGCGGGTCTCGCGGCGCTGCTTGGCCAGCGTCTCGAGCTGGCGCTCGAGCAGCTTGATGCGGTCGCGGATGCGACGGCGATCCTCCTCGAGCTTGGTCTCGCCGGGGCCGCGGCCGCCGATGCCTCCCGCCAGGCGGCTGAGGGCGCCGGTCTGCTGCACCAGGCGCGGCAGGCGGTACTTCAGCTGCGCCAGCTCGACCTGCAGCTTGCCGTCGCTCGAGAGTGCGCGCTGCACGAAGATGTCGAGGATGAGCATCGTGCGGTCGATGACGCGCAGGTCGGTGATCTCGGTGAGCGCCTTGACCTGGCCGGGTGCGAGCTCCTGGTTGAAGATCAGGAGGTCGACGTCGGACTCGACCGAGCGCTGCAGGATCTCGTCGAGCTTGCCCTTGCCGATGAAGGTCTTCACGTCGGGCTGGGCGCGCTTCTGGGTGAAGACCTCGACCACGTCGACGCCGGCGGTCTTGGCCAGCTCGAGGGTCTCGTCGACCGCTACGGGCGCCTCGAAGCGCGCGGGCAGCTCGACGTGCACCAGCATGGCGCGCGTTCGGCCCACGGCCACCGCCTTGCCGTCGTCGAACTTGCGGAAGGCCACCTCGATCTCTCGCAGCCGATCCTGCAGATCGGGCCGTACCCCGTGGATGGAGCGCGGCGGATCGACCTGCCGGCGGATCACGCGGGCGTTGGCGTCGGGCTGGAGCCAGGCGCCGTGGTAGCGGTCCGGCTCGCCGTCGCGGGTGACCGTGACCACGCCCAGGTGGTCCAGGCGCAGCTTGATGAGGTCGGTCAGATCCTCGTCGTCGATCGGTACGTCGCCCAGGTGCGTGTGGACGAACCGCAGGCCGCGCAGGCGCTCGTGCGACGCGCGGAAGCGTCCGGTGTCGGGGATGGTGATGCGGGCGGCTTCGCCCACGACCACGAACTCGACGACGCCCTTGCGCGACAGCAGTACGCCCACCTGCAGGCCCAGGCGCCGGCTGAGCCCGGCCATCTCGGCGGCCACGTCGTACGACACGGGCAGCTCGGGCGGGACGCGGCGCCGGTACAGGCGCATCAGGTCTTCGTGGTCGCTGGGCTTCAGGGTGTGGCTCTCGCCGAAGACGCGCTGGCTCGTGGGGGCCTCGTGGGGGTCCGGTTGTTGTGGGCGAATGTAGGGGCTTGACGGAGCAAGATCAAGGCCGGGCGTGCGCCGGTGAGGCCCTCGACGAAATCCGTTCCAGGCTTGAATTGTGATTACTGGTACAGGATACTAGGTGGGCTACCGCCGAATCCGGGGGCGCCCATGGGTCGAACGATGGCTATCGTAACGGTCGCGGCGCTCGCTTGGTTCCTGTGTCAGTGCTCCGGCAGCACGCACGGGGGCGCCGATGACGAGGGCTACCTCGATGCTCCGATGGGAGATTCTCGCGACATCCACGCCGACGCGCCGGACGAGGCGACGATCCTCGAAGCGATCGCCGAGGTCGCGCCCGTCGACGTTCCGGCCGAGGGCCTGGGCGACACGTCGTGCGGGGCGCCGGTTCCCGTGAACCCCAATCCCTACCTCTCGGCCCTTCAGGAAGGGCCGGTAGATGCTTGTGGCGCGTTCCTGGCCACGGAGCTTCGTTGGATCGACTTCTTGCGGGCTACGGAGGGGAGCGAGCAGGTCTCGCGCCTACTCGCGGCCACGGGCGAGGGCATCTTCGTGTCCGACGTCGGTTCCGATGGTGGTCCGCTGGCGTTTGCAAAGGTCACGTCTGCGCCGGTCGAGTACGCGCGCTTCGTACGCAGCCGCGAAGGCCGCGCGTACGCGCTCTGCAGCGTGGAACAGGTGGGCGAGGCTTGGTTCCTGCGCGTATATGAGCTCTCCAGGCTCGTGGAAGAGCACGCCATCGTCGGCACTCCCACGGCTGCCTGGTCCGGAGACCTCTTGGGTGCAAGTCGTGTTGACGGAGGCGCTACCGACGTGGTCGTTGGCACGGACGCATCTGCGTCAGGTTTGCAGATCTTCAAGGGCTGCGAGGGGTCCGACGGCGACCTGCCGGCCTGCTGGTTCGAGGCCGGGTCCACGACCCTGCCGGGAGTCGCGGGGGTCGAGACGATCGCGGTGGGCGACATGGACGGCGACGGGCTGGCCGACCTCACGGCCGGGCCCGCTGGAGGCGCTGGTGGAGTCGGATTCGTGCAAGCCCTGCAAACCACGCCCGGTGGCTTCGGCTGGCCCCAGGTTCACGTTCCCACCAGCGGCGCACCCGGCTTCAAGGCTGCAGGGTTGGCTGGGCTCGCGCTCGCCGAGCTGATCGACGAGCAGGAAGGCCTGCCCCACGTGCCCGAGATTGTCGCGGTTGGTCGCGACTCCGACAATGTGACCGTGCTGCGGCGAGTTCTCCAAGGGGCGCCCATCGCCCAATCTTACGAAGCCGTCGAGACTACATTCGCCGACGGCGCAAGTCCGTTCGGGCCGACCTTCCTCGTGGGCTCGCGCCCCACGTTCGTGGTCGTAGCCGACGTGGGACAGGACGCGTTGCCCGACCTGGTCGTGGTTGACGAGGGCTCCGAGAACGTGGTCGTGGCTCCTTCGTACGTGGTCGGCAGCGCCTTTCAACTCGCCACGAGCAACGCAACCTACTACCACGTAGGCCCTCAGCCCTATCGCGCCTGGGCCTTCGACCTCGGCGGGCGCGGGTGTCCCGACTTGCTGGTCGCGCATCGGGGCTCCGGCGCCTACTCCCGATTGCGCAATCCGTTCTGCGACGAGCGCCTCCTGGTGGCCTCCATCGACGTGCCCGCCGCGGTCGATCCGGCCGACCCGTCGCGTCGCCTGGTGCCCTTGAGGTTCGCTGTCGCGGATGTCGACCTGAAGCCCGAAGCTTTCGACGACGCGGTCGTGGTAACCGAGCGCATCGACGTGACCGTCGACGTCGACCCCTCGACGGGCCAACCCATCCTCGAGAAGCGGTTGCCCCTATGGTTGTACCGGTCGCGCGGCGCTTACGGCGCAGGTGTGGCTCCGAATCCGATCGACGCGGGCAGCGTCCCTGCCGAATACGCCGGTGTGTTGACCGACTTCGCGTTGGGAAACGTCGCCAAGACCGATCACCCTGAAGCCATCCTCACGTTCCGGACGCCTGCGGCTCCGCCGCCCCTCGCCGCCGGAGAGCCCGTAGCCGCGCCCGAAGGGTTGGCGGTCTTGGCCTACGAGACGACAGGAATGCCCCACAGCTTCGTCCCGCTAACCCAACCCGTTTTCTTGCCCCCCCGGGATTCCTGTCTACGCCGATCCAATCGTCATTGCGCTGGGGAAAGTCTCCTCTCTGACAGCAGTGGAACGGACCGATTTCGTGCTGTTCCACGCCGCGGAGGGCGAGCCGGGAACCGAAGGGTACCGGAGGCCGATCCTCACGTCGTACCAGACGAACCCGGACACCGTTGGCGCTCCGTTGACCCTCCGCGATATCAAGGATCTCGGCGCCGACCCCGTCGACGCCACCCTGGGCTTGTTCGTCAGCCATGACAACATCTTGAATGACGTCGTCGTTGCTACGCCCCTGGGGCTCGTGGTGTTCCAAGGGCTCAACCAGGGGATCTTCGCGAACAGCCAGCCCGCGCTCAGTTTGGGTGCCGAACCGGTGGCCGTCGCCGGGGTCGATTGGAACTTCGACGGCTATCTCGACATCGCCGTGCTCCTACCCGACAACCTGGCCATCTCGTACTGGAACCCGGACGCGCAGTTCTTCGAGCCCATGACGTTCTTCTACGCGTCCGATCCGGCCTCCTCGCTGGGCCCCGTCTCGCCCTTCTCGGCTCCGGTAGATCTGGTGGCGAGTGATGTCGACCACGACTGCCGCGTCGATCTGCTGGTACTCGATCGGGCCGCTGCCCGGGTGTTCGTGTTCCGCTCGACGGGCCAGCAGGCTCCCGGGCAAGCGGCGCCACCGGCCCCGATCGTCGTGCCCACGGCGGCCCAACCCACCCAGTTGGCCACGGGGCGCTTCAACGACGACGAGTGCGAGGATCTGGCCGTCCTCAACCGCGCCTGGGGCTCCTTCACGATCTTCCTAGGCGCGTGGTGTGCCGGTGGAGCGCCGGTTTCCTGTCCCGATCCGAGCGACTGGCTTCCGTAGTCGGGGTACGTTGACACGGATAGTGTGCGCACATAATATGTGTGATAGGAGTCCTCTACGAGGTGCGCCATGAACGTGACCCTCTCGGCCGACGAGAACCTGCTGCGCAAGGCGCGCGAGGTGGCGCGGCGGCAGGGCGTCAGCTTTAACGAGATGTTCCGGCGGTACCTGCGCTCGGTGACGGGCGCGGCCTCCGACGAGGATCCGGCCGCCGAGTTCCTGGCGCTGGTCGACCAGGGCCAGGGCAGCCTGAACGGCCAGAAATGGACGCGCGAGGAGTTGCATGAGCGCCGCTAGGTATTTCCTGGACACGAACGTCGTGGTCTACGCCAACGACCGCTCGTCGCCCGCGAAGCAGGCGCGCGCCCTCGAGCTCATGACCGACGCCTTCCGCACCCGCAACGGGTGCGTCTCGGTGCAGGTGATGCAGGAGTTCTTCGCCGTGGCTACGCGCAAGGAGAAGCTCGCGCCCGCCATTGCCCGCGCGCAGGTCGCGTCGCTCGAGGGCCTGGGCGTCGTCGAGACGACTCCGGAACTGATCCTCTCGGCCATCGATCTGCACCTGATCCACGGCGTGTCGTTCTGGGACGCGCTCATCGTGAAGGCGGCGGCGGCCGGCGGTTGTCGGAAGCTCTACTCCGAGGACCTGCAGGGCGATCGCGTGCTGGACGGCGTCCGCATCGTCAATCCCTTCGCGGGCCTCTGAAGAACTCCCCCCGCCCTCAGTGCAACAGGTACATCAGCTGGCACACCGGCGGCTGGCAGCTGAGGTCCGAAGCCTTGGCGTGGCACCAGGCGCCGGGCTGGCAGTCGAACAGGCAGGCGTCGCCCACGCCGGGCAGCGGGCGGCAGGCCAGGTCTCCGGCCGCGTTGGGGATGCAGGCCGCGTCGGGGCCGCACTCGTTGCCCACCGCACAGTTCGTGCCCAGGGGGTAGACCGACTTGCAGGCGCCCGCCGTGTAGTCGCAGTACAGGCCCTCGCCGCAGATCTGGTCGTTCTGGCAGGGCTCGTCGACGCCCTTGCGCAGGGCGCAGAACGAACCGTCGGCCGTGAAGTCGCAGGCGATGTCGGGGACCTTCCCGTCGCCGTTGAAGTCGTCCCGGGCGCACAGGTTCGGGTTGGCGCAGGGCTCGCCCCCGACCGGCGGGTCGTTGCACACGAACAGGTCGGCCATGCAAGCCAGGCCGGGGCCGCACACGAAGGGGCCGTTCACGTCGAGGGCGCAGGGGTCGCCTTTGCCGGGCAGCGGGCCGCAGGTTCCGGCCTGTTCGCCCTCGAAGCGGCACGCGAGGCCCAGGGCGCAGCCCGTGCCGCTGGCGCAGGGCTCGTCGGGGCCGGGCGAGGCCGTGCACAGGTTCTGGAGGCAGGTGTAGCCGGGCTGGCAGCCCGCGTCGCCCACGCACGCGGCGCCGGGGCCTCCCAGCGCTTCGCAGCGCACCTCGAGCGTGCCAAGGCACAGGCCGTGGTTGCCGCAGGCGGCGCCCAGGGTGCACTGCAGGTCCGGGAACGCCGCGCAGACGCCCGCGAGGCACGCGAGCGGGGGCTGGCACGTCACGTCGCCGTCGCAGGGGCCTCCCGCGCCCGTCGGGGCCGCGCAGTGTCCCTCGAGGCAGAGCGCGGGGGCCGCGCACGCTGGAGCGGGGGTGTCGCACTCGGCGCCGTCGGCCGCCGGGAGTCGGCAGGTGTTGTCGACGCAGTCGCCCGCCACGCAGTGCGCGCGGTGCTGGCAGGGCCCGCCCTCGGCCGAGAGCGTGACGCAGGTACCCTCGACGCACGCGCCCTGGCCCCCGGCGCAGGGCGACTGGGAGCAGGCCGCCCCCAGCGTTCCCGGTTCGGCGAACTGGCGCGCGCAGGCCGGCCCGGCCTCGCTCTCGCTGGCCTGCCCGCAGGGGCCCGCCGCGAGCGCCAGGGCCTGCCTGCAGGCCTCGACGTCCGGCACCGAGATCACGGCCAGGCCGGCCGCGACCGCCGCTGCCAGCTCGACGGTGTTGCCCGCGCACTCGTCGAGCGCCAGCGCCAGGCACTCCTCTTCCGTGGGGGCGCCGCCGGCGGGGGCGCCGCAGCCGCAGGCCAGCACCCGCGCGCAGGTCCACAGGGCCCAGGGGCGGCAGTAGGCCTCGGTCACGTCGGTGCTGGTCTGCCAGGCGTCCCCCCCCGGGTCCAGCGGGGTGTCGAGGGGCTGGGGCAGGTCGCCCGGTGTGCCGTCCTCGATCGCGTCGGCGAGGACGTCGGCCGCGTCGGACGGGACGTCGGGGGCGATCTCGCCGGCGGGGGTGTCGGGGGCGTCCGACGTCCCGTCGCTGCCTCCGCCGCACGCGGTGAGCGCCACGGTCAGGGCCAGCACCATCGACGCCAGGAACGGCGTCCGTGACTCGATTCTACGTGAAACCACTGTGGAATCTCCCTTGTGCGGCGGGCTCGCGACCCAGCCTCTTGTAACCAATCTAGATTTTTGAGGGCCACTTGACAAGGCTCGTCGTCCGCCTAGCATTCGCATGGAGAGGTGATGAATATGCTCCAGGGTTCGCCGCTCGTGCTCTACCAGATGCGCCGATGCGTCTGTCGACGGCCGGAGGCGTGCCCCGGAGTGACCTCTTCCCTCCCGGCGTGACGCCCTCCGGCCTTGGTCGTTCCCGTTCTCGGCGTTCGAACGTACCAGAACCTCGTTTCCGGCCCGCTTTTTGGCCCAAGGAGATCCATGGCGATCCCGACCACCCGCAAGCTGCGGTATGAGACCCTCCAGGTACACGCCGGCCAGGAGCCCGCTCCCGGCACCAACGCGCGCGCCGTGCCCATCTACCAGACCAGCTCGTACACCTTCGACAACGCCGAGCACGGGGCGCGGCTGTTCGCGTTGAAGGAGTTCGGCAACATCTACACGCGCATCATGAACCCCACCACCGACGTCTTCGAGAAGCGCGTGGCGGCGCTCGAGGGCGGCGTGGCGGCCCTCGCCACGGCCAGCGGCCAGGCGGCGCAGTTCCTGACGTTCGCGACGCTCTTGCAGCCCGGGCAGAACGTCGTGTCGACCAGCTACCTGTACGGCGGCACGTACAACCAGTTCAAGGTCAGCCTGCCCCGCCTGGGGCTGAACGTGACGTTCGTCGACGGCGACGACCCCCGGGACTTCCGCCGGGCCATCGACGAGAACACGCGCGCGCTGTACGTCGAGACCATCGGCAACCCGCGCTACAACATCCCCGACTTCGAGGCGCTGGCCGCCATCGCGCACGAGCACGGCATCCCGCTGGTGGTCGACAACACCTTCGGCGCCGCCGGCTACCTGGCGCGGCCCATCGACCACGGCGCCGACCTCGTGGTGCAGTCGGCCACCAAGTGGATCGGCGGCCACGGCACGTCGATCGGCGGCGTCATCGTGGACTCGGGGCGCTTCGACTGGGGCAACGGCAAGTTCCCGGTGTTCACCGAGCCCGCGCCCGGCTACCACGGCCTGCGCTTCCACGACGTGTTCGGGCCCAACGGGCCGTTCGGCAACATCACGTTCATCATCCGCGCGCGCGTCGAAGCGCTGCGCGACCTGGGACCCTGCCTCAGCCCGTTCAACGCCTTCCTGCTGCTGCAGGGGCTCGAGACGCTGTCGCTGCGCGTGCAGCGCCACGCCGACAACGCGCTGGCGCTGGCTGCGTGGCTCGAGAAGCACCCCGGCGTGGCCTGGGTCAGCTACCCCGGCCTGCCCGGCCACCGCTACCACGAGGCCGCGAAGCGCTACCTGCGGCACGGGTTCGGCGCGGTGCTGTCGTTCGGCATCAAGGGCGGCGCCGAAGCGGCCGTCCGGTTCATCGACAACGTGAAGCTGGCCAGCCACCTGGCCAACGTGGGTGACGCCAAGACGCTGGTCATCCACCCCTGGTCCACCACGCACGAGCAGCTCGACGCCGAGGAGCGCGCGGCGGCCGGGGTCTCGCCCGACCACCTCCGCGTGTCGGTCGGCATCGAGCACATCGACGACATCCTCGAGGACTTCGAGGAGGCCTTCGCGGCCGTGGGGAGGTAGCGGTGTGGGACTGGCGGCGCCACGTCTCCCCGCACACGCAGGTGCTCACGCTGCCCGAGTCGCTGGTGCTCGAGAGCGGGCGGCGCCTGGACCACGTGCAGGTGGCCTACCGCACCTGGGGTACGCTCTCGCCGACCCGTGACAACGCGGTGGTGGTCTGCCATGCGCTCACGGGCTCGGCCGACGTCGACGACTGGTGGCCGGGGCTGCTCGGCCCCGGGCATGCCATCGATCCCACGCGCGACTTCGTGATGTGCGCCAACGTGCTGGGCGGCTGCTACGGCTCCACGGGGCCCACCTCGATCGACCCGGCCACCGGGCGGCCCTGGGGCCCCGACTTCCCCGAGATCACCGTGCGCGACATGGTGGCGGCGCAGATCGCCTGGGCGCGCGCCCTGGGCGTGCGCGGCATCGCGACCGTCATCGGCGGCTCGCTCGGCGGCATGCTGGCCCTCGAGTGGGCGTTGATGGCGCCCGACCTGGTGCGCTCGCTCATCCCCATCGCCACCGGCGCGGCCTCGTCGGCCTGGAGCATCGGCTTCTCCGAGGCCCAGCGCCACGCGATCGCCGCCGACGCCGACTGGGAGGGCGGGCGCTACGACCCCGACCGGCCACCCG
>Ga0172369_10008196_pt1 | contig 11893 bp, 7 predicted proteins | sample LakKiv25m_FD_114539 | JGI IMG/M metagenome (GOLD analysis project Ga0172369, IMG submission 114539) | Freshwater microbial communities from Kabuno Bay, South-Kivu, Congo - kab_022012_11.25m | ecosystem: Environmental > Aquatic > Freshwater > Lake | place: Democratic Republic of the Congo... | reverse complement strand
TACTGTCATCAGGTAGGTTCCTTTGCTCCTGTCAGGTTCACACCAAACAGTATAGCCAAGGACCTACCTTTTCGTATTCAATTTGTAAAGTTCTGTTCGTTCAGTTTTGAACCGTGCCTAAAATTTGGATTCGCGGTTGAAGTAGTAGATGCCGTTTTGCTCCTGGAACACGTCGGTCAGCTGGGTGTAGCAGTAGCCGAACATCGATGCGTCGTCGAGCAGTGCATCGCACAGGCCGGCGAAGCGCGCATACCATTCGTCGATGTTGCGGACGCGCTCGCCATAGCCCCACGAGTATTCGTCCTGGGCGGCCTTGGGGTTCCACCAAATGCCGCCAAACTCGCTGACGAAGAAGGGCTGGCCGCGGTAGGGGATGGAAAATTCAGCGTTCTTGTCGGGCCAGCCGCGGTTGACAAAGGGCTTGCCCTCGGACGTGCCAGCATGGTTGGCGGTGAATTTTTCGGGGTTCTGTTCGTAGTCATGGCAGTCGTAGATATCGGCCCAGGGGACGCGATGCGAGTAGCCGGAGGTGTCCAGCACAGGCCGGGTGGGGTCCATGCGTGCAGCCAGGAACATGCCCCAGGTCACCTCGTCCAGCGCGGTGATCTTGTCGGAGATGGGCTGCCAGGTTTCGTTGAGCGGGCACCAACCTACGATGGAGGGATGCGAGTAATCGCGATCCAGTTCCTCCAGCCATTGGGTGATAAAAGTGGCGGTGGGTTTCTGGTGGTCGTGGACTGGTCCGTAGCCGCCGACGCCCCAGTCGGGGAACTCGCCCCAAACCAGGTAGCCCAGGCGGTCGGCGTGGTAGAGGAAGCGCTCCTCAAAGATCTTCTGGTGCAGGCGCGCGCCGTTGAACCCGGCCTTTACGCTCAGCTCAATGTCGGCGATCAGGGACGCGTCGCTGGGGGCGGTCAGGATGCCGTCGGGATAATAGCCCTGGTCGAGGACCAGGCGCTGGAACACTGGCTTGCCGTTGATCAGCACTTTGCGGCCGTCCAGCGCGACTGAGCGCAGCCCGGCATAGCTGAGCGTCTCGTCAAGCAGCTTGCCGCTTTCGTCGACGAGTTGGAACTCGAAGTAATACAGATAGGGCTCACCCGGCTGCCAGAGGTGGCGGCGGTGTTCGGGCACGGCCAGTTCCATGTAGGCGGAAAAGTCAACCCCCAGCGGGTAGACCGCCGAGCAAACTTCGCCAGCGTCATCTTTGAGCGTGGCGCGCACCTGCATGCCGGGGCGGGCGTAGCGCACTGGCAGTTCCAGGCGAAACAGACCGCGGGTCACATCGGGCGTGATGCGCGGGCGTGTGAAATAGGCCTGGGCAACCGGCTCCATCCAGACAGTCTGCCAGATGCCGGTGGTGCGGGTGTAGTCGCAGTCATGGTTGGCGTACAGGCTGCTCTGCTTGCCGCGCGGCTTGGCCTCGCGGTGATTATCGCGGGCGCGCACCACGATCACAGCTGTTTCACCGGGGCGCGTGACCCCTTTCAGTTCGCAGGTGATCGGGGTGAAGCCGCCGCGGTGGCGGGCGATTTCCTGGCCATTGACCCAAACCGTGGCGTCATAATCGATCGCCTGGAAGTGCAGCAAGACGTCGCGCCCGGCCCAATCGTTGGGGATCTCGACCTCGCGGCGGTACCAGACCGCGTTGAGATAATCGGTGTTGCCAACCCCAGACAGGGTCGATTCGGGACAGAAGGGCACCGTGATCTGGCCGCTCAGTGTGCGGCCAACTAGCCCGCGCTCCAGCCCGCTGTCGCCAGCATCCACTTCAAACTGCCATGGGCCGTTCAGGCAGAGCCAATCACGGCGCACAAACTGCGGCCGCGGGTATTCAGGTCGAGGTAGTTCACTTGTCATAGTTGCTCCTGAAAAACATTTAACAGGCGATCCCAAAGGATTGCCAGGTCATTCCAGCCAGGTTTCATAGACGGTGCGGATGTTTTCGCGCCGGTTGTCCACGCCCCATTCGCACTGCGCGATCACGCCGCCGGATGGATCGTAAAGCGCAGAGCGCACGCGGCGAACTGCAGCACGGACGTCCTCCACACCGCCAAACGGTAGAACGTGCTGGCGGTCGATCTCGCCCCAAAATGTGATTTTCCCTTTGTATAAACGGCCCAATTCTTCGATGTTCATGCAAAACAGCTGCGAATTGACCGCATCCACGCCAATTTCAACCAGGTCGGGGTAGATCGCGGCGATGTGACCGTCGGAATGAAAAAAGGCGAACTTGCCGGCGGCATGGATCAGCTCGACGTATTCTTTATAGAGCGGTTTAAAAATTTCACGCCAGGTTTTTGGGCGGATGAGCAGGGCGCTGTTGGTGCCCCAGTCATCCATGAACATGATCCCATCTACATTCGAGGTGCACCAGCCGCGGATATCCTCGAGATAATAGGCATGCACCATTTCGATCAAGCTGCGCAGTTCGGCTGGGCCATAAGCCAGATCGGTGAACAGCGCTTCGGTGCCGCGCAGGAACTGCAGCCTTTCGAAGGGGCGGGCGGTGCAGGGTGAGAGGATGAAACGCAGGCTTTGCTCCGCCGCGCGGTTCGCGTGGCTGAAATCGCGCTCGCGCACCAGGCTCCAGGGCGGCTGGAAATGAGCGAGGTCGGCCCAGCTGGCGATGGCAGGCTTCTTCACCTCGCCAACCACGCCCGGCTCACCTAAAAACCAGGTGCTGCCCCATTCATCGACATACGATCCGGCCTGGCGGTAGCGGTCCTGATCGTCGTTGCTTTGACCTGGGCTGAGCTGGATCCCGCCCAGGTCGGGGGGGAATTCGGCCAGCAGTTCGTCCAGTTCATTCTTGCGAAAGAGTCCGACGTATGGCAATGCCCATAGATCGCGCGGGACGCGGTCGGGGTGTTGGAAAGTCAGAGCGGCTTTAACGCGCTCGCGGCTGTTCATGCTGCGCTCCTTATCAGGCGGGATGGCTGAGCATGATTCTACAACAGAATGATCGCTTTCAAAGTGATTGTGCGAAAACAGGTATCAGTCGGTTTTCGCACAATCACTTTGCCCAGGATCTATTCCGCGGTTTGGGTCGCGAAGCGCGCAGTTTTGGCGGGCTGCGTGGAAGTGACTCTCAAAAAACCGATGAACATCAAAATGACGCCAAGCAGTTCGCTGACATACAGCCCATCCGCCAACCCGGCCTTCACGAATGAACCAGCCATAGCCGGGAACATCGCCCCAGCGGCGATTAAAATATTGCCGAGCATGCGGTGCGCCAGGACGCGCTTGCGCCAAAAGAGATAGGCGGAATAGACCGCGCCGCCAACCAGGGTCAGGGTGCCGTAGACGTTCATCAGGATGGTCAGGGCGGTGACGGCGGCACTGCGGATCAGGATGGCTTTGTATTGGCCAGAAACCGGAAGGCTGGGCTGAAATGTTGCAGCGGCGGAAGTGATTGGAGCCATGGCAACCAGCACCACAGCGGTCAGGGAGGCCAGCGCAAGCCCAGCCGTGATGCGCCAGGCCAGGCCCTTTTTACGCACCAGCAGGTGGAGCGTGCCCTGGCCGAGCCAGGCCGCGGTCAGGATTGCGCCGCTCAGATACCAGAGCTTGAGCGCGCTTTCCGAAAAGCTCAGCGAAAGCAGGACTTCGGTGAGTGTGCCCAGGCCGTAGAATACCAGACCAATCGACCAGATCAGAAGGTGCGCGCCGCCGCGCAACAAGTAGCGGCGGAACACGGCGGCGGCAAAGCTAAAAGTGACAGCGGTCGATAGCACTGGGATCGGGTTCATGCGGGCATCCTCCGGAAAAATAAGGTTTTTCGCATCATCTCAAAAAGCCGGGGTGTTGTGTGTGAATTTGGCACAAAGCGCCAAATTCACACACAACTTCACACCTTTTTCTGAGATGGCAGGTTTTTTCACCTGGTTCCATTGTGGGTCTCAAAATTCTGGATAATCGAGAGCAGAATCTCGTCGGTGAACTGGTTGAAGCGGCGCAGCATCGCGGCCCAGGCTATGGGCGAAGCGCCTTGCATGGTTTGATAGGATGCCAAAATGGCTTCCATGACCAGTTTGCGAAAGAAAAGGTAGGCGCGGGCGGCTTCGCTCATGGCCAGATTGTGCTTGCGGCTGCGGGATGCGTATTCATACCCAATCACTTCTGCCTTTGGATAGCTGCTTTCATCCGTAGAAGCCAGATAAAACAGAATGGCATGCGCCAGCGATCGACCGGAGGCCCGGTAGTGTTCGCGGGTCTCCTCGTCGAGGTGGTTGTACCAGTGCTCGGTTTCCATTGACTGGTTTTGCATCTGGCTGCGCACAGCGTGCAGAACCTGGTCGAGAAGAGCGTCGATGTCAAGCGTTTCACCCGCGTTGCGCGACGTTTTCCAGGTTTCTACTTCGTCGGTACGATAGCGCCGGTGGCCGCCCTGGGTCAGGTGGACGGGCAATTTCCCCTCATCTGACCACTTGCGGACAGTGCTGGGGTGAACGCCGAGCAATTCGGCCGCACCGCTTAAACTCAACCAATCTTTTTTCATGTGAATGGTCTTATTCTATGCAACATTCCCGAAACAGGAATAGAGATTTCAGTAGATTCGCGATTAACATCCGGTAACAAAATCTGCCATGCGCAGAGCGGCGGGGTTTGAAGAGCTGCTTAAATGACAAAAATGGGTATCATCTCAGAAAAAGGGGGTAAGTTGAGTGTAAATTTGACGCCAAGCACCAAATTTACACTCAACACCCCTACTTTTTGAGATGATACAAAAATGGCGCTCGCCGCCATTTTTGTCATTTAAGCGAAGTATGCTCTTACAGTAAGGACAGGGATTACTTGTTCTTCCCGTTATTGTCGTCGCCTTTGCCGTTATTGTCGTTGCCGCCGCCCGGATTATCCTTTGAGGGCGGGTTTTTATCGGGGGTAGTTTTCGGCTGCGGGGTTTTGTCGGGTTTGTTGTTTTCCAGGCCCGGGGGAGTGCGTTTGGTAGCGGACTGTTTGATGACGCCCCAACCGCTGCCAGCCTGTTTCTGCGCGAATACATCGCTGACCGGCCCGTCATACAAAGCTGATAGCTCATAGGCCAGGTCAATTTCGCCGAACCCATAACCTTTGCAGAACCAATCCATGATTTCAGCATAGGGCACGCCCCACTGCTGGGCAAGCGCTTCGCCGGCCGGGTTAGGCTGGTCAGTCGCTTCGCATCCGTTGCGCGCGCTGTTCTGGGTCGGTTTAGTGGACGGCGTGCCAGCAGGCTGCGGGGTCTTTTCCGCTTTGGGGGTGTGCTGCGGTTGACGGCTGGGCTCCATTTGGCCAGGGGGCGTGCGGCTCGGATTGGGCTTCAATGCGCTGTCCTGAACAGGCTGCGCGGGCGCGCCGCCCGGGTTTGGCTCGCCCAGCCGGTCGATGGAGATGGCCATCAAGCTGCCATTTTGCTGGCTGACAAAAGGCACTTTGACAATGTCGTTCACATTGACAGTGGCGGTGAGATCAGTCGCGTTTTCGATGAGAACAGGCTTGCCAGAAACAATCAAGCTCGAACCGTTGACCTGCTCCACGCTGCCGGTGAAGTAGCCGCCGGGTTCTTTGATGTTTGCGTTAACGATTTGGTCAGCGATGTAGGAACCGTCGTACTGGATCCGTCCCAATACAGACACCCAATCGCCCGGTTTAAAATCAGTTTCCGCGGATTGCGGCGCAGCGGCGGCAAATGTGACGCCATTAACCGTCCATTGGTCGCCCTGGATCGCGCTGATCTGACCTTGAACAAAATATTCAAAGGCCGGGGGCAGCAGGTTTTGCCCGGGGCTGGAGATCGTTGCCTGCCCGGCATGCAGGAAGACCTGCATATTGAACTGCCGGACTTCAACCTCGCCGCGTGCCACCGCGAAGCGCGAGGTGCGGTTGGCGCCGACGACCACGTTGAACATCGCGCCGCGCCCTGCCGCTTGACCGGATGGGGTTAAAACTTCATACATACTGCCATCGTCGTTCATTGTTTCGACGGCGTGATAGGTCTGGCCGGAAAACTGCTGCATTTGCACCTGCACGCGCTTGCCGCGCAGCGGGTTGTAACCGCCGTCCAAACGGGTCAGGAGCACTTCACTGTTGGGCCCAAGCGAGGCCTGGCTGCCGTCGTAAAAGCGCAGCACAGCGGTGGAATCGCTGCGGGTGCGCAGGCGCGCGCCTTCTTCAACGGTATCGCCGTTGCTCATCACGCCCCAGCTTCCACTCCCATCTGGCGCGGACGCTTCGACGATCCCGAAAACGGCGTCAAAGCTTGCCTGGCGGATACCCTGCAGGGCTGACAGGTACGACAGCAGTGAGGCGGTCACGGCGATCACAACTACCAGGACTAAAGAGGCAGCGGTGAAAGCATGGGGGGCCAGGCGGCGTAAAAGCGCGGGTGGGGGTTTGGGAACGGGAGCCGCCTGAAGGACGGTTTGGGCTGCTGTCTGTAAATCCTGACGCTGCTGCCTGGCAGTGGCAGGCGGCAAGCTGGGGTGTGAAATCGAACGGGCATGCTCGGCGAGAATCAAGAGATCGCTCAGATCGCGATGCTCTTCTGGCAGGCTGGCGAGCACCTGGCTCAACGGCTTGCCAGCTTCAATCTGCTGCAGGTAGGTTTGAAGTTTTTCTTCCGGTTTCATAGACCACTTCCCTCGTGGCTACCTGTCCTCGCATTACTTCTAAAGCGCTGCGTTGAAGATCGATGACCGAATTTTCACTCGTGTGCAGCATGCTGGCCGTCTGCGCCAGCGGCAGTCCCGCCACAAAACGGATCAGGAAGACATCCTGTTGTTCTTCGCTCAAATTCTTCAGCGCATCCACCAGACCATGCGGATCCAACTCAGCTGCACCGGTCCTGGATGGGCTGGCTTTGGGCCAGTTTCCAACAGGGTTGTCCGCAGACCGGGATGGTTTGCGGCGTGTATACGCATTCACTTGTTTGCGGGCGATTTGAAACAGCCATCCTTGAAATTCTGGCGAGCCACCTTTGAACTTGGTGAGAGTCCGCAGCATTTCAGCAAATACAGCCGAAGTGATGCTCTCAGCGGTCAGCGCGTCTCCAATCCGGTAATAGGCGTAGCGAAAAATCCATTGATTGTATTACTCAAACAATGCCGCTACCGCTTGTGGGCTGCCAGCCCGCGCTTGACCGATCAGTTCACCCTTTCCAGCACTCTGCACTATTTCAATTATATAACAACAGTTGAGCGAAAAATCGGTTTTAATATGATATTGATCTACAAGCGCTCTCTCATAGAAAGCAGGCGGGTGAGTGCCCCCCCTTGGATTGAGCGATTGCATCGACAACTTCATCGAAGGAATTCGAAGAATTGTGTAACGAAAATGTCATCTTGTGGTCCGCACTAAATCGGAGAAATATGCTATAGTTAATCAGCCACGAGCTCTGGGTGCGAAGGGGTTAGTTTGCTTTAGATGACGGCCATGCTTAAGCGCTTGGTTATGGCGGCTTTTATGATCCTCATGCTTGCAGGAGGCTTGTTTGTTGCCGCCGGTCGCCCGCCAGCCCCGGCCTCGGCGGAAGACAGCCCGCCTTCAGGGCGCAGGGCAGTTTTGGATGTGCCGTATTCCGTGTATGGCTGGTGGTTGGTGCGTTATTCAAACAATGCGATCCTGTGCGCTTTAAAGGTTGAGCATGAGGGGGTGCCGGAGGCCGGCGAAGTGGAAGCGCAGTGCGGCAGCAAGATTGCCGCGGACTGGCTGAAGAGTAAGCCGTGCAATTTCGCGGAAACCGCGGTCAACAGCTGCCCTGGTTTGTATTTTATTGAGCGCGGCGTGGAAGAGAAACAGCGCAAGGTGGAGGTGGATTTGCCGCTGCCATCCGTCTGGATCGAGGTGGAAGACTGCAATCCCCCGCCAGGCGAGCGTAAGTGCACCACGTTGCCCACCCTGGTGCTGCGTGGGCAGGAGCCGCTGCCCAATGAAACGATCCTTTCGATCCAGGGCACGATCGATGGGCAGCCGTTCAGCTGCCCAGGTCAAGTGTGCCGCCTGCCAATGCAGCCGACCGCGATGGAAGGCGTCGCGATGGAATTTTGGGCCGACTCCAGCTACGGCGACACGACCGAACGCTACACCGCCAAGATCCGCCTGATGCCCTGGGGCGACTTTATGAACCCGGATGTCAGGACGTCGGCCGCTCGAACATGGTACCTGGATGCGCTTAGCAGTCAGTGGACTGGCGGCGAACTGGCTAGCTGCTCCGCCACCTGGCAGGTGTTTCCGGGGCTGGGCGGCCCGCCCGAGTGGCTGAGTTCGCCGAACAGTATTGACGATCTGCGCAGCGAGACCGGTTATTATTATCTGGCGGCGCAGCTGATCAACAACGGCATGGTCGATGCCGCCAGCTGCCAGGACGGCGGGCTGCAGTCAGCCAACGTGGCCAGTGTGTGCGGCGTGGAACTGGCCAGGCCGCTGCTGGTGGAATGGCAGAACCGCTTCGACGAAGATATCCTTAAGACCTCGGCCGAAACGGGCGTCCCGGCGCGGCTCTTGAAAAACGTATTCGCGCGTGAAAGCCAGATCTGGCCGGGAATCTTCACGACCTACAAAGAAGCCGGCTTGGGCCAGCTGACCGAAAAAGGGGCTGACACCGTGCTGCTGTGGAACACAACCTTTTTTGACCAGTTCTGCCCGCTGGTGTTAAGCAAACCCTACTGCGAAAAAGGTTTTGCCAACCTGGAAGCCCCCGAACAAAATTTGCTGCGCGGGGCGCTGGTGCACCAGGTCAATGCGTCTTGCCCGAACTGCGTGACCGGCATCGATATCTCGCGGGCCAGTTTCTCGGTGCGCGTTTTTGCCGAGGGGCTGCTGGCGAACTGCGAGCAGGTTGGGCGGGCGATGCGCAACATCACCGGCCTGGAACCGGGGCAGACGACCAGCTACGAAGACCTGTGGCGTATGACGCTGGTCAACTACAACGCGGGGCCGGGCTGCCTGGGTATCGCCTTAAACGAGGCGCTGGCGGCTTCGGAGCCGCTGGATTGGCAGCACGTCTCCAGTCATCTGGAACCAGCCTGCCAGCCAGCGATCGGCTATGTGCAAGATATCAGCTCGGTCTTGAAGATCGCGCCCACCCCAACACCCTGGCTGAACAGCGGCCCGCTGCCGGTGGTGGAACTGCCGCGCGTCGATGTCACGCCAACGGCTCAGCCCACCGGGTTGGTGCGCACCCCGACTCCTACGCCAGGCGCAACCCAGGCCGCCACGCCCACAGCTCAGCCAACCGGCAACCCAACCCCCACCGCGACGTTCGCGCCGTAAGCTTAGAAACCAGCCCGGCGCGGGAAGCCTGGCCCAGACAGGCGGACTTTGGCCGGGTCTTTCGGCCAGACGCCAGCGATGACTGCGCCGCAGTTTGGGCAGGTGCCTGTGGGGGTCAGCTGATAGGTCTTGATCACGTAGCCGCGGCGCTGGATCAGACTGGTCTGGCAGTGCGGGCAAAGCGTATCTTCCAGGCTGCCCACACGGCCAGGCAGGTTGCCGGCGTAGACGTAGCGCAGCCCGGCCTCCTGGCCGATCTCGGCGGCGCGCTGCAGGGTGGCGGGCGGCGTGGGTGGGGTGTCCTCCATCTTGTAGTCGGGATGATAAGCGGTGACGTGCCAGGGGATATCGGGCGAGACCGAGACCAGGAAGCGGGCAGCGTCCCACAGCTCGGCATTTGAATCATTGAAGCCGGGCACGACCAGGGTGACCACCTCCACCCACAGACCCAACTCACGCGCCAGGCGGATTGTGTCGAGGACGTGCTGCAGGACACCGCCCAGGCGGCGGTAGTTTTGATCCTGCATCGATTTCAGGTCAATTTTGTAGGCGTCGAGATGCGGGCGCAGAAAGTGCAGGGCTTCGGGGGTAGCGTTGCCGTTGGAAACAAAGGCGGTCAGCAGTCCCAGGCGGCGGGCCGGTTCGAAGATGGCGGCGGCCCACTCGGCGGTGATCAGTGGCTCGTTGTAGGAGGAGACCACGACCGAACAGCCAGAGTACTGCGCATAGCCGGCGAGCTGGGCCGGGTTGACTTCCTGGATGGTGCTGCGCGCGCCCTCCGAGGCCGGGTCGCGCAAGGCCTGCGAGGTGTACCAGTTCTGGCAGTAGGCGCAGTGGAAGTCGCAGCCAAGCATGCCGAAGGTCAGCGCATCGCTGCCAGGCAGCAGGTGGGCAAAGGGCTTTTTCTCGATCGGGTCCACCTGGGCGGCGGCAACATAACCCCAAGGTGCGTACAGTTCGCCTTCACGGTTGAAACGCAACTGGCAGATGCCGCGCCGCCCGGCATGAACCAGGCAGCGGTGGGCGCAGGCCAGGCAGCGCACATCTCCGCCCGGCAGTTTTTCGATCAGCCCTGCGGGGGCGGTCAAACGGTCGATCCGGTCGGCTAAAGCGCTCATAGGTAGATGATCCCCAGGATGACCAGCCCGACCAGGGTGACCAGGGCCAGGCTGTGGAAGAACACGTAGCGCAGCAGCTCGCCTTCGGCGCCGGTCTGCCCGGCAGCGGCCGCCCCAACCACGATGCTCTGCGTGTTGACCATTTTGCCCATCACGCCGCCCGAGCTGTTGGCCGCGGCCATCACGGCCGGGTCAAAACCGAGCTGCCCGGCGGTAATGCGCTGCAGCGAGCCAAACAGGACATTGGACGAGGTGTCGGAACCGGTGATGGCGACCCCCAGCCAGCCCAGCAAGGCGCCGAAGAAGGGATAGAGCGGGCCGGTGCGGGCAAAGGCCAGCCCCATCGTGCCATCCATCCCGGCGTAGCGCGCCACGAAGCCGATCGACATCATGGTCAGGATGGTCAGCAGGGAATAGCGCACCCTGGTGAAGGCGGCGGCGTAGGCGCGCAGCAGTTCGGCCGGTCGCAGGCCCATGCCCAGACCGGCGAGCAGCGCGGCGACCAGGATGCCGGTGCCCGAGGCCGAAAGCCAGGCCAGGTCAAATACGGCAGGCTGGGCCTGGGGGGCGGGCAGGACGGGCGGCATGCGCAGAACCAGGCCGTCGAGATAGGGCACGTGGATTTTGATCAGGCTGAAGGAATCGAGCCAGGTTTTGACCTGCGGCAGGCCCCAGACGAACAAGACCAGGCTGAGCAGCAGCCAGGGCGCCCAGGCGCGCAGGGCAGCGCGGCCAGAAACTCCGCCATCTGCCGGGTCTTGGGCGGCGTCGCCAGGGAAACGCCAGACGCGGGCGGGTTTCCATGCGCGCAGGAAAATAGCCAAAGCGGCCAGAGAGCACAGCGAGGAGACGATGTTGACCAGCCAGGGGCCATGCAGCAGGGCCACCAACAGCTGCGCCGCGCCAAAGATGCCGCCCGCCACCAGCAGGGCTGGCCAGATCTCGAAGGCAGCGCCCAGGCCACACAGGGCCGCCACCAGCCAGAAGGGGATCAGCAGGTCAAAGAAGGTCATTTGAATGGCTACATTGGCGGTCAGGGCGCGCAGGTCAAGCCCGGTGACGGTCTGCAGGGCGACCAGGGGCGTGCCCAGGCCGGCATAGGGTACGGGAGCAGTGTTGGCGATCAACGACAGCCCGGCGGCGGGCAGGGGCGGAAAGCCCAGCCCGACCAGGATCGAGGTGGACACGGCAACCGGCGTGCCAAACCCGGCCGCGCCTTCCAGGAAGGCGCCAAAACAAAACGCGACCAGCACCAGCTGCAGGCGCCGGTCGCGCGTGACGGCGGTCAGGCTGCGCTGCAGGACCTGGAACAAGCCTTTTTCTTCGGTCAGTCGGAAGAGGAACATCAGATTGAGGATGATCCAGCCGATGGGCAGGAAACCGTAGGCCATGCCGTACAGCGCGGCGGCCGCGGCCAGCGGGACGGGCATGCGGTAGACGAACAGCGCCACCAGCAGGGCGGAAATCAGGCCGATCCAGGCGGCGACGTGCGCTTTGAGGCGCAGCAGGCCCAGGCTGGCCAG
>Ga0172369_10008195_pt1 | contig 11894 bp, 9 predicted proteins | sample LakKiv25m_FD_114539 | JGI IMG/M metagenome (GOLD analysis project Ga0172369, IMG submission 114539) | Freshwater microbial communities from Kabuno Bay, South-Kivu, Congo - kab_022012_11.25m | ecosystem: Environmental > Aquatic > Freshwater > Lake | place: Democratic Republic of the Congo... | reverse complement strand
TTAAAGCTCGATGAGTGTGTCGGTGATGAGGTCAAAGCGAAAATTGCCGGCGCCAGCGAGCGAGTTATTCTTTTGGAGAACCTCCGATTTCATAAAGAAGAAGAGAAAAATGACCCTGCGTTTGCCAAACAGCTTTCAGAGCTTGCCGATCTTTATGTCAACGACGCCTTTGGCACGGCGCATCGGGCGCATGCTTCAACCGAGGGGATTGCCAAATTTTTGCCCGGTGTGGCAGGATTTCTCATTGAAAAAGAAATCAAATATTTGGGCCAGGCTGTGAATAACCCGGCCAAGCCGTTTGTGGTGATCTTGGGCGGGGCCAAGGTCTCGGACAAGATCAAGCTTGTTGATAATCTTTTGAAGAAGGCTAATGCGATCTTGATCGGCGGCGGCATGGCGTATACCTTTTTAAAGGCGCAGGGTAAGAATGTGGGAAATTCAAAGCTCGAGGCTGATAAAGTGGGCGTGGCCAAGGATTTGTTGGAAAAAGCAAAGAAGATGAATGTCAACATTGTTTTGAGCAGTGATTTTGTGATCGTGGAAAATTTTGACAAGCCTGAAACAAAAAAGACCGTCACCGAGATTCCCGACGGATGGATGGCCTTGGATATCGGCCCTCAAACACGTAAAGCCTTTAAGCAAGTTTTGTCAACGGCAAAAACAATTGTCTGGAACGGGCCGGTTGGTGTTTTTGAAATGGATGCTTACGCGCAAGGCACCAAAGAAATTGCGGAATATTTGGCCACTTTAAAAGGGGCCGTTACGATCGTGGGCGGCGGGGATTCGGCCGCGGCGGTCAGTAAGTTTGGCGTCGAGGATGCCATGACACACATTTCAACAGGCGGTGGCGCATCGCTCGAGTTTTTAGAAGGTAAAGACCTTCCCGGCATTGCGGCACTTAAAGATAAGTAGAATGGAGATCTTATCATGAGAAAACCAATCATTGCAGGAAATTGGAAGCTAAATAAAAATATTAAAGAAGCGATTGATCTCGTCGGAGAGATTAAGGCAAAGTGTGCCGGGCTTAATAAGGTGGACATTGTGGTGTGCCCGGTATTTACCGCGCTGTCGAAAGTCTCTGAGGCACTCAAGGGCTCAAACATTGGCGTGGGCGCGCAGGATCTTTATTGGCAGGAGTCTGGGGCGTTTACCGGTGAGGTGTCGGCGACATTGCTTAAAGACGCGGGCTGCCAGTACGTGATCATTGGCCACTCGGAACGACGACAATTTTTTGGCGAAACCAACGTAACGGTGAACAACAAGATCAAGGCGGCGCTGGCGCAAGGCTTAACGCCGATCGTTTGCGTGGGTGAGAATTTGCAAGAGCGTGAGTCGGGAAAAACATTTGACGTGATCAAAGACCACGTGGAGAATTCGTTGAAAGGGTTTAGTGCCCAGGAACTGCAAAAAATGGTCCTGGCCTACGAGCCGGTGTGGGCGATCGGGACCGGTAAGACCGCGACGCCAGCGCAGGCGCAGGAAGTGCACGCGTTTATTCGAAAGCGTTTGGAGGCGCTGCACAACAAGGCGGTGGCGGAAAGTATTCGTATTCAGTACGGTGGGAGTGTTAAGGCGGAAAATGCCAAAGAATTGCTCTCCCAACCGGACATTGACGGGGCGTTGGTCGGCGGCGCCAGTTTAAAGGCCGACTCATTTCTTGGAATCATTAACGGGGCGTTGTAAGCCGCGGTTGTTTCTTTGACCCTGGTAAACTTGGCCGGGTGCGCCAGGCAGGGTTTTTATAAGGCGTGTTTTAAAAACGCAAAGCCGTTTTGGAACACACGCCTCTTTAACCAAAGGGAGTTGTTATGTACACTTTTGTCTTGGTTGTTCACGTGCTTGCGTGTATTTTGCTGTTGATCGTGATTCTCATGCAGTCGGGCCGAGGCGGCGGGTTGACGCAGGCCTTTGCCGCGGCGGAAACAGTTTTTGGCCCAAAAACAAACGTCTTGCTCGTTCGCGCCACAACGATCTTAGGGATTCTTTTTCTTGTCACGTCCTTAAGCCTCGCGTATTTGTCCGCGCAAAGAGACAAGTCGCTATTAATGAATGACACTGTTAAAGAGCAGACCATTGACCCAAACAAGATTTTTGATGAAGCGTCGAAAAATGCTCAAACAATTCAAATCAATGCCGTAGAGGAGCCAACGGCTAATGCGAGTGAACAACCTCCCGCTGCTCAATAGGCGAGAACTCATTTTTACGAGCAGGGCAAAAAAACTACTAACATGCTTAGTAGTTTTTTTGTTGCTGGCAATGCCTGCGCTTTCCTTCGGCCAAGGCGCTTCAGCAGGTAAACACGGCGGCCAAATCGTGTTCACCTCGATCTCTGACCCCAAGTCATTCAACCCCTTAATTGCCCAGGAAACATCGTCGACGTCAATTATCGGATATTTGTTCGAAGGCCTAACGCGAACAAATGGCTTAACCCTGGAGGTAGAACCAAATTTGGCCCAGCGCTGGGAAGTCTCCGAAGACGGCCTTATGTGGGTTTTTTATCTTCGGCAAGATGTCTTCTGGTCTGACGGCACTCCTTTTACGGCCGACGACGTTATTTTTACGTTTAATGATCTGATTTACAACGACGATGTTCCGTGTTCGGAGCGCGATATTTTTACCATTGACGGAAAAGAAATACGAGTTGAAAAGCTTGACCCCTATCGTGTGCAGTTTACCTTGCCGGTAAAATTTGCGCCTTTTTTACGAACACTTGGCGCCGCGATCTTACCCAGGCATAAGCTGGCTGGCCCGCTTGCAAAAGGAGAATTTAATTTTACCTGGGGCGTGGATGCGCCTGTTGCGGAAATCGTTGGCACAGGGCCCTATGTCCTTACGCGTTACCAGCCGGGTCAGCAAGTTGTGCTCACCGCCAACACGCGCTACTGGAGGATGTCCCCAGGCGGACAACGGCTGCCCTTTATTTCAAAGATTATTTTTCTGATCGTTCAAAATCAAGATGTGGCGTTGCTCAAATTTCTAGAAGGGGAAATTGATGCCTTGTCGATCCGCGGCGCAGACTTTCCGTTATTAAAGCCCATGGAAAAGGAGAAAAATTTTATTGTTTTTGATTTGGGACCGGCGCCGGGCAGCAATTTTATCGTGCTTAACCAAAACACAAAGGTGAATCCTAAAACAGGGCAGCCTTTTGTTGATCCCATGAAGCTTGGCTGGTTTTCTAATATTTATTTTCGCCAGGCGCTTGCGCATGCGATTGACAAGAAAAAGATCATTGATATTGTCATGAACGGGCTTGGCTATCCCCAGGACTCGCCGGTTGACCCCAACAACAATATTTTTTATAACCCCCACGTCATCACCTATGATTATGATCTGAATAAAGCACGTGAACTTTTAGCCCAGGCAGGTTTTATGGATCGTGACGGCGACGGCATCATTGAAGATGCCAAAGGAAACAAGGTCGAGTTCAATTTATATACTAATTCTAATGCGGTTGAACGTATGCAAATTGCAGCGATTATTCGCCATGACTTAAAACGCCTGGGAATGAACGTGAATTTTATTGCCCTGGAATTCAACAATCTGGTTTCCAAGCTCATGGCCAACTATGATTGGGATGCGATTATCCTGGGGCTGACCGGCGGGCTGGAGCCGCATTTTGGTAAAAATGTCTGGGTGTCCAACGGCCAGCTTCATTTCTGGAACCCGGGACAAGAGGCGCCTGCGACAAAGTGGGAGGCGCGCGTTGATGAAATTTTTGATCAAGGTGTTCAAATCTTGAGCGACAAGGGCCGCAAACCTTTATACGATGAATGGCAAATGATCGTTTCAAAAGAGCTGCCGCTTATCTATACGGTTTTAAGTTCTTATCTTATGGCCGTCCGCGATAAGTTTGAAAACCTGACGCCCTCCAGCTACAGCGGTGTTTTTTATAACCTGGAAGAAATTTACTTAAAAGAAAAGTACCGATAATATGCTGAAATTCATTATTCGCCGCGTTCTTGTTGCTATTCCGCTTTTGCTGGGCATTTCCTTAATGACCTTTGCGTTGATCCAGCTGACCCCGGGAAATTTTTTTGATGCCTTGAAACTTGATCCGCGCATATCGCCGGCAACAATCGCCCATTATGAAAAACTTTATAGCCTGGACAAACCGCTCATTGTGCAATATTTTTCCTGGCTGAAAAATCTCTTGAAGGGGGATTTTGGGTATTCATTTTATTACAGTTGTCCCGTTGGACAGATCCTGCAAGGGCGTTTATTTAATACGTTTGTTTTATCGTTGAGCAGTTTGTTATTTACCTGGATGATCGCCATTCCCTTAGGCATTGTGATGGCGGTTTACCGTAACCGGTTTATTGATAAATTCTTGTCATTCATTTCTTTTCTTTGCCTGTCTGTTCCTAGTTTCTTTTTGGCCATTTTACTGCTTTATGCCGTGTCGATCGTAGGCGGGCTTCCTTTGGGCGGCATGCAAAGCGTGAACGCGCAAGCGATGGGTTTCTGGGCGAAGTTTGCTGACTTACTTGCGCATTTGATGATCCCGACCATTGTCATTTCCATTGGGACCATGGCAGGGCTTCAGAGAATCATGCGGAGTAACTTTTTGGAGGTCTTAGGCCAGCAGTATATCCTGGCTGCCCGCGCCAAGGGGCTATCAGAAAACAAAGTTCTTTTTAAGCACGCACTGCGTAACGCGATCAACCCGATGATCACGATCTTGGGGTATCATTTTTCTGAACTCTTAAGCGGGGCAGCGCTCGTTGAGATTATTTGCAATTGGCCGGGAATCGGGTCTTTGATGTTGACGGCCGTTCGGTCAAAAGACGTTTACCTTGTGATGGCAAGCATGCTCATGGGAGGCATTTTGCTCTTGCTCGGCAATCTTCTTGCGGACATTATGTTAGCCTGGGCTGATCCCAGGATTCGCTATGAATAGAGGTTTTTCAATTAATTTTATTAACCATCGAGGTGATTTATGAAATTAAGTGTTTTAATGTCGGCGTACAACGAACAACAATGGATCGAGGAATCGATCGGGAAGGTTTTGCAGCAAAAAGTTGAAGGCATTCATGACATTGAAATGATCGTTGTCGATGACGGCTCGACCGACGGCACCGCTAACGTGGTTCGGTCATTGATTGAAAAACAACATAAAAAAATTATTCTTATTTCCCATGAAAAAAATTTGGGGAAAGGGGCAGCCATCAGGACTGCGATCGGCCAAGCCACAGGCGACATCTGTGTTGTTCAGGATGCCGACGTGGAATATTCTCCTCAAGATTACCCGATTTTATTGCAACCGATCATTGATGGATTTGCGGATTGCGTGTATGGCTCGCGCTTTTCCGGGGCACAATGCAAGCGTGTTTTATTTTTTTGGCATTATGTCGGTAATAAAATCATTACGTTATTTAGCAATATGTGCACGAACCTTAACCTCACCGACATCGAGACAGGGTACAAGGCATTCCGCGCGGATATCCTTAAGACCATTCCGATCCGTTCACAGCGTTTTGGTTTCGAGCCGGAAATTACGGCAAAAATTGCTAGACGAAAGCTCAGAATTTATGAAGTCGGGATCAGCTACCGCGGCAGGCCCTATGCGGAAGGCAAGAAAATAACATGGGTTGATGGCGTTAAAGCCATATTGACAATTTTAAGATTTTGGCTGGTTGATGATTGCAACATCAACGATCAAAAAGAAGAAAAGGGCTGTTGTTGCAGGGGTTGTTCACGGTAAAGATTTTTTGTTGTTTTTTTGGAGTCCTTTAATGAATGTGCATATTTTTCAAAAGAATCGTTTGGCTGTCCTTTGCCTTTTGATGTTAGGCATCCTGTATTGTTCAGCCATTTTTGCTGATTTTTTATCCCCGTATTCTTATGATAATGAAGACCGTAATTACTCCTATTGCCCGCCGATGAAAGTGCATTTTAAAGACGACGATGGGCGTTTGAGCTGGCCGTATATTTATGGGACGTCCTTTGTTTTTGACGAATTTCATAAGCGTATTTATACCGAAGGCACGACGCAGAAATATTTTATCCGGTTTTTTGTTCAAGGGGATGCCTATCACCTGCTAGGCCTGATCCCGTTGAAGCGGCATTTATTCGGCGTCGAAGAAAAAGGGCGTTTGCATTTATGGGGTGCAGATTCAAGGGGGCGTGATCTCTTGTCCCGCATTTTATGGGGCGCACGTGTTTCTTTGTCCATTGGGTTAATCGGCGTCTTGATTTCTTTTTTCTTTGGGCTTTTGATCGGAGGGATCTCTGGCTATTACGGCGGATGGCTGGATAATCTGGTGATGCGCGTTTGTGAAATGGTGATGATGGTTCCCGGGTTCTATCTGATGCTGGCCTTACGGGCCGCGTTTCCGCCTAATTTGAATTCACTGCAGATCTATCTTTTAGTGGTTGTCATCTTTTCGTTTATTGGCTGGGCATCTTTGGCACGGGTCATTCGGGGCATGGCCATATCACTAAAGCAGCGAGAATATGTTTTGGCTGCCAAAACCATGGGGATCTCGGATATGCGGATTATTTTTACGCATATCCTGCCGCATACATTTTTTTATTCAATTGTTGCGATCATGCTGTCCATTCCTGGCTATATTATGGGAGAGTCCGCCTTGAGCCTTTTGGGTTTAGGTATTCAGGACCCCTTTGCGAGCTGGGGAAATTTGCTTTCAGAGGCCATGGGTATTGTGCAGATTCGATTTGCCCCATGGATCTTGTTGCCAGGGCTTTTTATTTTTATCACCGTTATCTGTTTTAACGTGGTCGGGGATGCCCTGCGCGATGCCTTAGACCCGACCTTAAAAGCCGAAGGACAAAAATAAATGCCTTCTTTGCTCAACATATCTAATCTCAGTATCAGCGTTCAAGATAATTCTTCCACAAGAATGCTTTTGGAAAATATTCATTTAGATGTGCACAAGGATGAGATCGTTGCGCTGGTTGGTTCGTCGGGGGGAGGAAAAACGAGCTTGGGGTTGTCGATCTTGCGCCTCTTGCCCGAGGCGATGCAAATTACCGAGGGAAAAATTATTTTTAGGGACAAAGATCTTTTACAAACAAGCCTTCGCGACATGCAAGATATCCGCGGAAAAGACATTGCCATGATCTTCCAAGATTCATTAAGCGCCTTTAATCCTGTTTTTTGCATTGGCGACCAGATCGCAGAAGTTTTGCAATCTCACGCAGGGCTTTCCAGACAAAGGGCGAGGGAAAGGGCCGGGGAGCTTTTGGATTTGGTTGAAATCAAGGATGTCAAACGCGTTGCAGGCGCGTACCCGCATCAGTTAAGCGGCGGGCTTCGTCAGCGGGCGATGATTGCCCAGGCCATTGCGGTGTCGCCGGCCATTGTCATCGCTGATGAACCAACGAGCAATCTGGATGTAACGATCCAGGCGAAGATCTTGGCGTTATTTAAAAAGCTACAAACACAAATGCATCTTTCGATTCTTTTGATCACCCATGATTTGGGCGTTGTGCGTTTTGTTGCCGATCGCGTCGTTGTACTCTCGCAAGGAAGAATTGTGGAATCCGGAAATGCGCGCGTGATTTTAGATGCGCCAACAAATGATTTTACAAAACAATTGATGGCGGCCACACAGATATGAAACTGCTTGAGATCCAAGATCTGAAGAAATATTTTTCTACGTCCAAAAGTTTTTTGGGCAAGAGCGAGGGTATTACCAGGGCCGTTGACGGCGTAAGCCTGTCGATTGAACCAGAGGAGAGCTTAGGGCTCGTCGGGGAATCGGGCTGCGGCAAGACAACGCTTGCGCGTATGGCCATGAATATTATTGCCCCTGATTCCGGAAATGTTTTCTTTGAAGGGCAGGATATCTGCTGTTTGTCAAAAGAGAAGCGGCATGCGTTATCCTCTTTGATGCAAATGGTCTTTCAAGATCCCTTTAATAGCCTTGATCCCCGGTTTAGTATCCGTGGAATTTTAAAAGAACCCATGCTTTTTCTTCCGCTATCCCGCTATGAAGAACAAAAAAAGATGGAAGAGCTTCTCTGTGCTGTTGGTTTACCGCAAAATATTTTGGAACGATTTCCTCATGAGTTTAGCGGAGGGGAGCGTCAGCGCATCGCCATTGCACGTGCCCTGGCAGCGAACCCCAAACTTCTTATCCTGGATGAGGCTGTCTCGTCGTTGGATGTCTTGGTGCAGGAACAGATATTAGATCTCTTGTCTTCGCTCAAAGAAAGATTTCAAATTACGTATTTTTTTATTTCACATAATTTAAGAGTCGTCAGGCGCCTTTGCCCGAAGATTGCGGTCATGTATCAAGGAAGAATTGTTGAGCTTGGACCCAGAGAGGTGATCTTGACAAACCCGTTACATCGTTATACGCAAAGGTTGCTTTCGGCGGCGTTAAGTTATCAGGTACAAGATGAAATGTCAGAATGCCATGTTTTCGATAAAAGGCAGTTACGCGAGAAACAAAAGGGCCATTTTGTGCTAGAATAAAGTTTAAAGGAATATTTATGGCTGAATTTTTATGGAAAAAATGCGGGTTTCTAAGCGGGATGCTTGCCATCGGCGTCTTGATCGGGCTTGTTGTCTTTCTTTGCAATTTCGAGATCGCGGATTTTGACCTCTGGTTACATTTGAAAACCGGTGAAGTGATCGTTGAACAAGGATTCATTCCGACGACGGATATTTTCTCCTGTACGGTGGCAGGACAGCCCTGGAATAATCATGAGTGGCTCTTTCAGGTCATTTTTTACCTTTTCCTGTCTTTTGGCGGATACGATGGTCTTTTTACGGCCCAGGCCATTCTTGTCGCATTAACGTTGATGACACTTCTTTTCCTCAGTGATATCCGCAACAGGCATTATCTTGTCGTCTTTTTACTTTTTATCTTGACCATGGTTTATCAGTCGCGGATGACGATGCGGCCGGATCTCTTTAGTTTTTTCTTTTTCTCTTTTTACCTCTATATTTTAGCTGTTCATCTTGAGAAAAAGACAAGTGTCTGGCTGCTTTTTATCGTTCAGATTCTGTGGGTGAATATTCACGGATTTTTTATCTTTGGCCCCTTATTAATTCTCTTGAGCATCATCTGTGAATTAATCAAGCGCCATATCCCGCTGCCCTGGCAGTGGAACAGGATCGGCCGCCTGACGGATCAAGAATTACAAAGGCTTTATTTTGCGTTCGCTGTGACTGCCTTAGCGTGCCTTGTCAACCCTCAGGTTGTCAAGGGGGCCCTGTATCCGTTGACGATTCTTTTTCAGATGACGGGGGACTCGTCAATTTTCTTTAGCCATATTCAAGAGCTTAAAAAACCGATCGCCTTGGCGACGCTTTTTACCCAGAAATATATTTATTTCAAGATATTGATCCTTATCTCATTCTATAGTTTTGTTGTCAACCGCAAGCGCCTTGATATTTCTGCGTTATTATTGTGGATTATTTTTCTTGCCTTCTCGCTTCAGGCAATTCGCAATATGGTCTTTTTTGGCATCGTGGCGTACTTGGTCACGGTCTTGAATTTTTCGGAGTATTCGCTGGAAGATATTGCTCCTGTGAAGTTCAAGCGGCGTATTTTAAAGCTCGTGACCATTGTGATATTAAATATTTTGCTGATCCTTTGGATGGTACGCTTTGGATATGAGCAATCAAAAAAGGTCGCATTTGATTTTGAAAAATATGAAATGAAGAGCACCTTCGGAGGGATTAACACCCGTAATTTTCCTTGGGCCGCTGCGGAATTTGTTAATGAAAATCATCTCAAGGGAAATTTCTTCAATGATTTTAATTCAGGGGCTTTTCTAGTAGGCCGCTGTACGCCAAACCTTCGCGTTTTCATTGACGGAAGGACAGAGCTTTACGGCCCTCAATTTTTTCAAGAATATATGAAGATTTGGCATGAAGGCAGCAAGGAGGCTTTCTTAAAAGCGGTTGATCGTTATCAGCTGACAGGAGCATTTTTAGGTGCCGCACATAGCCGCGTGGGATCAAAAATCCTTCAGAATTTATATCAGGACAAAGGCTGGGTCCTTGTCTATCTCGATCATGACGCAGTTATTTTTTTAAAGGATGTCGTGCAGAACCAAGAGGCGATCAAGAAATTTCGCAAAGATAAAGGGAGTATTCTTTTTAATGATGTTGATTTTGAGAAGCTTGGCCCGCGCGGCGTTTTCCCTTATCGGGAAATCAAGCGTGCCTATCATTTGGAGGCCATTGGTTTTAATGATCTAGCATTTGATCAAGTCCGCAAAGCGATGCTCATTTCCCCGGGATCGTCGGAGCCCTATTATATCCGTGGGATCATTTTAAAAAAGCAGGGGAAAATCAAGGAGGCCTTTGAAGATTTTCGCATTGCCACGATGATTTCTTCTGATGATGTGGATATGCGTTATCATTTGGCATCAGCATATTTTGCCATTGGAAATTATAAGAAAGCAATTAAAGAATACGAAACGGTTCTCAAAAACGAAACAAATCGTCCTGAAATATTCTTTAGTTGTGCGCAGGCATACCTTGAAGATGCGCAGTACGGACAAGCTGTTGAGGCCTGGCGCAAAGGATTTTTATTGAAAAACAGCAATGTCGTTGAGGCAGAAAAGATCGCGGACACCTTTGTGGCCAAAAAACAACATGCCGAGGCCTTAAGGCTTTATACCATAATGCTGAAAGCGAACCCTCGCGAGGCAAATATTTATTATAAAATTGGCATGTGCTTTCAAGACCTCAAAGCGCCAGGCAAAGCCAAAGAGGCTTTTCTGAGAGGGCTAAAAATTGATCCCACATCGCAGATGCTTCATAAGGCGCTGGAAGGCATTAAAAATTTGAGAAAATAATTGTGATGATTAGGAAAATAAAACATCTCGTAGTATACTAATAAAAAGAAAGGTTTTCTATGCGTGATATATTAACATTTATTTTAGCCGGTGGAAAAGGAGAACGGCTTGATCCGCTAACCCGTGACCGCGCCAAGCCCGCTGTTCCTTTTGGCGGCATTTATCGGATTATTGACTTTACGCTCAGTAATTGTATCAATTCAGGGCTTCGAAGGATCTTCGTTCTGACCCAATATAAGTCTTTTTCCCTGCAAAAGCATCTTTTGGCCGGGTGGGATATTTTTTCAAGCCAGTTAGGCGAGTTTATCGATGCGATCCCGCCGCAGCAGCGTGTGAGCTCCGACTGGTATAAGGGGACCGCGGATGCGATTTATCAGAATATCTATGCGATCAAAGATTATAATCCTAAAAAAGTTTTGATCCTTTCTGGGGATCATGTTTATCGCATGGACTATAGCCGCGTTTTGGAATATCACAATGTCAAAAATGCCGATGCGACCGTTTGCTGTGTCAAGATGCCCAAAAGCCTATCATCACAGTTTGGCGTTGTGGAAGTTGACAAAGAGGGGCTCATTTGTGGTTTTCAGGAAAAGCCGCAGAATCCCAAGACGATCCCCGGAGACCCTAAACATATTTTTGCATCCATGGGGATTTATTTGTTTAACCGCGATGTCTTGTTTGATGAACTGACGCTTGATGCCAATAAAAAGGATTCAGATCATGATTTTGGGAAAAATCTTATTCCTCAGATGATCCAGCAGAAAAAGAAAGTCTTTGCTTACAATTTTGCTGACCGCGACGGAAAACCGCGGTATTGGCGGGATATCGGAACGCGGGACTCCTATTATCAGGCGAACATGGATCTCTTAAAACCTCAACCCAAATTTGACCTTTTTCGTAAAAGCTGGCCGGTGCGCACCTATCACGAACAGTATCCTCCGATCCGCATTCTTTCGTCAGGCTCCGGGAGCCATGCCAAGGCAGGATTGATTTCAAACTGTTTTGTCTCCGGTGGGTGTATTATCAAGGGCGCGCAGATCAAAGAGTCCATTTTATCCCCGAGCGTTCGCGTGGAGAACAATGCGCATGTGACGGCCTCTATTCTTTTGACGGGT
>Ga0172369_10008179_pt1 | contig 11912 bp, 8 predicted proteins | sample LakKiv25m_FD_114539 | JGI IMG/M metagenome (GOLD analysis project Ga0172369, IMG submission 114539) | Freshwater microbial communities from Kabuno Bay, South-Kivu, Congo - kab_022012_11.25m | ecosystem: Environmental > Aquatic > Freshwater > Lake | place: Democratic Republic of the Congo... | reverse complement strand
TTCAGGTCCAGGTTGTGGCCTGCCTCATGAGAAAACGTGGAGATAATGGCATCTGCGGCCGAGCCCGAAGGATTCCCCCAGATGAGGGTTCGTCCCGGCCGGTCCGCCTGTCCGGCACCGTAGTGGCTGGCGACCGCATACCGAGCGACTCGGCCGTGTCGAAGACCGGCGCAGGACAACCCGCCGGGGCAGGTGCCTGTGCCGAAGCGCACGTTGAAGTACGACCGGGTGCCCGTGACCCCCAGGTTGCTGGGGCCCATGACGCTGTCGTCTGGCAGGTCGATCGTACCGGTAGAAAACAAGCGCATGACTGCGCGGTAGGGGAGGTCGCTCGAGCCGGGGCACGGGTAGTTGGTCGAGCCATCCCAGCACTGAAGCGGGTCCGTCGTCCAAATCGACGGAAGAAGCGGAAGCTGGTCGGCCGCCCGCGCGGCATGCGAGAAGGGCACGGCCTGGCCCGCATGGTCCTCGGCGCAATACGACCCCGTGCAGCGGTATGCGTTCTCCTGGTAGTAGAGATCGTACGTCGCAGGATCGGGATCCCAGAACGCGGAGAGGTCGACTGTCGCACAATATGGGCTCGTCCCGCATGTCTGCGCGACGTCGGGGGGAAGCGGCGTGCACGTCCCGGCATCGAAGTAGGGGCTGACCGGTGCTTGAGTGCAGCAGACGACGTGCGCCCAGACCTCGGAGGCATCTGGCAGACCGTCGTTGTCAGAGTCCGTGAGGTGCCAGCAGTCGGGGTTCGAGTCCGTCCCCGTGGCCGGGTAGCTGCATCCCGCGCTGAGCGTCTGGTTGGCCCACGCATTGACGAGGTTGCCGAACCACTGGCAACTCTTTCCTTTTACGGTGACGCCATCAGATGGAGCATCCGTCACTAGGTCGCAGCTTCCAAGCGCAGTCTCGATCTCGTACGTGAGACCGTCGCCGTCGTTGTCGATTTGTGCGCTCCAGATCCAACCGCCGCCCTTCGACGTATGGCGCCGATGGTGGAGCAGACGGGCGTTCCATCGATAGGGCTGGTTGGCGCTCTTCTCTTGGCCGTACACGCCGACAACCACGCGCGCCGTAGATGCGGTCATCGAGACGTCGAGACGGCTCAGCGTCAGCGTATCGGCATTGCCGCCGACATGGACGTCATCGTTGAACTGATAGGACCCGCACGCACTGTTGTTGCAGGTCGCGTGCGAACTGGTGCTGAACACGAACAGGGTCGAGTCGTGGTAGTCCGGGTCGTTCGACCAATCGGCCGCGTCGCTGTTCTCGCCTGCGAGGAGCACGTCGTTCGACTTGAGTTCCTTGTTCGCGATGTGATAGCCGCCGAACACCTGGTGGGTGTTGCTCCCCAAGGTCGTGCCGTTGGCCGACGCCGTGATGTCGGCGTAGCCCTCGTTGCCATGTGCATAACTCGTGACGACCGCGCGGTAGGTCGACGTCCCCGGAGGGGAAAACGTGACCGACGACGCGCGCGTGCCACCATAGTCGTCGTTCAGCGCAACAATCGGTCCAGAGAGGCAGAGGCTCGTGTCGCAGCGGATCACGTAGAGCATCGTGTCGGGTGTACCACCGCCTGGGAGGGGGAGCAGGCCGCTCGTCGACACCGTGACCTGGTACTGGGTTGAAGAGACGGAGAAATCGAGCCAGGCGACGTGGTACACGGACCCGTACGCACAGACCACGCCGGACCCCGACGCACAAGGGTCTGTCGTGGCGCTGAGCGGACCGATGCCGCCGACACCACCCGCGGCACCGTCGGCCTCCTTGCACGCGACCAGAAGGGCCTCCAACTTCTGCGCCTCAGGCGCGGCAGGGGTTCCCTCGAACTTGGCCAATGCCTGCAGCAGCGGTCCGCAGCGCTTGTCCCTTGCGGATGCGCGCTGCATCGCATGGTCCAACTCATCGAACGGGGCCGTCCCGCTCCTCGGCGTCGGCGCCGCTTGGCTCGGGATGTCCATCGGCACGGGAGCGTTCTTTGTGTCGGATGTTGCTAGTTCCTGGGCGATCGGACGACCAGGAAAAGCGAGCACGCAGACTGCTACTGCGAGAAGCGAGGAAGCGAGGAAGCGAGGAAGCGAGGAAGCGAGCATCACGGACCTCCCTTCGATGTCAAGAGGCGGAACGCTAGACCGAGCATCCTTAGATGCCTGCCGGTTGTCAATCCTGGTTTTTCTCTCGCGCAATCCTGGGGTGGCCGAACCAGTGCCGGTCGGATTCCGTCCTGGCCTCCGCCATCCCACGCTGGCCCGATTGGAAATGGTTCGCGCACCCCTGCCAAGCGCTGGGCTCGACGGGGTACTGGGGCGATGTGCGCTCGCGCAGGCGCCCTCCCGCGCTCACTTCGGACAGCTCTTCGGTGGATCCAGCACGCGCTCGGCCGTGAACTCCGCGGTCAGGCACACCGCGGGCCCGCCGTCCTCGGACAGGCACGTGTACTGTAAGTCGCCGAATGCATTGAGTAACGTCATCAGATTCTGGTACTTGCTGTTACAGCCCCCGCACAGCGGATCGTCGCTGCCGTTCGGGTCGGGCGTGTACTTCGGATCGGGCACGCCGCACTCCTCCGCCCGTTGCGCTCCGACCGTCAGGCACGTGCATATCTTGCCGAGCGCGGCCTTCGAGAAGCTGCCGCTCAGCACCTTGCCCTCGATGATGCCGGAGCAGTCGGACTTGAGCGTGCCCTCGAGCTCCGCGTTGCGCACGGGAATCGCGTGCTTGACCGGCAGATCCGGCGCGCAGTTCTTCGTGTTGACCGTCGTACCAGCGTAGACGTTGATGCCGGCCTTGGACGATTTCTGCAGCGCACAGCCCGCGCGGGGCATCTCGAGAACGACCGTGGTGTCGAGTCCCGAGTCGACGTCCAGCATGCACATGCCGCCCTTGTCGTCCGTGCGCGCCGCGTTGACCACGTTGAAGGTCACGTGCGTGTCGCTGGCCGCCGTCACGCCGAAGAAGAAGTTCAACTCGTTGTGCTTGATATCGGTCGCCCATAGCGGATTCAGCACAACGATCACGGGGTGGTCACCGCCGTCGAGCGTGAGCAGCTTGAGCTTGGTGAAGCGGTACCACTGCCCGACGGCGAGGCAGCTGCACTCGGCGGCCGCCGTGACGTCGCCCGGCAGCTCCGGCGCCCCGAGATCCGAGCCCGGCGAGTCCGCCTCCGTGCCCACGTCCGGGACGTCCGCGGAGGCCGGCGCATCCGCGCTCGGCAGCACGTTCGGGCGCGTCTCGACCGCGTTCTCGCACGCGCAGAGCCCCATCAAGAGGGGGAGCAGCAGGGCAGCGGCGGCGGCACGGCAAGTCATGTCGTAGCTCCTGATGGTGGTGCGCCGACCCTGCGGAGGTGAGCCAGACGCAGGCGGGACCCGAGGAGGTTGGCATATCGCACGCGCCCGCGTCAAAGACAGGCGTTGGCAACGCGTGGCCATCTGGTGCAGACTCCCGCGGCTCGAACAGAGGTGGGCTGGGGGTAGGTGGACATGCGCGTGCGTACTTGGGCGGTGGCGGTTGTGCTGGCGGCGACCTGGCCCGCGGGGGCCCTCGCCGGTGGTTTCGAGGTGCCTGACAACGGGTCGGTCGCCGTGTCCCGCGGCGCCGCGTTCACGGTCAAGGCCGACGATCTGACGGCCGTCGCGCACAACCCGGCCGGCCTGCTGCGCGGCAAGGGCACGCGCCTCCAGTGGTCACACAACGTGCTGAACGTGCCCACGACGTTCAGGCGGGCCGAGACCGGCATGCCGCACAAGCCCTACCCGCCGGGTGTCGATCCCCTCGTGACGGTCGAGAACCAGACGCCGATCTTCGCGCTCGGCGGCATGCTCTTCGCTGCGTCCGACTTCGGCCTGGAGGACTGGGCGTTCGCGGTGGGCGCCTACGGGCCGAGCGCGACGGGCCACCAGGAGTACCCGGTCAGCGGCGGCCAGCGCTACATGCTCACGAAGCTCGATGTGCTGCTCGCGTACTACAGCGCCGCCGTCGCGTGGGGCAAGCGCGACAGGTTCGGGCTCGGCCTCACGCTCCAACTCGCGCACCAGCCGAAGACACAGATGTCGCTCGTGGTCGACGGCGGCCTCGGCGGCGATCTGGCGCCCTACTACACGCCCACCGACGTGGTCGCGACGATCGACGTCAAGGCCGCGCCCGCGTTCACGGCGATCTTGGGCGGCTGGTGGCGCCTCGCGCCGAACTGGGAGCTGGGCGCATCGGGTCGCGTGATGCCCGCGTATTTGCATGGAAAAGGCGACATCACGCTGACCAACACGCCAACCGGCAGCCAATTCAACGCAAAGCAACTCTCGGTCGATGGCAGCGCCGCACAGATGGAGCTGGTCATCCCGCCCACGGCCAAGGTCGGTGCGCGTTACCGGCACCTGGAGGGGGAGGTCGAGCGCTTCGACGTCGAGCTCGATCTCGCGTACGAGGCGTGGTCGATGCTCAACCAGTACGACATTCAACTACAAGGTATGATTCATCTTTTCGCCAACAAGGCGGCGCCCGACCACGTCCGCATCGCCAAGGCATGGCGAGACACGGTCGGCGCGCGCCTCGGAGGAACGTATAATTTCAAAGATTTACCACTTTCGCTCTCGGCCGGCACCTTCGTCGAGACCGGCGCCACGCCGAACGATTACTCGCACCTCGACTTCCCGTCGTTCAACCGCCTCGGCGTCGCGGGCGGCGTACGGGCCAAGCTCGGCCACTTCGACCTGAGCCTGTCCTACGCGCACGTCTTCCAGGAGACCCGCACGGTCAGCGAGGCCTACGCCCGCGTCTACCAGCAGCGACCCGTCTCGATGTGCCCCGACGAGTGCACCGGCCCCGATGGCGTGCACTACGACGGCGCGCCGGCCAACTCCGGAAGATTCACCAGTAGTTTCGATATCCTATCGGGCAGCGTCCAAGTGGCGTTTTAGAGCGCGGGCACCCGGTGCGTTCGCACACGCCCGCTTGTCGCTTAGCGCTCCCGTTCCTTCGGCATCGGATCGCCCCCGATGAAGCGCTTGCGCGGGATCTCGCGCGGCGGCAGCGCTTGCTGGGACGGGGCGAACTGCTCGATGGGGGGCGGCTCCTCGGGTCGGCGCAGGCTGTCGAGCCAAAGCAGCAGCAATGGCACGATCACCGCGGCGAGGAGACCCAAGGCCATCGCCATCGCCCGCGTGCGACGCTTGACCAAGCCGACCTCCTCGCGAGACCGCGCGCGCATGTGCTCGAGCTGGTTCAAGGCCGTGCGGAGCGTGCGCTCCTGATCCACCGTGAGGTTGCGCGCCGCGATCTCGTCGTTCCGCTCACGCGCGCGCGGTGAGGCGTCGACGGGCGCGCTGTGATCGGCCGGCTCGCCCGAGGCGAGGGCGGACAACGACATGCCGCCGCCTTGGAGCAGCTCGAGCCGCCTCGCGAAGCGGGACTCGTAGGTGGTGTCGGACACGCAGATCGCGAGCGGGACGAGCGGTGAGCCCGGCTCCCAGGGGGGCACGGCCGGCACGAGCGGCGCGAGCACCTCACGCAGCGCGCGAACCGGCGTCGGGCGCCGGTCGGGATCGGCCTCGAGCGCCTGCTGGACGAAGGCCGCGAGCGCGGGATCGACGTCCGGGACGATCGCGTCGAGCGGCTTCGAAGGCCCGCGGGTCATCGCGTGACGCAGGAGCAGCGCAGTGCCGCCGTCGAAGGGATCGAGGCCGGAGAGCAAGAAGTACGCGAGCCCGCCGAGCGAGAACATGTCCGACGCGGGACTTGGCCCGTCACCGTCGAGGACCTCGGGCGCGACGTAGGGCGCCGCCGGGAAGAGCTCGCTGAAGAGGTGGTGCGACGCGTCGAAGCGCACATCGAGCAATGACGCGGCGATCGAGGGCAAGCCGGCGCCAAAGAGGCGCGTCATCGACGCGAGATCTGCGCCGGAGGGGCGCACGAAAAGGCGCGAAGGCGGCGTGCTCCCCGCGGTGAGCTGCGCGCGGTGCAGGGCCTCCACACCCGCAGCGACGCGATCGAGGAGCGTGACTGCGGCCGGCTGCGACAGGCGCCCCGTCGCGGCGACGATCTCCTCGGCGGTGGTGCCGCGCGGACATTCGAGCGAGATGCGCGGCACGCCCTCCATTGGCCACTCGACCTCGAGGACGTTGCACAACGCGGGGTGCGTCACGCCGCCGAGGGTGTCGAGCAGCGCGCGCACAGGCAGGACGCGCTCGGCCGGCAGGGTCGGCGCGAGATCGGGCAGCACGTGGTACTGAAGGACGGTCGCGCCAGTCGCGGGCTGCCGCGCGAGGTAGCAGCGCGCCCATCGCTCGTTGCCGAGCAGCTTCTCGCGGGAGAAGCCCGGCAGGCTCACGAGCGGCCTCCGAGGCGGGCGAGGACGGCCTCGACGAGCGCCGCGTCCGCGCTGCCGCTGCGTCTATCCGTCGCGTCGGGTTCCACAGGCGGGCACGCGCGCCCCTCGCGAAAGCGGTAGTGCGCGCCGCCGGATTCCGCGACGCGGTAGATGCGTTCGACCTCGTCGCCAGCGAGCGCCGGGCCGCCGCCGAGCACCATGGCGGTTGCGGCGATGCGCGCGGTGTGCTCGAGCGCGTCGAGCTTCATGAACGCGGCCTCGACGGTGGGGCCGAGCGTAATGGAGCCGTGACGCGCCATCATCACGACGTCGTAGCACTCGAAGAAGGGGCCGACGGTGTCGGGCACGATCTGCGTCGTGGGCGTCGTGTAGGGCGCTGTCGCGATCGTTCCGCAGCCGAAGATGACCTCGGGCACGACCAATCGGGAGAGCGGCACGCCCGCGATTGTACAAGCGATTGCGGTGGCCGGGTGCGCGTGGATCACGGCCGAGATGTCCTGCCGACGTCGGTAGGCCTCGACGTGCATGCGGATCTCGCTCGAGGCCTTGCCGCCGCCGCGCACGACGCCGCCGTTGGCGTCGCAGAGCACCAGGTCCTCGTCGGAGAGCCAGCCCTTGTGCGCCCCGGAGGGCGTCACGACCAGGCGATCGGGCGCAATTCGGACGCTCACGTTGCCGTCGCCGGCCGAGATGAGACCGCGTTGGTAGATCTCGTGGCAGACCCGCACGATCGCGCGGCGGGCCTCAGCCTCGGAGCCGCGCACGTCGCTCCGCATGCGAGCCATCATCGAACCTTCGTGACCTGACGCTGCGCCCCCGTGAAGGCCAACGCGTCGATCTTCCACGCATTTTTCTCCTTCACGAGCGGAATGTCGTACGCGGAGCGCAGATCCTTGTCACCCGGACGTCGAACACGGAGCCAGGCCCTGTCGTCCTCCACGTCGACGCTCTCCACCTCTTCGGTCACGATGTGGAAGTAGGGGTGCTTGCGCGAGCGCGGATCCTCGCCGCGGGCGAGCGAGAGCAGGCCTGCCACGAGGGGGCGCGAGGCGTCCGTGAAGCCCGCGAGAAAGCACTCCTCGTCGCCGAGCGTCGCGCAGGCCACGGTGCGCAGGTACGCGTCCTCCGGCTTGGGCAAGTAAAAGAATCTAAAGTAAGCAAAGATACCGCCGCCCACGAGGACGAGCAGGATGAGCAAGACGATGAGCTTCTTCACGGCGACGGCTCCGGCCGCGCGGCCTTGTAGAAGGTGGCGAGCTCGGGCAGGTCGACACGCCACTGCCCGCGCTCGAGGCGCATGTACAGGGCGACCGGACCGTCGGAGGTCTCCACGATGAACGCGGTCACGTGCCCGTCCTCCTTGATGTCATCTTCTTCCTTTCCATCCGCGGCCTTGCGCTTCTTGACCGAGCCCCGCGGCAGGACCGCCTTCGCGACGTTCGAGTCGGTGATCGCCTTGAGCACGTTGCCACTTTTGGCCTCAGCTTCCTTGAGTCCCGCCCACAAGGCCTGCGACCGCGCCGTGAGGCACGCGGTGAACGTGGCCTCGTCACCCTGCTCCGCGGCGAGCTTGGCGCGCTCGTAGACCTCGCGGGCCGGCTCGCGGCAACCGGTCGCGAGGACGATCGGCACGCCGAGCAGCAGCAGGACGCGGACCGGAGACAAGGGGGCGCGGCGGCACATGGTCGAGCGAAGTCGCATGAGGGAGGGGGCGCCGTCAAGGAGAAGCGGCCGCGATTTTTTTGACGGTTGACCGATCCGTTATAGCTTCTGCTGCTGCGGCCCTCCCGGTCGTCCGACGCCCCATGCTCCACCTCAACGCACGCATCCGCCTGCTCCTCTCCGAGGCCGCCACACGAGCGGTCGACGCCGGTGCGCTCCCCGAGGGCGCCGCCACCGCGCCGGAACTCATCGGCCTCGAGCGCCCCAAGGTCGCCGCGCACGGCGATCTCTCCACCAACCTTTGCTTCGACGCCGCCCGGGCCGCGCGCAAGAACCCGCGCCAGGTCGCCGAGGCCTTCCTCGCCCATGTGCGCGACGCCGACCGCGAAGGACTCCTCGACGCCGTCGAGGTCGCCGGCCCCGGCTTCGTGAACCTGCGCCTCTCGATGCGCGCGTGGCACGACGCCCTTCGCGGCATCCTCGAGGACGGCGAGTCCTATGGCCGCGGCGACGCTGGCACCGGTCGCAAGGTGCTCATCGAGTTCGTGAGCGCGAACCCAACGGGACCCATGCACGTCGGTCACGGTCGCGGTGCGGTCACAGGCGACGCGCTCGCACGCCTGCTGCGCGCGGCGGGCTTCGAGGTCTCGACGGAGTACTACGTCAACAACGTCGGCAACCAGGTCGCCAAGCTCGGCGAGTCCACCTGGCACTGGATGCGCAAGCTCGCGCCGCTCCCGGTCGCCGCCCGCAACGCCGAGACGCAGGCCGAGATCCTGGCGCTCCCTGATGGCTTCCCGGAGGACGGCTACCGCGGCCGCTACATCGCCGAGGCCGCCGCGCTGCTGCTCGGGGACGCCACGCTCTCGCGCTTCGTGAACGCCCCGTCGTGGGGCGACGACGCGTGGTGGGACCAGCACGACCTCCCGTCGCGAGGCGGGCGCGCGGACTGCCGATCGGTGACGATCGCCGCATGGAAGGCCAACCTCGCACGCATCCGCGAGGACCTGGTCCTGCTCGACATCGACTTCGATCGCTGGTTCAGCGAGCGCACGCTGCACGGCCTCGACGCGGGCTCCGCCGACGACGTGCACCGCCTCGCGCAGATGCTGGCGGACGCGGACTGGGCCTACCTCGGCACCCCGGCGGCGCGCGCGGACGACGACGACGCGCCCGCAGCGATCGACGAAGCCGCGCCGAAGCCGCTGCTCTTCCGCGGCTCGCGCGAGGAGATCCCGGCCTCGTGGCGCGACGAGAAGGATCGCGTGATCCTGCGCGGCGGCGGGCGCCCCACGTACTTCGCCGCCGACATCGCGTACCACGAGGACAAGCTCTGCCGCGGTTTCCACAACCTCATCAACATCTTCGGCGCCGATCACCACGGCTACGTGCCGCGCCTCAAGGGCATCGTGGACGTGCTCGGCCGCATGCACGCCGCGCGCGGCGATCTCGCACCCGAGGACCTCGCGCGATGGAATCCAGCGAACCTCGAGGTGCTGCTCGTGCAGATGGTGACACTGCTGCGCAACGGGCAGCCGGTCCCGATGGGCAAGCGATCGGGGGAGTTCGTCACGCTGCGCGACGTCCTCGACGAGGTCTCGACGGCCGAGTCCACGAGCGGCCGCGACGCGGTACGCTTCATCTTCCTCACGCGCAAGGGCGACGCGATGTTGGACTTCGATCTCGAGGTCGCGCGCAAGACGTCGCTCGACAACCCGGTCTACTACGTGCAGTACGGTCACGCGCGCCTCGCCTCTATCCTGCGCCGCGCGGAGGAGGCCGGTCACGCGCGCCCCGACGTCGCTGCGCTGCCGGATCTGGGACCGTTGGTGCTGCCAGAGGAGCGGGATCTCGCGCTGCTCGTGGCGAGCTTCCCCGATGTGGTCGCGCGCGCCGCCCGCTCGCGCGAGCCGCACCAGATCGCGTTCTTCCTGATGGACGCGTGCAAGGGTTTCCACGGCTACTACACGCGCTACAAGTCGAGCGAACGGGTCATCAGCGACGACGCAGCGAAGACGCGCGCGCGGCTCGTGCTCACCTCGGCGCTCAAGCAGGTGATCGGCAACGCGCTTCGCATCCTGGGCGTCAACGCGCCCGAGCAGATGGTCACGCTCGCGGCGACGGAAGCCGAGAGCGAGGAGGGAGGTTCGGATGGCGCTTCGTGAATTCGACCGGGTGCGGGAGCGGGTCGAGATCCGCATCGAGCAGCGTCAACTGGTGCAGGCGGCCGTGGCCGCCGTGATCGTCACGGCCGGCACCTTCTACGGAGGCTACACGCTCGGTCGCCGCGCCACGCCGGCACCCGTGGACGCGCCGCTCGCCTTCGCGGTGACGGCCAACGACAAGCTCCCGGACGGCGTGACACCGCGCAAGGGCTCCGAGATCCTGACGCCGATGCCTGTGCCCGTGCCGCCGCGGGAGGTCATGGCGGACAAGGTGCTCGCCGCGCTTGGATCGCCGAGCGCGCCCGCGTTCACGAGCGATCCCGCGCTCGCGCAGGTCGCGCACGCCGAGCCGAAGGACACCGCTCCGAACCAGGCCGAGTCGACGCATGCCGACGCGAAGGCCGTCGCTCCGACCGCTGCCGCGACCGGTGGCGGCGCGAAGCCAGCGCAGGCCGCGCCGCCGTCCGAGCCAAAGCTCGCCGTGAAGGCGCCCGAGGCGCGGCTCAAGGTCGATCCGAAGCACAAGCCGGCCGTGCCGCCGGCGAAGCCCGCGCCCGGCGTCAAGGCCGGCGGCCCCGCTTCCGCGCAGCAACCGCGCGCGTCGCACTACACGCTGCAACTCAAGGCGTTCAAGGATCAGAAGGAGGCAGAGACGTACATAGAGAAGCTCAAGGCACGCGGTCACAGCCCTTCGATCGCCGCGAGCGACGTGCCGGGCAAGGGCACGTTCTACCGCGTCCGCCTCGGTCGCTTCGACGATCTCCCCGCCGCGCAGTCCTACCAGAAGGACTTCGAGTCGAAGGAAGGCTACCCCACGATGATCCTCGCGCAGTAGGCCCGTCGAACGCGCCACGGGATGCGGTCCGCCGCGATCGCATTGAATCCGGTCCCCTCGAATGCTAGGGTATTTGGCTCGATTCGAAGGCCGCGCGTCGCCGCGCGACTCCGGTCGCCAACGCCACGCGCGAGGTTGTCTCATGCGGAAACGCCGTTCGGTCCAAGCCCTCGCCACGCTCCTCGCGCTCGGCGCGCTCTGCACGAGCTGCTCCGGAGGGGGCGAACCGGGAGCGTCTGGCTCCACCTCCGATGCGATAGCGGACGGCGCTCCGGACGGGCTCGACGCCTCGCTGTCGGACGGTTCGCAGGGCGACGCGGCCAAGCCCGCGGACACGACGAGCGACATCCCCGACACCGATGACACCGCCCTGCCCGATACGCTCATGCCGCCCGACGCCCTGGTCAAGGACGCGCTCGCGGACGCGGAGGACGCCGGAGACCAGGACGTTCCCGAGGAGGATGTTCCCGAGATAGAAGCGAAGGTGACGCCCGAGATCGTGGACACGGTGCAGATGGACCTGCCCGACAAGGACGCCTCGATCCCGTTGAGCACGCACGCGTCGACGTGCACGACGAGCGCCGACTGCAAGATCCCTTGCGCGCAGGGCTCGTGCAAGGATGGCCAGTGCGCCTACACGCCCGCGCCGAATGTCTGCGTGGTCGCGCTCGGAAACGACACGGTCGGCTGCTTCCCGCCCGACGCGCCGCACCCGAGCGAGCCGTGCCTCGCCTGCAAGCCGGCCTTGTCGCAGACCGTGCTCTCCCCCTACGTCTGGACCGCCGGCTACGAGGCCACGCTCGAAGGCTTCAGCGTCACCGACACGAGCGGCGGCGGCGTCACCTGGATCGCGGACACCACGCGCGCACATGGCGGCAAGCGATCGCTGTACTTCGGCGACCCCTCGACCCACACGTACTACGCGGGCACC
>Ga0172369_10008178_pt1 | contig 11914 bp, 9 predicted proteins | sample LakKiv25m_FD_114539 | JGI IMG/M metagenome (GOLD analysis project Ga0172369, IMG submission 114539) | Freshwater microbial communities from Kabuno Bay, South-Kivu, Congo - kab_022012_11.25m | ecosystem: Environmental > Aquatic > Freshwater > Lake | place: Democratic Republic of the Congo... | reverse complement strand
TCATTGTGCCAAGCCTGGTCGAAATCGGCGAGGCCTGGTACACCGGCAAAATTTTGGCCACGACCGAGCACTTTGCCAGCGCATTCTTACGCGGCAAGCTGCTTGGCTTACTGCAGGCTTACCCCTCGCGCCGCAACGCCGCCTACATCTTGATCGGCTGTGCGCCAACTGAGCAGCACGAACTTGGCACACTGATGCTGGCGGTCCTGCTGCGCAGCCATGGCTACCGCGTCGAATATCTTGGCCCCGATATCCCGCTGCAAGACCTGGTCGAATATTCCTCCTACGAACACCCTTCGATGGTGATCTTATCGGCCACCACCGCGCCCGCCGCGCTGGAGCTGAAGCGCTTTCAGGATAAACTGCGCAAAATCCGCCCGATGCCGCTGTTTGGCTATGGCGGGCGGGCCTTCAACCTCAACCCCGCCCTGGTCCAGCAGGTGCCAGGCAGCTACCTTGGGCCCACCCTCGACAGCGCGCTCGAAACGATCCGCGAACTGCTGGTCAAGCCAGTAAAAAAAGCCGCCGCGCCAGTCTGATCACGCGCCGCCAGCTTTGGCGCCGCTGATAAATTGCTCCGTCATGCGCGGAGTTTCAATCGATCCGAGCGATTCGAGGGTTGGAACGAGTCTGTTCCAACCCTCTTGTTATACGCATTCCATCATGTGCTGCCGGTTGGCAGTCCCAATGTTACACAAACATTATACATTTGCTCGTTCCTGGCTCTACATTCGGGTATGATGGGGGCGTGGAGCATAAAAGACAGGATAAACGAATGCTGGAAAAAACGACTACAAACGAACAGTCGACGCTCGCGCCAGTTTATAACATCAAAGCTGTGGCGCACATGGTTGGCCTGCTGCCGGTGACGCTGCGCGCCTGGGAGCGCCGTTATGGCATGCCGTCCCCGAGCCGCGGCGGGCAGGGCTACCGCCTGTATTCCGAACAGGACGTAGAAATCTTGCGCTGGTTGAAAAATCAGACCGATGCCGGGATGAGCATCGGCAGGGCGGTCGAATATTTGCATGAATTGATCCGCAGCGGTCACGATCCGCTTGCTTTGCCCGCGCCAAACAATCAGATCGAACTGGATCCTGGCCCGCCCGAGCCTTATCTACCCACGTCCCCATCCCCGCATGCTCTGAGCGGCGAGCTGATCGCGCGCCTGACCACCTTCGACGAGGCCGCTGCCTCGGAAATCATGCGGCGAGCCTTTGCCTTGTACTCGGTCGACCAGGTCATGATGGAGGTCGTGACGCCCGCACTGGTTCAGATTGGCGAGTTATGGCATGCTGGCAAGCTGCCTATCGCTGCCGAGCACTTTGCCACTCAATTTTGCATGCAGCATCTGATGGGCATGCTCGCGGCATCTTCTTCGCCTGCCTACCCCGGTCTGATCATTGCGGCCTGCGCGCCTGGCGAAACCCACCAGATTGGGCTGCTGATGCTGGTGGTGATGCTTCGCTGGCGCGGTTGGAATATCAAATACCTGGGCCCCGACTTAGAATTGGATGGATTGGCCGAAGCACTCAGCCCCCTGCAGCCCAGCATGCTGATGTTCACCGCCACCCGCCAGGAAACCGCGCTGAAGCTTATCGGGCTGGAAAAGGAACTCGAGAACTTCCCCTCACCCAAACCCCTGATCGTCCTGGGCGGGATGGGATTTCAAGCCTACCGCCTGCCCAAGCATATCCCTGCGATTTACCTCAATTTTAGCCCGGTGGAAACGGTGAAGACCATCGAAACCCTGATCAACCAGCAAAACCGCAACCGGCGCAGTTTGAAGGAAAAATAAACTTGCTTAAGGATAAAGCCCTCACATCGATTTTCCTGGTCGTCTTTATCGACCTGCTCGGTTTCAGCTTAATTCTGCCGCTTCTGCCCTACCTTGCCAAAACCTATCAGGCCAGTGATTTTCAGGTGGGCTTGCTGGTGGCGGTGTATGCCGGCGCTTCACTGATCGGCGCGCCTTTGCTGGGACGTTTATCGGATCGCTACGGCCGCCGCCCGCTTCTGCTGATCTCGATCTTTGGCACGCTGGTGGGGTTTTTGATGCTCGCTTTCGCGAACAGTCTGTGGATGATCTTCCTGGCCCGTCTGATCGATGGCATTACGGCGGGAAACATCAGCATCGTCCAGGCTTATATCAGTGATGTGACCGCGCCCAAGGATCGCGCCAAATCATTTGGCTTGATCGGCGCAGCGTTTGGACTGGGCTTCATCATCGGCCCCGCGGCTGGCGGAGCGCTGAGCACGCTGGGCTACATAGTCCCGGCCCTGGCAGCGGCCAGCTTGAGCACACTCAACCTGATATTGGTGGCAGCGTGGCTGCGCGAATCGCTCACCCCGCAAAAGCGCGCCGAAATGTCGTCCGCGACCGTTCGTGCGGCGATCTCCCTGCGTGCGCTGTGGGATGCGCTGCACCGCCCGCTGGTTGGGCCGCTGCTGCACACGCGCTTCTTTTTCGGCCTGGCCTTCTCCCTTTTTCAATCGATCTTTTCACTTTATGCGCTGAACCGCTTCCAGCTCAACGCCCAATCCATCGGATTTGTCCTGGCCTATGTCGGCGTGCTGGCTGTCATCACGCAGGGGTTTATGATCGGCAAACTGACCGCGCGTTACTCCGAAAGCCGCCTGATCGCCTCATCCACCGCCTTGATGGCGGTCGGCCTGGCGGGCTGGGCGCTGGCCCCCAACCTGTGGCTGCTGCTGCTGGCCATGGTCCCGACCTCCGTCGCGGGCGGTGTCTTGAACACGGTCATCAACAGCGCCATCAGCAAGTCAGTTGCTCCAGCCGAAGCGGGCGGGATGCTCGGGCTCTCATCTTCGCTCGAAGCGGCCACGCGCGTGATTGCCCCGTCCTTGGGCGGCCTGCTGCTCGACCAGGTTGGGCGCAGTTATGGAGCTTTCGCCGGCACGGCCGCGCCCGGCATCTTCTCGACCATCGTGATGGTCTGGCTGTTCAGTTATGTCGTCCGGCATATTGTGCGTGAACAAGGCCAGCCTGCCTCAAAGCCGGGTGAGCCAGCGTCCTACCCAGCCGCCCAGACACACTCCAGCGATTAAGCCCGTTCATCGCAACAAAGGCAAGCTGGGTCAAAATGCGCATAAGCGCATTTTGACCTAACCCATTCACCTTTTTGAGGGATTATTCTAATAAAAGTGTAATGCACAAAGGCTGTCATTTTTTGGTATGATATTGGGTAATAACGAAAGGAGACGGCATGAGCACGGCAGATCGCGATGGTAAAGCCAAAAAATCGAGCAAGCCTGGCCTGCAGCGCGCGCTGGAGGGCATCCTCGAGCGGATGCGCGAAGACTTGCTGGGCCTGTTGGACGGGATGAAAGCACCCCAGCCGCAGCCTGCCCCGGTCCCGGTTCCGCTGCCAGTCTACCGCCGCCGCCGCATGTAAAGCGCAGAGCGATCCAATGCCTGTTTTTCGCGACCGTTTCCGCGTCAAAGCGCCGCTCGAAGCGGTCGCTGCGTTTCACGCCAGCACCGCCGCGCTGCGCAAGCTCAGCCCGCCGCCGATCTTTGTCCAGCTGCACCACATCGAGCCGCTGGCGGAAGGGTCGATCTCCGAGTTCACCCTTTGGTTTGGACCGCTTCCTCTGCGCTGGCGGGCTGTCCATTCCCAGGTCAACCCCGCCTCTGGCTTTTGCGACACACAGCTGAGCGGGCCGATGGCTGCATGGCGCCACACCCACAGCTGGGAGGCCCTGCCCGGCGGGCTGGTTGAGCTGCGCGAACAGGTGGAGTACACGCACCACCCCGGCTGGCGCGGCCTGATGACGCGCATCCTGTTTGCCCCGCCCCTGCTGGCAATCCTGTTCGCCTACCGGCGGCTGATCATCCGGCGCAGTTGTGAAGCCTGACCATGTCGCTGTGATCGGTGCAGGCGTGGGTGGGCTGACCTGCGCCGCGCTGCTGCTGCTGGCCGGCTGCAAGGTCACCGTGCTGGAAGCGCAAACCTACCCGGGCGGGTCGGCCGGGACGTTCTTCCACAAAGGTTACCGCTTCGACGCTGGCGCGACCCTGGCCGGCGGCTTCGCGCCAGGTGGCCCGCATGCCCGCCTGGCCGAACTGTTAGGCCTGGAGTGGCCGGTGCACCTGGCTGATCCGGCCTGGGTGACCTGCCTGCCCGGTCTGAGCGTGACCCAGTGGCACGACCGCGCGCGCTGGCGCGAAGAAACTGCTCGCCTTTTTCCAGGCACACAGACGTTTTGGGACTGGCAGGAGCGCCTGGCTGAGATCTCCTGGCAAATTTCGGCGCGGCCCTTTCCCTGGCCACCCGCTTCGGCACGCGATTTCGTCCAACTGGCGCGCGCGCTGAGCCCGGCGGCCTTATTGGCCGCGCCGTTTGGCCTGCTGCCGCTCAGCGCCTTGCTGCCGCGCCGCGCCCCGCCCGGCCTGCGCGCTTGTCTGGATGTCAACCTGCTCATCTCAGCCCAGGCGGTCAGCCGCCAGGCCAACGCGCTTTACGCCAGCACCGCCCTGGATGTGCCGCGGCGGGGGATGAATCACGTGCGCGGCGGCATGGGCGCGCTCTCGGAAACCCTGGTGCGCTGGATTCGCGCCAACGGCGGGACCGTCCACTACCGCCAGGAAGTCGTTGAAATGGCAACCGCAAACCGGCGAGCGGTGCGCCTGCGCACGCGCCAGGGCCTGGAGCTGAGCTGTGATGCCGTCGCCGCCAACCTGACCCCCGCCGCGCTGGCTGCCCTGCTGGGCGAGCCAGCGCCGCGCCGCGCCCCGCCCGGCTGGGGCGCGTTCGTGCTGCACCTGGGCATTGACTCCGCCGCCATTGCGGACCTGTCCACCGAACACATCCAGGTGGTGGCCGACCCGGCCCAGCCGCTGGGCGAGTGCAACTCAATCTTTATCTCTTTCAATGACCCGCAAGACTCCGCCCGCGCCCCCGCCGGGATGCGCGCTGCGACCCTTTCTACCCACACCGCCGCCGCGCCGTGGTGGCAGCTGCAGCGCGACCCGCAAGCCTACGCGCGGCGTAAAGAGGAATACACCCGCCGCGCACTGGAGACCGCTGAACTGGCCGTCCCTGGCCTGCGCGCGGCTGTGCGCCTGTGCCTTGCTGGCACCCCGCTCACCTACCAGTATTACACCCGCCGCCCGCTGGGACTGGTGGGCGGCTTCCCGCAGACTTCGCTGCTCAACGCGCTCGGCCCGCGCACCCGCCTGCACAACGTTTTTTTGGTGGGCGACTCGATCTTTCCGGGTCAATCCACCGCCGGGGTGACTCTGGGGGCGTTCCGCTGCGCCGCCGAAATCCTGGCCCATCTGCGCTAAAAAAATCTTGTAACCTCTCAATCAAGTAGGGTTATGTGAGTTAGGCGCTCTGTGCCAAACTCACATAACCCTACTTGATGAGAAGATCCTTTTTTCATATAATCTTTGTCCAATCTTTATACAAACCTTTGCGGCTTTTGGGTATTTTCATTAAAATAATTTTATGCATTTCAGCAGTGCGCGGCGGTATGCGCCGCGCCATAACTCCGGGAGAGATATGAGCAAAAAAATCATCATTATTGGCAGCGGTTTCGGGGGGCTGGGGGCGGCCGTCCGTTTGCAGGCCGCGGGATATCAGGTCGAGCTGTTTGAAAAACGCGACAAACCGGGGGGCCGGGCCTATGTGTACGATATCAACGGTTTCAAATTCGACGGCGGGCCGACGGTCATCACCGCTCCGTTCATGTTCGATGACCTGTTCAACCTGGCCGGCCGCAAGCGCGAAGATTACTTCGATCTGGTGCCGGTCGATCCCTTCTACCGCATCTTCAACCACGAAGGGCGCGCCTTCAACTACAACAACAATTCAGAATTCATCCTCTCCGAGATCGAACGCTGGAGCCCGCAGGATGTGGAAGGCTACCAAAAGTTCATCGCCACCACCAAACCGATCTTTGAAAAGGGCTTTTTGCAGCTGGCCGACAAACCTTTCCTGCAAGTCAGCGATATGCTCAAAGTCGCGCCGGATTTGATCAAGCTGCAGTCCTACAAGACCGTCTACCAGTACATCAGCCAGTTCGTCAAACACCCCTTCCTGCGCATGGTCTTCTCGTTCCACCCCCTGCTGGTCGGCGGCAACCCGTTTGAAACCACCAGCATCTACGCCATGATCCACTACCTGGAGCGCCAGTGGGGCGTGCACTACGCCATCGGCGGCACCGGCGCGATCGTCAACGGGCTGGTCAAGCTCTTCACCGATCTGGGCGGCAAACTGCATCTCTCCGCCTCGGTCGACGAAATCCTGGTCGACGAGCAGCGCAAAGTTGGCGGCGTGCGCATGCGCGACGGCTCCGTGCACAAGGCCGACGCGGTGGTCTCCAACGCCGATGTGGCCTGGACCTACCGCAACTTGATCCCGGCTCACCACCGCAAGGTTAACACCAACGCCCGTTACGACCGCATGCGCTACAGTATGTCGCTCTTTGTGATCTACTTCGGCACCAAGAAGCGCTATCTCGACTCGCGCCTGGCCCATCACAACATCATCCTTGGCCCGCGCTACAAGGGCTTGCTGGACGATATCTTTGGACGCAAGGTTCTGGCCGACGACTTCTCGCTCTACCTGCACATGCCCACCATCACCGATGAGACGATCGCGCCCGCCGGGCACGAATCGTTCTACGTGCTGGCGCCAGTGCCGCACCTGCAGGCCGACATCGACTGGCACAAGACCGCGCCGGTCTTCAAGAACAAGATTCTGCAGTTCCTCGAGAAGGAATACCTGCCCGATCTGCGCGCCAACATCGTCGCCGAGCACTATATCGACCCGCTGCATTTTGAAGGCGAACTGAACAGCTTCCGCGGCGCGGCCTTCTCGGTCGAACCCATCCTGACCCAATCGGCCTGGTTCCGCCCGCACAACCGCTCGGAAGATTTCGATAACCTCTATTTTGTCGGCGCGGGCACCCATCCTGGGGCCGGGCTGCCGGGCGTGCTCTCCTCATCGATCATCGCGGAAAACTTGATCCGCGAAAGTCATCCTCTCAAAAACTAGGGGCTTTGTGTGTGAGTTTGGCGCTTCGCGCCAAACTCACACACAACTTACCCCCTTTTCCGAGAAGATACCGCGAAAGTTTATCAATAAGCGCCAGACGCGGGTTGGGCGCGCAACAGAACAAGGAAGAAGCGAGGCATTAACGGTATGGCAGTCATCTCTTTAACAAATCCTGGGCATCAACACGCGTTCGCGGCGACCGAAGCGGTCATCCACAAGCATTCCAAAACCTTTTACTTTGCCACAGCCCTGCTGCCGCGCCCGGCGCGCCGGGCCATCCGCAGCCTGTATGCTTTCTGCCGCGCCAGTGATGACCTGGTGGACTGCGCCGACAGCACACTGCAAGACCTGGAAGCCTGGCGCAGGCAGGTCAACTTACCTGCCAGCCAGCAGACCAACCCGCTGCTGCTCTCCTGGGCGCTGGTGCGCGAGCACTATGCCATCGACCGCCGCTACGAGCAAGAACTGCTCGACGGCATCGCCATGGACATCCACTTCAAGCCCTATGCCACCTGGGACGACCTGCGCCAGTACTGCTACCGCGTGGCTTCCACGGTCGGGCTGCTCTCAATGCCGGTCGTCGGCTACGCGAAGAGATCCAGCTTTGAACAGGCTGCGCCCTACGCGATCAAGCTGGGCATCGCGCTGCAGCTGACCAACATCCTGCGCGATGTCGGCGAAGATGCCGGGCGCGGGCGGGTTTACCTGCCCGAGCAGGACCTGGCCGCTTTTGGCTTGAGCAGCGCCGATATTCTGCGCCAGGTTTACGATGAGCGTTTCGTCGCCCTGATGAAGTTCGAAATTAATCGCGCGCGCCAGCTCTACGCCGAAGCCCTGCCCGGGATCAGCCTGCTCAGCGCGGCGGCCCGCCCGGCGGTCGGCGCGGCGGCCCTGCTCTACCGCTCTATCCTGGACCGCATCGAGGCCAACCAGTACCAGGTCCACACCGCCCGTGCCCACACCTCGAGCATGCGCAAGCTGTCCATGCTGCCCAATATTCTTTACAAAGTCTACACGACCCCGCGGCCTGAATGAAGCCGTGGAACAGGCTGCGCCCAGCCTTTGAGCAAGTACAAGGCCGGGCGCAAACATCGGGGCTGCTGATGCCTTTTGCCGCCTGGCTGCTGGCGGTGATCCTGACCCCGCTGGCCGAATGGAATTTCGGTCAGGCCGGGTTTTTGTCTTTGACCAACGCGATGGTCCTGGCGCAGGCCGGTCTGGTGCTGCTGATCCTGATCCGCGCCTGGCCCAAACAGCGCTTGCTGGCCGTGCTGGGCCTGGTGCTGGCCCTGGCCTGGCTGGCTGAGTATGCCGGGCACACCAGCGGGCTGCTCTTTGGCCAGTACCATTACACTGCCCTGCTCCAGCCTCAGCTGGGCGGCGTGCCGCTCCTGATCCCGCTGGCCTGGCTGATGATGCTGCCGCCGGCCTGGGCGGTGGCCAGCCGCCTGGTTCGCCCATCCAACCGCCTCGGCTTTGCGGCGCTGAGCGGGCTGGCCTTTACCGCCTGGGACCTCTACCTGGACCCGCAGATGGTCGCGAAAGGCCTGTGGGTTTGGGATCAGCCCGGCGAGTATTTTGGCATCCCGCTCCACAATTTCGCCGGCTGGTGGCTGGCCTCGAGCCTGATCACCCTGATCGTGCGGCCCGATCGCCTGCCAGCCCGGCCGCTGGCCCTGGTTTACAGCCTGACATGCCTGTTCCAGCTGGTCGGCCTGGGCCTGTTTTGGGGTCAGCCGCTGCCCGCCGCCGCCGGGTTCCTGGCGATGGTGATATTCGCGCTGCTCTTTTGGGGAAAAGAGCGCCAACCCTCAGGCGCTATTTGCTTTTAAAGGCGGCCAGGGTGCGCTCGCGCGCCAGGGCGTGATCCACAACCGGCGCGGGATAATCGCTGCCAATCCGCACCGCCAGGGAAGCCTGCAGCATACCGGGCATCTGCCAGGGGGCATGGATGTGCGCGTCGGGCACGCGCGCCAGCTCGGGCACCCAGCGGCGGATGTAGCTGCCCTGCGGGTCAAACTTCTGCGACTGCAGGACCGGGTTGAAGATGCGGAAATAGGGCGCGGCGTCCGTGCCCACCCCGGCCGTCCACTGCCAGCCGCCGTTGTTGGCAGCCGGATCGCCGTCCAGCAGGTGGCGCATAAACCAGGCCTCGCCTGCGCGCCAGTCGATCAGCAGATCCTTGACCAAAAACGAAGCCACGATCATGCGCGCGCGGTTGTGCATCCAGCCGGTCGCGCTGAGCTGGCGCATGGCCGCGTCGACCACCGGGTAGCCGGTGCGGCCGGCCTGCCAGGCCGCCAGGTCGGCCGGGGCGTCGCGCCAGTGGATCTGGCGCAAGGACGGATTGAAGGCTTCGCGCAGCACGCGCGGGAACTCGTATAAGATCGCCTGGTAAAACTCGCGCCAGATCAGCTCATTCAGCCAGGTTTCATAACCCTTGCGCGCCGCCGAATCGCCGCTGGACTGGGCCCGCGCGAGCGCGCGCTGGCAGGCCAGGCGCGGTGAAAGCATGCCAAAGCGCAGGTAGGGCGAAAGCGCGGATGTGCCATCCAGGTCGAGGCGGTTGCGCCCTTCGGCATAATCCGCCGCCGCGCCGTCCAGGAAGGCATCCATGCGGCGCAGCGCTTCGGTCTCACCGGGCGGGAAGCCGGCTGGTGCTGCCGCATCAGGCAGCGCCTCCCCGGACAGGCCGGGATGGAAAGCCAGGCCGGGCGGCAGGCCCGCCGCGGCGGATGGAAAAGGCAGCGCCTTCCAGTTCTTGCTAAACGGGGTAAAAACCGTGTAGGGCCTGCCGTCGGCCTTGCGCAGGGATGCAGGGTGATGGACGGTGACCCCGCCGTGCAGGTGCAGCGGCAGCTCGCGCGCGGCACGCTCATCCCTGGTGCGCGCGTAAGGGCTGTAATCCTCCAGCGCGTGGACGCTCTGCGCGCCGCTCTCGCTCAGCAGAAGGCGCAGCTGCTCGGTTGGCTCGCCGCGCCGCAGCACCAGACGCCCGCCTAAGTTGCGCAGATTGGCATCCAGCTGGCGCAGCCCGCCAAACAGAAAAGCCTGGCGCATGGGGGCGGGCCTGTCCAACAGGTGCGGGTCGAGGATAAAGACGGGCAGCACTGCGCCCTGCTCAGCGGCGCGCAGCAGGGCCGGGTTGTCATGCAGGCGCAGGTCGCGCCGGATCCACCAGATGTTCACACTCATATCCCAATTCTAACCGCTGCCTGCCCGAGGCAAATGCGCCCGTGGCCGCGCATATAAGGTTTGCCCTGGTTAAAGGAGAAGAAGCCGCCTTTTCAGACGACTTCTTCAGGGGTTTGGCTGCAACACCCGCGGTTTAGAGGACAACCAGGAGGGGTGTTGCAGCCGTTTGCTTACTACTATCCATTTTCAACACCACCTCCTTGTCCTTAAGATAGCTGTGGAAAGGAGCCTGTATTTGTTATTGGATATAGTATGTCATAAACATTATCGCGTGTCAAGCAGGTTATACAGGTTTTCATCAAATTGTCATCTTCCATCTCATCTGGTCAACGCGGTAAAACCCGGTACACCACCGCGTATTCGTCGCGGTATGTTTCGGCCAGGCGCGGGTCGCGGGCGGCCTGTTTGAGAAAACCGCCGTGGCGCAGGTCGCTGATCACATAGCCGGCGCCGAATTCACCTGCGATCAGCGCGCCAGGCTGCCGTTCATCCCCGCGCACCACCCTGACCCACAGGTCATACAGCCGGGCGTCATACAGCTGCATATAGGTCGGGTCCAGGCCGATCAGGTAGGTGTTGCGCGCGTTGTAATAGAACAGGCGCGGGAAATCGTCCCAGTCGGTTTGGAAGACCAGCGCGCCGGCCGGGGTGTTGGCCGCCAGCCAGGCCGAGGCGCCCGCGTAAGTCACATAGGGCTTGGCGTTGCGCGTGATCGCCTCGCGCGCGTTGGTGAAGGTCAGCCACAGGCCAGGCAGCAGGACCGCCGCCAGCGCCGCGGCCGGCAGCCAGCGCCGCCAATTCGCCCCTGCCCGCCCCGCCAGGCTCTCCAGGACTGGCGACCAGGCCAGGGCCGCGAAGACCAGCGCGAACGGCGCAAAATATTCGATGTAGCGCCGCGACTGCAGCAGCAGAAGTCCAAACAGCGCGCTGATCGCGAAGGCTGACAGGGCTGGCAGGTCGATCCGCCGGCCGCGCAGCCCCAGCGCCAGCCCCGCGCTGGCAAATGCCGCCAGGGCCAGCGGCGAATTGCGCAATAGAACGGCCGTGTCATAGGGATACCACTCATTGCCAACCCGGATATCCGTGGCCCCGGCCAGCTTGGGCAGGATGTGCTGCGCGGCAAACACGATATTGTGCGGGAAATAAGGGTTGATCAGCAGGCCAGCCGCGATCCCGGCCGCCGGGCAGAGCAGCAGGCGCAGGTCAAATTCGCCCTCCACCAGGCGGCGCGCCGCAAAGACGACCAGCGCGAACACACCCAGCAGCGGAAAAGCGTCATACATCCAGACATACACAAATCCCAAAACCGCCAGGCGAGTGTACTTCTTGCGCAGCAGCCAGTCCAGCCCGAGCATCAGCACCAGGAGCGAGAGCGACTGCGCGCGGGTGATGCTCATGCGGAAGATAAACGCCTCGGAGACCGCCGCCAGCCCCAGCGCCCAGAGTGGGGCGTAGGCCACGCGCTGGTTTTTAAGCAGGATCCAGGCGCACACAAACGCCAGGCTGGCGAACAGGACCGCCGCGACCTTCGCGCCAACCCGCAAATCGCCAAAGGTGAACGGGATCAATGCGACGTGAAACAGGTAATGGTGGTCGTAATAATCGCGCGGGTTCAGGATCGAGAGCGGCAGCCAGGGAAAATCCGGCTTGAGCCCTTCAGTGCGCATCAGATAGGCCAGCTTGATGTGATAATAGCC
>Ga0172369_10008175_pt1 | contig 11916 bp, 6 predicted proteins | sample LakKiv25m_FD_114539 | JGI IMG/M metagenome (GOLD analysis project Ga0172369, IMG submission 114539) | Freshwater microbial communities from Kabuno Bay, South-Kivu, Congo - kab_022012_11.25m | ecosystem: Environmental > Aquatic > Freshwater > Lake | place: Democratic Republic of the Congo... | reverse complement strand
TGTTTGTCTGGCCAACGAACATGCAGTTGCAGACTATTCCATTTATAATGCCGTTGGTAGTATTGTGTTATCTGGAAAACTTACCATTGCCGAAAAGCAGGGGAAAATTGATATTTCAGCGCTTAAACCTGGAAATTATATTTTGAGATTGCAGGGTAAAAAATCAGCTTCTTCGGTACTTTTTATAAAAATATAATTGTCATTGAACGGAGAGTCCTGACAACTGCCAACCCTGCAGAATATCAGGTTTGCGTAAATAATACGGAAAAATGAAGTTTCCTTTTATTCTATTGGTGCTGATTCTTTTCGCTTTCACCTTTCCTGCAAAGTCGCAGGAGGCGATTGAAATCGAATGCAGGCAGATGATCGCTTCAAAGGAAAATGCGCTGAAAATGGAGCGGGAGATTTCTGAATCAGGTTTTGCAGGTCAGAATATCGACATCGTTTACCAAAGGACGTATTGGGAGATTGATCCAGCCGTAGTATATATTAAAGGTGTTATCACAAGTTACTTTATTCCGCTAATTAATGGAGTTACCACAATAAGTTTCGATTTATCTGATAGTTTGATCGTAGATTCGGTTTATTATCATCTTGAAAAAGGAACATTTCGACGAACAATTCCAAACCAGGTTGAAATTGAATTTGAAACCGCCTTAACTTTTGGATTATTGGACTCGGTGACTGTATTTTACCAGGGAGTACCCCAATACGGAATTGGGCATGGATCGTTCGAACAAGGCTTTCATGATAATTATCCGGTTGTATGGACATTTTCGCAACCCTATGGTTCGGGCGACTGGTGGCCTTGTAAAAATGATCTTTCTGACAAAATTGATTCACTGGATATTTATGTTAAGACACCGGTACCAAACAGGGTAGCATCAGTAGGAATCCTGGTTGATTCGGTTATTGATGGAAATTTTACAACATTTCACTGGAAACACCGCTATCCGGTTGCTGCCTGTGTTGTTGGAGTGGCGGTTACCAATTATGTTTCGTTCAGGGATGTTATCGATGTTAACGGAAAACAACTTGAAGTTGTAAATTACGTTTATCCGGAGGCACTAAACACAGTCAGGGAGCAGGCCAAAACTGTGTTGCAGGTTATTGAACTGTTTGATGATTTATTTATTCCTTATCCATTTGCTGATGAAAAATATGGCCAGGCAATGTTTGGGCACGGTGGGGGAGAGCAGGTTCAGACGATGACTTTCCTGGGGGCTTTTACTCATGATTTAATGGCACATGAAGCAGCTCATTCGTGGTTTTGCAACGATGTTACCGCTACCTCCTGGCATGAGATATGGCTTAATGAAGGATTCGCCACATATTGTACAGGCCTGAGTTATGAACACATGTACGAAGGATATTATTGGCCTGTCTGGAAACGTAATACTTTAAATGCCATCATTTCGGAACCTGATGGATCGGTTTATGTATATGATACAACTTTAGTTTCGAGAGTTTACAATCCCCGGCTAACTTATCATAAAGCAGCTTACGTTGTTCACATGTTACGCTGGGTTTTGGGTGATGAAATTTTTTTTCAGGCCGTCAGAAATTACCTGAATGATACAGAACTAAAATATGGATTTGCTTCGACACAAAATTTGAAATATCACCTCGAAGTTGCCAGTGGAATGGATTTGACCGGCTTTTTTGATGATTGGCTGTATGGAGAAGGTTTTCCGACTTATTCTTTGCTTTGTACAACACAGGAGGATGGGGAAATAAAAATAATTATGAATCAAACCCAGTCCCATCCTTCGGTTGATTTTTTTGAAATGCCTGTGCCAGTCAAATTTTATGGTCAGGAAAGAGACACCTCCATCGTTTTTAATCATCAGTTTTCTGGACAGGAATTCCTTATAAACTTAGGATTTGTCCCCGATTCGTTGGCAATCGATCCTGAATTGTGGCTTATTTCAGGTGGGAATCAATATACCTTCGGCATTGAAGAAACGGTGGATAATACATTCAAAATTATTCCCAATCCTGCCCATGATTTTATCGAAATAGTATTTCCGGGTCAATTTTCATTTTCCGAATATCAAATTATTGATTTCGGCGGAAATGTAATTTGTTCAGAAGAAATTGAATCCGGTAATAAAGGGTACAGGATTAATATTTCCGGATTGCCGGCAGGTATTTATTTTGTATGCCTTTTCAGGGAACAGGAAAAGCTGCTAAAGAAGTTCGTAAAGGACTGATTTTTTAACATAGGACTATCAAAAATTCCAGACCATTCGACTTTTAAAGTGCTGTTTACCCGGCTGCCGGCTTCAGTTATTTGTTGTTAATCGTCATCATAAACTCTGTAAGGCAATCGTTTGCAAGTTGTAAAACCGATTTCATCTTGTCATTGTCAGTTAGCATTATTATGTCGCGGGTCGTGTGATAATCGTTGTGAAATCCTGTGAAGAAAGTCATTACCGGAATATTATCTGCTGCAAACGAAGCGTAATCACTTCCACCATCTTTTGAACATTGCCATAAATCGAGTGAAAATGGTGAAGGTAGTCTCTGGTTATAGGTTGAAACAATTGCATTCAGCCGATCGCTGCCTTTTACAGTTCCGACACTGAGTATTGAATGAGCATTGTCTTCGGGTGCGCTGCGTGAGATCATGTCAAAATTAATGTTCAACAAAATGTAGGAGGATTCAGATTTGGATTTTTCAACAAAATAACTACTGCCGAGCATTCCTTTTTCTTCAGCTGTCCAGGCAGCAAAAATGAGATTGATGGCAGGCTTTTCAGGTTGCTCCGACCAATATTTCGCAAGCGCCAGCATTCCTGCAACACCAGAGGCATTGTCGTCGGCACCGTTGTAAATATTGCCGTTTCTTGTGCCAAGATGGTCGTAATGTGCACCAATAACGATGCTTCGGGTTGTGTCGGTGCCTGCAATTTTACCGATTACATTCCTGGCAAAAAGCAATTCGGTTTTTACCGACACCGAAAAACTGATGTATTTTTCTTTAAAAATTTTTGGCGCTGCGACAAAGTGGTTTCGTGTTTGGAATTTAAAATCATAAGCATCAAAACCGGTTTCGTTAAACAGGTTTTTAGTAGCGGCTGATGAAAGGAAGAAACATGTAATGCCGGGTGCCGTTGTATCTCCCGGCAATTTATAATCATCATCGGGATATTCGGGTTCATTATTCTTATCAGTTTTCAGGAATTCAGTATTAATAGGATTACTGGAAAATGGTCGAAGTGTTTTTTCAGGATTCGCTTCGATAAGTGCGATAGCGCCGTGTTCCCGGGCAATTTTAGTTTTTGCCTCGAAACTGGTTAGATTCAGAAAATCTTTGGTTGGACCGAATTTTTTCCACGAATTTGAAGTAGTATCATCCTGGCCGGGAAAACCTTTCACAACAACCACTACACATCCAGTAACATCAATATTTTTATAATCATTCCATTGCAAGGCCGGGTTGCATAATCCGTAACCTGCAAACACTACACGACCTTCCCCCGAAATAGAAACATTACTTACCGATGTTCTGAACTCAATTTCCGGAATGAACGAAGCGCTCACCTGTGAATTTGTTGTTTTGGAAAGCAGTGCAAGTGACGATTTTTCGGTTTTGTATTTAAGAATTCCAAAATCCTGAAAATAACTTCGTTTGATCAAGGATTTATTATTTTTTCCTGAATTTGTCTCAGAAAATAACTTAACATAATCACCATTTGGTTGTAAACCAGTATTTTCCATAATTGCGGCAATAAAGTCCGCAGCCAGAAAGCTACCTTTTGTACCTGCTTCCCGGCCCTCCATCCAATCGGAAGAAAGGAATTTATGTGTACCACTAAAATCATGAATTTCAATGTTTTTCCGGGTCTCTGATGAAATTTCCTGTGAAAAAACAAGCTGTTGAACCAACAGCGCCAAAGTCAGGAACAGGATAAAAGTTCGCATGATCGGTAAGATTATTTGAGTTGGAAAACTTCTTTTCTAACTGTTACTTTGTTTAGCATTTTCATATTTACTTCCACACCGATGCCTGGTTTATTCGGGACATCCATCGTTCCATCAGGATTCACAAAAAATTCAGGCTCAACGATATCTTCGGTATAATATCTTTTGCTGGCTGAAATGTCGCCAGGTAATGTAAAATTCGGCAGCGAAGCCAGGGCTACATTGCCGGCTCTTCCTATGCCGGATTCCAGCATACCACCACACCAGACCGGTATTTTTTTCTCAGCACAATAATCATGTATTAGCTTCGACTCAGTGAATCCACCTACACGACCCGGTTTAATATTGATGATACGGCAGCTGTCCAATTCGATTGCTGCACGTGTGTCGTCAAGCGAATGGATGCTTTCATCGAGACAAATAGGGGTTTTTAATTCACGCTGCATCTTTGAATGGTCAAAGATATCCTCGTAACCTAGCGGCTGTTCGATTAACAACAGATTGAATCCATCCATTTTTTTGAAAAGATTTATGTCATCAAGAGTATAGGCCGAGTTGGCATCAACTTGCAATAGAATATCAGGAAACTGATTCCGGACGGCTTCCACAAATTGAATATCATAACCAGGTGATATTTTGATTTTGATACGTTTATATCCTTCTTTAAGATATCCTTCAATTTTTTTGAGCAGTTCTCCTGTTGAATTCTGTATGCCGATACTCACGCCGACATGAATTTTGCTCCTGACACCACCCATCATCTTTGAGAGTGAAATGCCTCCGGATTTTGCAAATAAATCCCAAAGAGCAGCCTCCAGTCCCGCTTTGGCCATCATATGACCACGTACCTTAGTATAAGCATCAATTGTTTCATCAATGGATTTGATGTCTTTTCCAAGAATGGAAGGGATTAAAAAATCCTTCAGAATATGCCAGGCTGTTGGCACTGTTTCGTACGAGTAAAAAGGTGTTCCTTCAGCTACACTTTCTCCCCAACCAGTAATTCCATCAGCGTAGGCGCTTATAATGATATGTTCTTCATCATACTCAACACCCATCGAAGTTACGAACGGGCTAACCAACACCATCTTAATATGGCGGAGTTCAATTTTTTCGATTTTCATTTATTTTTAGAATTATTTATTTTTAAAATGCTGAAAAATTAGCTGTTATCCTCATATTATTTTTTAGTCACCTTCAAAACCGGATAGACTTCGCCAGGTTTTATTAAGCCTGAAAACATAGGATAAGTTGACAATCCAAGCATGGATTGTGGTTCGAGGGCAAGAACAATTGTATTGCCTTTTAGCTGGGCTGTGGGGATAAAAATCCAAAGATTATCAAAATCGTCAGCAGTGACTTGATTTATTTCGATTATTGGATTAATCACCTTGTCGCCTTCAAAATCAACCGAATCAACCGATTTAATAAAATATTGCCATTTTAACTGGCTTTTAGTGGCCTGACAGGGTTCTGACTTTAATTGCTCTCTTTCGATCCATTCCAAAAGTTGCGTCTGATTTGCCGGAACCAGGTAACCTAATGGTTTTTCAACATTGAGTAAGGATCGTACTTCAGGCTTGTAATTTGAAACTATGATAACAGAATCTTTTCCCGAAATATATGAATATACCGGAAGTCGAAGTTTGTCACCATTGGCAACATGCTGCATCTGAATGGCAATCTTTTCATGTGCAGGTGGATTCATCAGTTTCAATCTTTCTTTTCCGACTGTTTTTTTGATAATCTTATGATTTTGATAAATAAACTCCAGAAACCCAAGCATACCTGTCATTTGTCCCCTGGCACGTCGCTCAATATTTTCGATATAACCATCAGTTCCATTCCTGCCTTCCTGAATGAAAGAAAAAGTATTTTGAATCCCCAGACTCTGACGGCCATCATTGATATCGAAAGTGCTTTTTCGCAGATAGTCGGTTTCAGGCGGACCTCCCGGGCAATATTCAAAAGCTGAAAAATTCCTGTCGTTGAGATATTTTTTAAGGTATGGGATTGCCTCTTTATTGGTAAGGTTTCTGATTTTTTTTGCAATATTGATGTTTGTAGTTCCACCAATGGTTATTTCGGCATTTTTACGAAATCCTTTTATTTCCAAGGCTGAGTCGTAAGGATAATACTCATGTACATCCAGAGTGGCTTCAAAAAGGTACTGGCCGAAAAGTTCCTGGATAGCCTGTGTTTCAGGTTCGGTGAGGATCAAATGGTTGCGGTTTAAATCCATAGCATGGCCATTCCTTCTTTTATTAACCTCAGATCCATCGGGATTGACCTGCGGAATGATCACCAGGTCAATTTTATCGAAAAGATAGCGGTTTTCGGGTAACAACAGTTTACCTGCAAGCAGCAAAGCGCCTTCTTTGCCCGATTGTTCATTACCGTGTTGCTGTGCAAAGATTAAAACTTTGATTTTGGATGGATCTTTTCCAAAACCACTTGTCGAATAATACATACTAAACAGACTTCGTCCTTCAACCGATTTTCCAATTTCATCAACAGTCAATATTTCTGATTGATTATCAAGTTGATGAATAAATGTTGAAAGCTCAGCATAAGAAGTCAGTTTTAAAAAATTGTTGTCTTCAAGGGGTGTTTTAAGATTTTGACTAAAAACCAAAGTATTCAAAGTCAATAAAATAATTACAAACTGTATTTTCATTTTCCGTTGGCCATATAATGAACAATGTTAAAGTCGGTATCAATCACTACTATATCAGCGTCATAACCAACTGCAATACGGCCTTTACCTGGTAACCTGAGAATATCAGCCGGATTTGAAGTAAGTACTTTCAAAGCGGTTTCAAGTGGTATTTTTTCGTTTCGCACGGCCTCCTTTAATTCTCTGAGATTTGACGAAGGCAGTCCCATTTCCATTTTTAAAAGTTTCCCGGTAACAGGATCAAATCCGGGTAAGGATCCACAGGCATCCGATGTAAAAGTAATGTGTTCGATGGGAACGCCACTTTCGAGAAGGAGTTTTAATGCTACCGAAGGTTTAATTTCTTCATCAGGATAATAGGGATACGAACTTGTTGTAATATCCACATATCCTTTTTTTCCATATTCCCTGGTATCTGCAAAAATGTAATAATTCCGGTTACAATGAGTTGGAATAAACTGCTTGTAATTGAGCTGGCTATTTTTAACCACTTCATGAATAGGTCTGAACGGATCAGGAGCATCGCCCAGATGAAGATTAACAATTCCGGCCTTTCCGCCTATCATTCCTGCAACCCGCGCGTGGCCTGCGAGTTTTGCGAGTTCAGCGGTGGTTGGAACTGAAGAGCGATGATCTGAAACAGCTATTTCTCCGACACCTATTATTTCCTCAATCAATGCAATATCTTTCATAACATCGCCCATAATCGTAGGTGTTGGAACCTGGTATGCGCCGGTGTACATCCATGCCGAAACTCCCTGAGCACGCAGTGATTTTACTTTCATCAAGACGCTTTCCACACTTCGTGTAATACCGTCGGTTCCCAGGCAGCCAATTACGGTGGTAACGCCTGCTTCCTGCATCATTTCAACCAACAGCTCGGGCATCCGGCTCGCAGGGCCACCTTCACCACCACCTCCGGTAATATGAACATGCGAATCTATCAGACCCGGGATAAGAAATTTACCGGTACAGTCGATAACTTTTACCTCAATATTTTCAGGTGAGCCAAGGTATGCAGAAATAGCCAAAATACTTTTGCCACCGGTCAATACATCTTTTATACCTAAATCATCAGGGGAATAAACTCGGGCATTTTTAAATAATGTTAGCATTTCATTAAGATTTCATTCAGCAAATTTGAGTAAAAATCGTTAAATATTGGTCTTTTCAGGTTTTTTTTTAATTTCGCTATAATATTTGTGATGAAATTATTTGCCCAAATGGTTTACAATGGTTGCTCTATTTATCCAGATTTCCGCAGTAACATCGGGTCAATAGCTAAAATGGTCTGTATAACAAGTATTTACTTTAATAAATACAATTGTCATTTCCTTTTTGGCAATGCCATTTATTTAATTCAAGATAGGTTTGATAAAATAGTCAAAACACATATAAAATGATCACTTACCAATTTAAAATTGTGGAATGTGGCTTTTAGTCATTCATTTCCATTCCAAATACAGTATTTTACGAAAATTGAAAATTAAATGAAAAATAGTGCCGTTAAAAGGATAATAAAAATGAATGGCATGAAATCAGTGCTTTTGATTTTTGCAATGGTTGCCGGTTATATTTGTTTTGGGCAAAATGATTTGGCCGGAAATCTGGTGATTGTAGGTGGCGGGTTAGAGCCGGACAATAAAAGCGTTTACAATCAAATGATTGATCTTGCCGGAAGAGCCGAGGAAGCTTCATTTGCAGTAATTCCTTCTGCAAGCGGCGTTTCAGTGCAGTCGTATGTTATTTTTAAAAAAACATTGATTTCCTATGGAGTGAAACCGGAAAACATTTTTCTAATAAACATCGCCATGGTTGACGACGACAGCACCAAAGATGTAAATGAAGCGACCTGGAGAAATAATGGAAATGATGCCGGTTTAGCCGGAATTGTCAAAAAATGTTCGGCAGTGTGGTTTACCGGTGGCGATCAGTTACGCACAATGAAGACGCTGGTCAATCCTGACGGGAGTAAAACGCTGGTACTTGAAGCCGTTTGGGAAGTTTTTTTACATGGAGGGGTTATTGGCGGGTCGAGCGCCGGTGCAGCAATAATGAGTGAAGCCATGATTGGCGGAGGAAACAGCATTGGAGCACTTACACATGGGGTGATTCAGAATTACCAGGGCGTTGATTTTCCTGAAGGCGATGGTTTGCTGATGAATTTAGGTTTGGGTTTTTTTTCGCTTGGAATTATTGACCAGCATTTTAGCCAAAGAGCCAGGATTGGTCGGTTAATTACTGCACTTTTTTTTGAGAAAAGCAAGTTTAATCTGGGTTTTGGTATCGACGAAAATACAGCATTGATATACGAAGGGAAACAAAAAGTATTAAAAGTCGCCGGTGCATCAGGTGTTACCTTCATAAATACCTCAAAGTCTGTTATTTCATACATTCAAAATCTTCCAAAAATCGAAAATCTTGACATAAGTTATTTGGAAGATGGGGATACTTATGATATCGTTTCAAGTAAAATTACTCCTGCCGAAGGGAAAAATCCTACACGGGGAAATGAATACTACAACATTGTAAACCCAGGAAAAACCGGAATTTTTTCCGCTCATGTTTCGAGTTTTAAGGATTTGATAACCATAAATCTTATGGATAATAGAGGTGTGGAAAAAGTCGAAAATCTTAGTTTTTACGAAGAAAATTCCGGGTTTTTAGCCACTTTTACCAAAACTCCCGAAAGTGGTGGCTTTTATACGGATAAACCTAATGGAGATGACCGTTACACAATAACAAATGTCAAGATGGACATTGCACCCGTTCAGATTTCAATAACTCCTTTAAAATAAACTTAAAGTCGAAGCCAATCTTCCCTGAAATGGCTTTCAAAATGATTAAATAGGGAATAATGCGAGTGGAATTAAATAATTTTATCTTTGTGTATCATTAATTTTCAATCAGGTTATCGTCATTGACGAAAGAAACCAGGCACTAACTAATATTTTATCTTTATGAGAAAAAGCTACATTTTATTACTGATGTTTACACTACTCATCAGCACCCTTAAGGCACAGGAAATTCCGGTACACGGAAAAGTGACATCGGGCACCGATGGCCTTGCAATACCGGGGGTTACAGTTAAAATAAAGGGAACCGTAAAGGGGACTGTGACCGACTTGGATGGAAATTATTCCATTAATGTGCCGGCAAACGGAATTCTGGAATTTTCATTTATGGGAATGGAATTGCAGGAAGTACCAGTTGACGGTAGAAAGCAAATAGATGTTGTGATGACTGAAGATCAGTACGATCTGGGGGAGGTGGTCGTTGTAGGGTATGGAACCTCCAGTAAAAAATTGATCTCCGGATCCATTGATCTTGTTGGAGAAAAAGAAATAAAAAATGCCCCTCTCCGTACGATTGAGGGTGTGTTGGAGGGCAAAACTGCCGGTATTTCAATCAATCCAAACTCAGGAACTCCGGGTGGTCAGCCAACTATAAAATTGAGAGGTGGGAGTTCAATCAATGCCAGCAATACACCGCTTTTTGTCATTGATGGTATACCCGTAATTTCTGGCTCTTATGGTCAAATTAGCATGAGTGGCCAAGAAATCAGTGCTTTGTCAGACCTTAATCCCGATGATATTGAAACAGTTACTGTACTGAAGGATGCTTCCGCAACAGCAATTTATGGTTCACGTGCTTCAAACGGGGTAATTTTGATTACAACTAAAAAAGGAAGCTATCAATCAACCAACGTTACGCTGAATACGAGTTACGGATGGCAGAAACTTCCTCCGGAACGCTTACCTAAACTGATGAATGCTGCACAATATAATGAATACGCAGGTACCAACGTCCAGGGCATAGATACCGACTGGATGAGTCAAATCCTGCTCACTGCTCCTACGACTAATACGGAATTATCTGTAAGTACGGGCAATGATAAAACACGGATTTTTCTTTCAGGTAGTTATTACGATCAGGATGGTGTGGTTAAAGGAACAGCCTATACCCGCTACAGCGGAAGATTAAATGTTGACCAGAAATTAATGAAAAACCTGACTGTAGGCGGAGGCATTTCAATCTCTTATTCTAAAAATAAACGTGTTGAAGGCGATGGAACCCTTTATGGTCCGCTGCCAAATGCCATGTCGATTCCGGCAATTTATCCGGTATATACCCCTGATGGCAAGTATGATGAAAGTCATTTTTATGCCAATCCTGTCGCCATTGCTGATTATGCCATTAACTATGCTTTTACAAACCGCACCAATGGAAATGTGTATTTGGATTACAAATTTTTAGATGGTTTTACTTTTACAACAAAATGGGGCGCTGATATTTACAGTCTTCGTGAGCATAGCTACGATCCGGTAACCGAACGTCAGGGCGCTAAATATAATGGGCTTGGTATTGAAGGAACAAGTTATGTCAGCAATCTGATTTCGAGTAATGTACTTCAATATATGAAATCCATTGAAGATACGCATAATTTTGAAGCATTGGTTGGATACAGTTTTGAAAAATATGCCAGTAGAAGCACCTACATTGATGCAGTTGATTTTCCAAACGAAAACTTTCAATACATTGCATCTGCCGGTACCATCAGGGCAGCATCTGCATCAGCACTCAACCGGGGTCTGAATTCATGGTTTGGCCAGGTAAAATACAATTACATGTACAAATACATTTTTGCCCTCACCATGCGGGCTGATGGATCATCCAAATTCGGTGAAAACAATCGTTATGGAAGTTTCCCCGCAGTATCGCTGGCCTGGAGAATTTCAGAGGAGGAATTCATGAAAAAATCACACATTATCAGCGATTTGAAACTAAGAGGTAGCTATGGGAAAACTGGTAATGATGGGATCGGAGATTTTGCCTCTCTCGGGCTTTATGGTGGTGGATATAACTATGGCGGAAGTTCAGGAACTGCGCCAATCCAACTTCCTAATCCTGATTTGAAATGGGAAACAACAATTCAAACAGGGGTCGGCTTCGATTTGGGGTTATTAGAAGACCGGATCACATTGAATGCTGATTTATATATCAACAAAACCAAAGACCTTCTTCTGGATCGGCCAATTTCTCCTTCAACCGGCTTCACTTCCATCACATCAAATATCGGAACGCTTCAGAATAAAGGAATGGAGCTTGTTCTAAATGCATTGGTTGTTGATAAGGCCTTTAAATGGAATGCCTCACTTAATTATTCGGCTAACCGCAATAAAGTTACCGGCCTCTACGAAAATCAACCGATTGATGACCTTGGACGCGGAGGAAATCGCGTTGCAGTAGGCGAACCCATAGGTATTTTTTATGGATACCGGTGCATGGGAGTAGATCCCACTACCGGAAAT
>Ga0172369_10008172_pt1 | contig 11919 bp, 8 predicted proteins | sample LakKiv25m_FD_114539 | JGI IMG/M metagenome (GOLD analysis project Ga0172369, IMG submission 114539) | Freshwater microbial communities from Kabuno Bay, South-Kivu, Congo - kab_022012_11.25m | ecosystem: Environmental > Aquatic > Freshwater > Lake | place: Democratic Republic of the Congo... | reverse complement strand
CACTTGCGCAACTCCTTCTGCATCGATTTGATGGCCTCCACCAAGCTCTGATTCTCAGGCATGGCTAATAGCGATTTTTTGTACTCATCTTCCCGGACAGCCGTTATAATTGCTTTGAGCGCCTTGTACGCCTTACGATAGCAGTTGTACGCATCTGATAATCGGCCCGAACGCCGGCACAGCCCACCCTTCATCAAGTTTATGTTCTTCACCTGCAGCAGAAGCGTCATAGATTCGGCAAGCTCTTCGGCCTTGTCAAGTAAATCGAAGATGGCCGATCCCTCGGCGTTTTTCTGCATTAAGGCTCTTGCTTGCAGTAACAGTATTTGTACTTGATAGCGCCGGTAATTGCTCGTCTCCATCTCCCGCGTCAGATAGTCGAGATCGCTTTGAACCTTGTCGCTTTGGTTTAGATCCAGCAATTGGCCAATGCGCTCGATCTTGATCTCAATCTGCAAAATCTGCTCTTGTTCGATCTTGCTGATCTCCTCGGCCTTTTGCAGAAAATCGGCTGCGGCTGGATCGCCAGCAAAGTGCCGTTCCCTGCTCTTGAGCACAAGATAGGCGCCCAATCTGCTTTTCTTGCAATAGGAATTAGCCAATTGCAGGCAGCGATCGAGGGCTTGCGCAGCGCGCAACCCTTGGTTCAGAGCCCAAAAAACTCTCGCCTTTTGATAGAGCAGCTCCGATTCCTCGCGGTGCGTCTGCACCCTTTCCGCATAGACCAAACCCTCGTCCAATGCCTGCAACGCCGAGGAGAAATCTTCACGCATGTAGGCCAATTCGCCCAGATTGCAGTGCACCAGCAGCAGCCCCTTTATGTCGCCGATTCGTGTGTACAGCTCTTTGCTGCGGCGGTAGTAGTTCAAAGACCGAACGTACTGGCCTTTTTCCATAAGCAGAATGCCCATGTTGTTGAGCGTTTCACCCAGGCCTATCAAATCACCGATCCGCTCCCGCACTTCCAGACTTTTCTGCCAATCATCCAGCGCACGCTGACTGCTTCCAACAATATTATGAAGAACCCCCAAATTGTTGAGTATCCCGGCTTCTCCCCTTTCATCTCCTATCGCCCGCCGGGCGTCGGCGCTTTGCATCATGTATTCGATGGCTTCATTCGTTTTCCCCATGTAAAAGCTCGCCAATGCCAGTGTATTGAGCGCAAGAGCCAAGGGCCGGCTGGCCGCCGACTTGTTTAGATTCTCTATGGATCCTTGCGAAAGCTTGAACGCTTCGACCGGGCGACCGCCCACAATCTCCAGCCAGGAAAGCTCCCCCAAAAGCAAGGCCCTTTCTACTTTGGCATCTAAGATCAGGGCGGCATTGGCCTCATTCAGCGCAACCTTGGCGTCGTCGATCTTTCCCATCTTTTGATATAGCGAGGCGATTCGCCGGAGAATAGCTGCCTTTGCAACCGGCCTTCGGTACAATTTCATTACCTCGGCAAAATGATCCAAGGCCGATTGAGTTTCACCAAGAATCTCTTCCATCTCCGCCGTGCGGCGCAGAAAAGCCCGGCGGAAACGAGGACTGGCCGATTTGCAGGCATCCAATGCTAATCTGGCCAAGTCAAGAGCTTTGCGATTTGCGTAGGCACGCTTTAGCCAATAGAAAGCTTGGGCGGCCAGGATCAGAGCTTTCCTTTGTTTTCCCGCCTTGAGAAAATGATGGGCTTGTAGCTCAACAGATAGACCGGGGTAGTGCTTTTCCTCTAATAGCTCCACTACAGACTGGTGATGCTTGCGACGCTCATGTGCCGGAATACGCGCATACACTGCCTCCCGGAAACTATCCGAGAGGAAATTGTAGACGGTTCTTTCACCGATTTGACGAGTCGCCAAAATGCGCTTTCGAGCCAAGCTATCGACTACACCCTGCACATCGAAAGCGAGCCCTCCCAGCCAATCCTCCAGAATCTTATGCTCAATGGCCGAGCCAAACACTGCAAGGAGCCGAACCACCTCCTGCTCCGGCGGCAGGAGATTGCGTAATAGCTTGTCATAAAAGTCGCGGATTCCGTCGCGCACCACATTGGTCAGGTCATAGTCGTCACTCAACGCCCATTCCGAGCCAAATCGCCGGAAGACACCGCGAATATTCAGCTCTGTCAGAATATCTGCGATAATGAGAGGGATGCCGCCGCTCTTCTCTACCAGATCATGGTAAAAGTTTTTGGAGAATGATGCATCTTTGAAAGCTGCCTGCAATAATGCCGGCACTTCCAAGACCGAAAGCGGCTGGACGGTTTGCTCCACTACTGCTTTGACCGAATCCCGCTGCAGGCGGATCGTCCTGGCCGCTTCTTCCGAGAGCCGATCGACGGTAATGCCGACACAAATGGAAAAAGTGTCCTGCTCCAGCGCCCGCGCCATATAATGGATGAGCGCAATCGTCCCTTCATCGGCCTGTTCCAAATCATGAATGATCAGAACAAATGGCTCTTTTCGACAGGCTGCCGCCACGCGATTCGTGAACGATTCCATAAACTGGTAGCGCAGCAGCTCAGGGTCCCGGACCTTATCGCCGCCCTGCTCGCTTCCAGAGTAAGCATGACCCGTGAGATAGAAATCCACCCCATTCTTTTCCGAACCGTCGACAATCGAAGAATGGCTCTTGAAAGCATCGGTAATCGGTTGGAAGGGGACGGTAAAGCCGGCGCTGCACCATCCCTCGAAAATACGGACGTCCCGCATTTGCAGATGATGCTTTATTTGATCCAGCATTAAGGCATGACCGGAACCCTCATTGCCGGAGATAACGACCAGGTTCGGAGAGGATGCTTTCGCCTGGGAGCCTTTTCCGGTAAGCGGTACAATCAGACGATCGACTAAAGACTGAATCTCTTCAGTTTTGATCCGAAAAAATGCATCCCAAATTCTGGCCGTAATGTATTCGTTGTCATTGGATGCGCTTGCTTCACCTTCCCCCATTGCCGTCAAAACCTCTTCCGCAGATGCAAACCTTTCCGTGGGGTCTTTGGCGAGCAGTCGCTTCAATACGGCAGAGACATATTCGGGCAGGTCCAAATCGTGGCCGGAAAGTTTGGGAGGATTCGCCGTCAGATGGCCTTGCTTAATTTCCTCAGCGGAGCCGGCAAAAGGCGGACACCCTGTCAGCGCCCAATACATCAAAATGCCCACAGCATACAAGTCCGTTTGCGCAGAGAGGGGTGCACCGCGGAAAATCTCCGGAGCCGAATACTCGAGCGTCCCCCCTACTTGCATTTCCTTCGAGGCTTGGCGCAAACCAGCCAATCCGAAATCTACCAGCCTGATGGTTTTCGCGCCCTTGCTGCTCTCGGAAACCAAAATATTTTCGCTTTTTAGATCGCCATGAAATATTCCGGAAGAATGGATATAGTCCAATGCATGCAATATTTGGCTGAAAAGGCCGAGCAGTTCTTTCCTGGAAAGCCGGGGCACAGCGGCTAAGAATGGCGTGCCTTCGATAAACTCCATGCTGTATAAATAGCCTGCCGAATCGGACAATTTGCCCAGATCGAATACTCGCACCAAATTGGGGTGATGCAATTGCGCCAGGGTGGAAAATTCTCGTTTGAGCGCATCGGCTTGGGAGGCCTCCATTACCGAATGAAGTGTTTTTACCACGACCTTTTGGTTATCGCGGGTCTTGTCCTCAACAAGATACACCGATCCCATACCGCCGCGTCCCAATTCACGTACGACGTGATAGCGTCCGTTTAGAAGTGGTTGATTCTTAACGGGGAATGCTGGTGAGATTTGTACATTTTCAACTATCATAGATGTACATAGATGAATAATCGCCAGCCGGCCACTTCTGCTGGGGCCGGTCGGCTTGCTGCTGACATTTGCTCACAAAGGCGTCTATGGGGGTGACCTCAGTCAATCTCCCATGATGCATGACGCCGACCGTATCCGCCAGACGACGGACAACGGATAGATTATGAGTGATGAACAACAGGGTGAGATTGGTTTCCATCTTTAGCGTCTTCAGCAGCTCAATGATTTCCCACTCTGTCGCCAAATCGAGATTCGAAGTAGGCTCGTCACAAACAATGAAAAGCGGTTTCCGAATTATCGCGCGGGCAATACAAATCCGCTGCGCTTCCCCGCCGCTTAACTGGTGCGGATAGCGGTCAAGGTGTTTCTTTTGCAGCCCGACTTGAGCAATACACTCAAGAACCCTCTTTTGCTTGGCTGCATGACTGAGCTCTTTGTGGGGCAACAAAGGCTCGATCATCAATTCACCCACTTTCATTCGTGGGCTCAGTGCTGCCTTTGGATCCTGAAAAATCGCCTGGCAGCGCTGACGAAACCAGGCTGGATTATCTTTTAGAATAAGGTCTACTGGTTGGCCAAAGAAAGAAATCGAGCCGGAATCGGCCTCGACTAAGCCTAAGAGGATTCGTCCGATGGTGGATTTGCCAGCACCAGACGACCCTACCAAGGCAAACACATCCTGGGATTTTATGGAGAAACTAACATTGTCGACCGCGGCGATTCGCGACCGGCGAAGTGAAAGGACTTTGTTTGTAGAATAATATTTGCTCAGGCCCTTTACGGATAGAGCAATGTGGTCATTCGTTTGAAATATCTCAGCCATCCCTAACAACGCCCTTCGGTAGCTTCTATCGTCAAATGCTTTCTCTTATTCTCATAACAGGTGGCATTCTGCCGAAATTGTCAAACCAATGCTGCCCAAGAGTATTTATCCAAAGGGACAGGAGCTTGAGAAGCGATGCAAGCTATTTTAGATTCTCTCGCCCTCGCTTCTCGAACTCTAACAAATCAGGAGTCAACAACCAATTTCATAAGACAGGCTCGGCCGACTGAAGACCGTATTCTGCCAGCTTGTTGCGCAGGGTTTTAGCGGTGATGCCAAGCGCTTCGGCTGCTTTGGTTTTGTTGTTGCCGCTCTTCTTCAGCGTCTTTAGGATGAGCTCCTTCTCCGCCTCATATATCGTAACGTTTTCTTGAGTGTCGATAAAGTACTCAAGAAGATCGTTATGATCCTCGCCGATCTCCAAATCTTCTGCTTGAATCACATCACCATTGGCAGTAATCATTGCCTTTTCGATGACATTCTCCAGCTCCCGCACGTTTCCCGGCCAATTATATTGGCACAGCCGCTCAACTGCTCTGGTCGACAAACGCTTAAAAATCCTGTTCTCATGAGCAAACACGGCCACGAAATGGTTGGCCAGCAACGGAATATCTTCTTTGCGCGCCTGCAGTGGGGGAACAACGATGCGAACGACGTTGAGCCGGAAATATAAATCCTTGCGGAATCGTCCGGACTTGACCTCCTGCTTCAAATCGCGGTTGGTTGTGGCAATGATGCGCACGTCCACCTCCACCAATTTGCCGCTGCCCAAACGCTCGAATCTTTTACCTTGCAGCACACGCAACAGCTTGGCCTGCATGGGTAAAGCCAGCTCACCAATTTCGTCCAACAGAATGGTGCCGTGGTCAGCCAACTCAAAGCGGCCTCGATTGCGCATATAGGCGCCGGTAAAGGCACCCTTTTCGTAGCCGAACAATTCGCTCTCTACCAAAGCCTCGGGCAACGCTGCACAGTTCACTTTGATGAACGGCTTATCGCGTCTATCGCTTGCTTGATGCACGGCATCGGCCACCACCTCTTTACCGACGCCGGTCTGCCCTTCAATCAGCACCGTCGTTCGAGTCGGCGCGATTCTTTTGACAAGCTCTCTGATGCTTAATATAGCACCCGAGCTTCCCAAAAGACCGGTGCCTCCTTGAGCCGGGACTGGCGGTGGAAAAACCACCTCTTCGCTGCCGCGATCCTGCAAGACTCGATCTATAACATCAAAAACGTCTTGGATGGAGAATGGCTTGGTCAAATAATCGAAAGCCCCTTTGCGCATGGCTTCCACAGCGTTTTCTATGGATCCATAGGCTGTGCTGATAACGACGCTGGTATCCGGCCTGGTCTTTTTGGCGTATTCAAGCACCTTCATCCCGCTTACTTCGGGAATCTTGAGATCTGCAAAGACCAGATCGTATTCTCTTTCAGCTATTGCCTTCAGAGCCGAACGGCCATCCGAAACACTGGTAATGTTACAGGCTCTTTTCTGGATGGCGGTCTCCAGGAATTGCCTGATTACCGGATCATCTTCTACTACTAAAACGTTACCATTAACCCGCATCTACACCTCCCGAACTACACCGCGTATCACTGTTTTCCTTTTGTTCTCCTCCGCTTTCCAGGTTCAGCTTATTGGTTTTTGGAAAGCGCGCTCCTCTTTGTCCCTGTGGATACACACTCTGCCCATCAGATGCCACAAAAAAGACAACAATTCCTACGTCGATTACGCACGAATGCACGAAATCGTCGCAGTTCTTGCAATATCCATGCCTCAAGCAAGATCGACAGATATCGATTGCTTCAGTCTGTTGTTGCTGTGAAATGGGGGGTTTTAACTAACGGTATGCTGCGTAATCTGTGAGATGAAATACCACCAACCCTCTACTGCCACTCCTGCTCCTGCCCCTACTCTTGCTCCTGCTCGTGCTCATGCTCCTGCTTATACCGGGACCCCACATTGAAGCTTTTCAAGATAAGCTATCAGATATCTTCCGCTCGTATGATTTCGTCCCAGTCATATACTCCTTTCACTCTCTGCCGGGGATTTAGAATCAAGAAATCATTATCATTCCATTCGCCGCAGACCAATCTACGCACTATGGTCAAGTCCCCTGGCATTTCCACGTACTCTCTGCCTTCCGACACCGCCTTTCTTCTGCACTCCTCGGCATGGCCCTGGTCTGCAATCTCTGGTGTGCGGATGAAACAAACCTTACTAAAATGCTTGTCGCTTTTGTTCAGATCGAGCGTCTCAAAAATGTAGTGGGCATTTTCTTCACCATAAAGCCTGACATATTCGTCAAAGCTTTTATCACATCCCGGCAGGCTTTTGATGCTGGACTCCCGCAGATAAGAATCTCCGCGCTCATATAGCCACCGGAGCTAAACGGCAGACTTGGATTGTTTGCAAAAAACTCCTTAAAGCGCAGTTTCGAGCCTAAAAAAAGAGTGCAGCAGTCGTGCGCCCTTGGGATGACAACAGGTTTTTGGCGAGCGATAATATCGACCGTCGAATTGCCGCATAAGCCATAGCCCAATAGAATGGCATCGTACTTTCGATCACTCTGTTCCGCGGCATCGATTTTCGACTGAATCAAGCCTCTCAAATAATCGCTTCTATTGTGATCATCCTTTTCGGTGAATTCTAAGTCGATAACATGAGGTGACTGGGCTATGCAAAAACAAACCTCTCGCAGCAGCACTTCACAGGCAATGAGCTTTAGATGCATTGGGCAATCCTTTTAGCTTGGCAAATTTCGGGAAGAATCTCGTTCTTTGTTTCACTATGACCGGTTTTTCTTCTCAGTCATGATCTTGCTCTGCCTCTTAGCGAAACTAAAAGGACCGCTTCTTCGACCGCATAACTCAATTTCTGTGTTTGCGTCCAGCAACAAGGCCCGCACCGAAGCCGCCGGTTTTGCCGGATCGAACTTCCCCTTCATCTTAAATCCATAGCTGCCAATATTGTCTTCCTCACCGGGAAATGGCAAGGGATCGGAACCGGCAATGATTTTATGCCCCTCTTCCTTTGCCTTCTGCATCAAGTGCGGCATCGGCCAAAAGGTAGGCCGCATGGATGTGTCGCCGATGAGCAACGGTCCTCCCGCACCTTTTTCTAACAATTTTCTTACGATTTTTCCGCGCGAAAAAAACCACTTGCCCGGCGCCCAATTCAATGCTGGGACTCCTCCGCAATCGAGCGCGCGTTTTATAGTCTCTGCGGTATCGTGCGCTCGATTCGGAATTATGGTCGCTGTAACCAAGGCGCATACTTCCAAGTCATCGCTGCTGACAATCTGTCTGCCGGGCAGTATAAACAGAACGGGTTCATCTATACCGCTTTTGCGAACCAAAAGCGATTCACCATCTGCGCCTCGTTCAATTGACAATTGCTTGTTTGAGAGTTGTACGGCAGAGTCGTAGGTTTGCCGAAAAAAATTGCAGTGATTCCTTTCCGTCAACAACCATATTCTTTCGGTCCCGAGATCATTTTTACGCGCTTCCAAAAGCCGATTCATATTTTGTAGGCCGTAAGTAATTGCTCGAGCAAGGTCAAAAGTCGGATAAATATGAACGTGTCCATCGACAAAAAGGTCAAAAAGCAACATGGCGCAAGTTCCTCAAAGTTCATCCAATCGCCAGCGATCAAATTTGCAGAATACAGCGGGGCAATTTTAGTGATTTCTTCCCACAAGACAAAAGCATTTTTTAAGAAGCCTCGTTCTCTGGCCGTTTGGTACATTGAGATCTGATCACACTGCAAATTCTCAGCATTCTCGGACAAAGTCAAAAAGCTCCTCGAACGACCGCATGAAACAGGACTTTTCTGTGGAACGGCTGAGATTTTAACGACTCTTAGGCTGGCCTTAGCATTGGCCTCGCCGGCCCGGCCCAGACAAGCGGCGGTAGCACATGACCTCCCCGAGAAAGAGAGTATTCACAAAAGAAGTGATAGCAAATAGGTACTGGAAATCCCATTCCCATTCGAGCGCCCCGGGGTGTTACACAAGAAGGAATCGTTTTCCATTTTTTTGTTAACAAAAATTGGCTTGACAAAAGCATCATCAATCCTTAATTTGGAATGCGCAATTCCAAAAAGGGTAGCAAAATGGAATCATACATTCCAAGATTTTTTGAGGCACCAACGCAAAGCTTTTTCCTGTTCGGCTCTCGCGGCACCGGCAAGTCCACCTACTTGCAGAGACAATATCCCGATGCCCTCTGGATCGATTTGCTCAAGCCGGATGTTTTTCGCACCTACGCCGCTCGCCCGGAGCGTCTCATTGAGCTTGTGCATGGGAATCCGGACAAGAAGACGGTCGTAGTCGATGAAGTCCAAAAGGTGCCCGACCTCCTAAGCGCCGTTCACAGCCTTATCGAGGAAAAGAGCAACAAGACCTTCGTCTTGACCGGCTCCAGTGCCCGCAAGCTGAAAAGAACCGGCATCGATTTGTTGGCCGGGCGGGTTTTGCTGAGAACCCTCCACCCATTCTTGCTGTCGGAATTGCCGGCAAGAGCTTCCTTGGACGATGCCTTGCAGTTTGGTCTTCTCCCTATCGTCGTCTCCGCATCGGATCCGCACGATGTTCTTAGAGCCTACGTCTCGCTATACGTTCGCGAGGAAGTCCAGCTCGAAGGTTTGGTCCGCAACATTGGCTTTTTCTCGCGATTCTTGGAAGGCGCCAGTTTCTCACACGCTTCCCTGTTGAACGTCAGCAATATCGCCAGAGAAAGCGGAGTCGACCGTAAGGTCGTTGAAGCGTACATTCAAATCCTTGAAGACATCCTGTTGGCGTTCAGGCTTCCAGTTTTTGCCAAAAGAAGCCAACGGGCGGTCGTTTCGCATCCGAAATTCTACTTTTTCGATACCGGCGTATTCCAAAGTCTTCGTCCTCGAGGACCTCTCGACCGGCCGGAAAGAGGCCAGCAAAAAGGCAGGATAACTCCCGGCTACCACGCCAACGAGAATCAGAATAAAAACCAAAGCGCCATGCAAGGTCAAAATCGGAAAGCGGCAAAAGCTGAATGTCTTTTCCGACAAAGACATTGAAAGCTGGAAGCATAAGCTCGACGATGCCGAGAGCAAGAACAAGTGCAATCAGGCAAACTGTTATGGATTCGAGGAGAAAGCGCTGCACCAATTGCGGCTGCGTGGCGCCGGCAATCTTGCTAATACCCACTTCCTTCGCTCGCAAAGTCGATCTCGCCGTCGCCATGTTGATATAATTCGAACATGCAATCAGCAGAACGAGAAATGCAATCGCAGCAACAAGTCTTATTTCGACAAGGCTGCCGGGCGTACTCAATTCTTGAATGAGATTTGAATGAAGGTGAATGTCTTTGATAGGCTGCAAGAATAATGTGTGTGTCTCACCCATAGACTGTAGCTTCTCTCCAGCGTACTGGTTCGAAAGATGTCGGATTTGATTTTCGAATTGGCGCGGATCAACCTCAGCCTTGAGCTTGATGTAAGTGTGGGCTCTTAGTCTACTCCAACTGCTGAACCAGCGATCCTCCACGGATTTGATCGAGCTAACAATCTCAAATTTTGGCAGGTGACTGTTCAGCGGGATGTTGGCGAACACTCCTGTGACCATCCAATCCTTGCCGCTGAATTGCAGAGTCTTGCCAATCGGCGCTTCATTTCCAAAATACTTTTGTGCCAAACCGGCGGAAATGACCACAGACTGAGTTTGAGCGAGGGCCACTTTTGGATCGCCATCTAAGAAGGGTATTGTGAACACCTGAAATAGCTCAGGGTCTGCATAAAAGTAATTGCCGTTCTCGTAAAACACCTTTTCCGCGCCATGCCGAACGACCAGATTCGACCCGCCGGCGAAGCGTGCCACCTTCTCCACTTGGGGAAAATCCTGGCGCAAGATCGGCGCGACCAGACCAGGAATGTTGGCAAAAACGGGACTCTCATTTCCTTGATTAAATTGGAATGCGATTCTAAAGACGCGATTGGCATCTTGATGATAGCGATCAAAACTGAGCTCGTCGCGAATATATAAAAGCATCATTAGACATGCCGCCAGGCTAATAGCCAATCCGACCACATTGATTATGGAATATTGCCAGTGCTTTAGCAGACATCTGAAGGCAATTTTGAGATAGCGTAGGAGCATGGCGATTTTCTCCTCAGTCATTAAGTATTGGCTGGCTGCCTACAAAATACCACCGACTTGCTCATTAGCCAATAGCATCATCAAAGTCGTAAGAATAAGGCAAAATTCGCTCAAGGAGCCTTCCTTGACTGAAAAATAGCAAGTCCTTTGTGGTGGCAATTTATCAGGTCGCACCGCCTGCCTCATTGCGCATTGCCGCAAGGATCGGCTCAGGATTCACAAAGACCTGCCAGACGGCAACCCGATCCGCATCGACGACTGCCCGCCACGCAGCCGGGACGGCCCAGCTACTCGCTGGATGAGACAGAGTGTTGCTTGTGAACGTACCGCTGGCTGTACCAACAAGGACAACTATGTTCCCCGAGCTATAGGTCTCTTGTACATTCACTCTGTAATTTGACATCATCGAGAAGTACCGCGACCAATTATCGACCATCGCGGCCCGACCGTTGATTTTTGAGCCGTCGGAATCGACAAAGACGTGGTTCTCTGTCATGAGGGCCGCCAAATGATCGACATCCGCGTGGTTGATGGCATCCACGAACCGAAAAACGATTTCCTCCGCGTTCATTTCTGCACCTGCCTTTCTTCAATCCATTTGACAATACCTTAGTCTTGAAATGAGAACTAATTTGGATAGGGCTCGATGATCATTCAGCTAAGCTTTTTTCCCGATGCACATCTTGCTGCACCAGCAATTTTACCATGAGCCAGGCATAGATCATGGAGTCCGCGAGAATTTCGATGCTGTGAGTTATTCTGAGCACAGCCGGCAGCTCATAAGCCATGACAATTTCAAAGGTCGCGGTTAATACAAAAATTGCAATTCCCAAAGGAGCAACACATTGTGGTCTTGTGGCTGACCACAGAATTAACACCGGCAGCGATGCCAAAAGAAAGAGGATACTGCGAAGGATTTGGACCGATAGAATCAATCCCGCGCCGGGCAGGACCAAGTCTGCTACTCCTTGTATATAGTACTCAATATAGAGTCCTCTATCGGATTGCTCACCCCAAAATGAACGAACATGAACGCAAACAGAATCAACAAGCAGAGCCAGTACGCCCCTTGAAGTCTGCCCGTTAATGGTGCTAGCCCGGTCGCAAGGATGATGCTGCCGGCAAGCAAGTCAAATCCTGCGACTGATTCATCGGCTTGTTCAGGCATTCGAGGAAGAACGAGTCCCAAGGAGAGGAAGAT
>Ga0172369_10008170_pt1 | contig 11920 bp, 8 predicted proteins | sample LakKiv25m_FD_114539 | JGI IMG/M metagenome (GOLD analysis project Ga0172369, IMG submission 114539) | Freshwater microbial communities from Kabuno Bay, South-Kivu, Congo - kab_022012_11.25m | ecosystem: Environmental > Aquatic > Freshwater > Lake | place: Democratic Republic of the Congo... | reverse complement strand
GGTGGAAGACGCGCTACTACACTCTGGAGGGATGGGATGCGGCGACCGGTTGGCCGAGACAAGAGACACTTGGCGCAATGGGTCTCGGCAAGGTCGCAGAGGAACTCGCGCGTCATGGCAAGCTGGGAGGGAGTTGAGATGGAAAAATTATTGCCGCCTGACAAAATTCTAGCCGCCCGGGTTCTGGGCGAGGTCGGCTTCGCCGATCGGCTGATTGCCTATCGACTCTCCGAGCGCCTGGGGGCTGTCGCCGCGACCCTCTACAGTTTCCCGGAAGTGGTTTCCCTACTTCACGACCCATGCCCACGGCTGGATTGGAATGGCCTTACCCGATGGGTGCGGGAAGTGCTTGGGGACCTTGAACTCGCTGCCGCGATGGAGGGCTTGCTGGGTGCTGAGAGCAATGAAGGCGCAAGGCTTCTATGTCTCAGGGAGCTGCTGGGGCAGCGGCTGGTGCAGTGCCATGCCGTGGCAGCGATAAGCCCTGCCTGACACGAAATGGCAGGTAGCCGTCACGAAATGGCAGGATTTGCTTGCAGGCATCTTTGTACATTGACGGGGCATTGATTGTTGACATCGTCTGACAAGATATTTATTATAAATCGAACGATCGATCAAAGGGGATGGAAGATACCAACATCCCGAACATGAAAAAAATAACAAGATGCATGAAGGGGGAGATTCAATCTCAAGCGTGGGTTGCCAGGCCATCCGGGCCGTCAACTTGACTACTTCGATGCGCGTCGTCGTGCGTGGGTAGGCAAGCGGGACTCGGTGATGACGAATACTCGTGGGTAACAATTGGGAGGATCAGCATGGACATGACGGCAAGTAACAAAGTGAAAGTGCAGCGGGGAGTCAGCAGGAAGCCAAACGGCAATGGCGGGCGGCGGATTGGTGTTGCCGTCACGGCAGCTTCACTGGCCTGTCTGTTAGCGCCGTCGGCCAGCGCGATCACTTTCACGCTCGGCGATGATATCCAGGGAATCTGGAATACCACGATGTCGCTGGGAACTTCCTGGCGCACCCGGAATGCCGATCCCCGGCTGATCGGCGCCGATAACGCCAATCAGGTTCCGGGTGCCTCCAGCCAGGACAATACGGTGGACAACGGCAACCTCAACTTTCCCAAGAAAGGCGACCGTTTTTCCACGGTGCTGAAAGTGGTCTCCGATTTGGAGCTGAAGCGCCAGAACCTCGGTGGAGTGATGCGGGTGATGGGCTGGAAGGATTTCACGCTGTCCGATCACAAGGTGCCAGGCGGCAATGATCCCAACGGCAATGTTCCCGGCAAGCTCAGCGACAGAGGCTTCTTCAAGGAAAACAAATTCTCGAACGTCGTCCTGCAGGACTTATACGGCTACGGGAATTTCGATGCGGGCGGCGGCAACAAGCTCAATGTGCGGATCGGCAAGCAAGTGGTGAACTGGGGCGAGAGCATGTTCATCCAGGGCATCAATTCCTACGGCACCGCCAACGTGGCCGCAGTGCGGCGTCCCGGGGCTGAAGTCAAGGACATCCTGCTGCCCTACAACCAGATATTTACCAGCTTCGGTATCGCCAACGGGCCGACCCTGGAGGCTTGGTACCAGTTCAAATGGCAGAGAACCACCATCGACTCCTGCGGCACCTTCTTCTCCTTCGCAGATTTCGGCTTTGATCCCTCCTGCCAAAGATTGAACATGATGGGAACGGACCGGGCCGCATTTTCCACGCCTCCCGGTTCCCCCTTTGCCGTGCCGCCGTTTGCGCCAACCAGCGTGCAGCGCGCTGCCGACATCACGCCCAAGGACGCAGGTCAGTTCGGGCTGTCGGTACGCTATCGCGCCGAGCAGCTGGACACCGACTTCGGCGCGTATTTGACCCAGTTCCATTCGCGCCTGCCCTACGTCGGGTTCACCATGCCCAATCCGGGAGTCGTCCTGGGAGCACCGACGCCGGGTGTACCGCTGCCATTTACGCCGAGCGGGTTTAATCCGACGGTCGTGATCAGCTTTCCCGAGGACATCAAGTCTTTCGGCGTGAGTGCCGCAACACTGGTCGGCCTGTGGTCAGTCGCCGGCGAAATCAACCGTACCTGGAACCTGCCGGTGCAGATCAACGGCAAGGACTCCTTGTTCGCTGTCTGGTACCAAAGCTTCGGCAACATACTTGGCGTGCCCCCTCCCGGGAAAATGGTGGGTGTCGCGGCCAGTCTGCCTCCCGGCGGCTTGATGAGGGGCTATGACCGGATGAACAAGACCCAGATCCAGGCTAATTTCGTGCGGGTGTTCAACGACGTGCTCGCTGCCAACACGCTGACTTTCGTCGGTGAAGGCGCCTTTATCCATACGGGTAATTTGCCGGATGTCTCCTTCAGGCGCTACGGACGTACCGGTATCGTTGGCATCGCTACGGATGGAACGCCGCTTCCCTGCATGCTGTTCAATACCATCCCGGACGGTTGCAGCAACAAAGGCTTCGTGACAAAGAATTCCTGGGGTTACCGCCTGCTGGGCGAACTGTCCTATACCGGCCTGATCCCCGGTGCCACCGTGATGCCGCGAGTATTCTGGTCGCATGACGTGCACGGTTTTTCGCCCGACGGTACTTTCCTGGAGGATCGCAAAGCACTGGGCCTGGCTTTGAAAGTCGATTTCCAGAAGAAATATTTTGGCGAGATCAGCTACACCACATACAACCACAACGCCTTGTATGACCCGTTGCGCGATCGCGACTTCATCGCCCTGAACGTCGGCATGTCCTTCTAAGACCGTCCGATACGACACAATCACCTAAGGAAACTTTTATGAAAACTAGATCTGTATCGTCAATAACGCTGGGGTTGATGCTGCTGTTTGCGGCAGCGGGCGCCGGTGCCAAGATCACGGCGCAGGAAGCGGAGCGTCTGGGCAAGGATCTCACCCCGATGGGAGCGGAAAAGGCTGGCAACAAGGACGGCAGCATCCCCGAGTGGAACGGCGGGATGACCAAGGCTCCGGCAGGATTCGATGTGAAAAACGGCTATATCGATCCTTTTGCCAGCGAGAAGCCGCTGTTCACCATCACTGCCGAAAATGCTGAAAAGTACAAGGATCGCCTGACGGCAGGGCATCTGGCACTGTTCAAGAAGTACCCGAAGACCTTCAAAATGAACGTCTATCCGACCCATCGCACGGCGGCGTTCCCACAGAAGGTCTACGATGACGTGAAGAAGTTCGCTACCCAGGCGGAACTGAGCCCGGGCGGCAACTGGGTCCAGCACAGCGGCACCAGTTCGGTTCCTTTCCCCATCACGACACGACCCGAAGAATACATGTGGAATGTTGACCTGCACTGGCACGGTGGCGGCGTCGAGCGCATCTACGACTGGGTGACGGTGCAGTCCAACGGTGAGTCCTACAAGGTGCGCGTCGATGAACGTTGGTACAAGGATGCGCATGGTTATGTCGAGGGATCCCCGCCGGATCGCTTGATCAGTTTTTACGTGAAATATCTGTCACCCGCGACACTAGAAGGAACCACCTATCTCATCTGGGAGCCTTTCAACCAGGAGGCGGCACCGCGCCAGGCTTGGGTGTATAACGTCGGCCAGCGTCGCGTGCGGCGGGCGCCGGACGTGGCCTATGACTTCGTCGCGGAAGGCACCGAAGGCTTGCGTTTCTCGGACAACTACGACGGCTGGAACGGCAAACTGGACCGGTACACCTGGAAACTGCTGGGCAAGAAGGAAATCTACGTGCCTTACAATTCCTACAAGATGGCCGACAAGAAGCGCAAATATGCCGACATGCACAAGCCCGGCCATCTCGATCCGGAGATCCTGCGCTACGAGCTGCACCGGACCTGGCTGATCGAGGCCAATCTCAAGGAAGGCCAGCGCCACGTGATCGGCAAGCGCACTTTCTACATTGATGAGGATACCTGGCAGGTTTCGGCGGCTGACCTCTACGATACGCGTGGCCAGTTGTGGCGGATGATCGAGGGGCACATGATGCAGTATTACGATGCCCGGGTTCCGTGGTACGCCAACGAAGTGATCATGGACCTCAACTCGGGCGCCTACATGAGCAACTTCCTCGCCAATGAAGTCACGGAACCTTGGAAGTTCGGCGTCAAAACTGACATGAACTTCATGAATCCGGAAAACTTGCGGCGTTTGGGCAACAAGTAGATCCTGAGATGACCGGGGAGCGGCAGACTGCCGACCTCCGGCGCCTGGATTCGTTCTTCGCTACGACAAATCTATCGGAGGTCGCTTGAGGCGGTTCGAAAACTATTTTCTGCGCTGCGTCGGCCGAACTGGCGGCGCAGTTCTGTGTGTCCTGCTGGCGGCCCTGACGCATCTTGATGCCTTAGCGGGCGACATCCCCAAGGAATTTCCATTCACCGCGCGTGCCGAACGCATGGTGGTTGCCGATGCGACACGCGCCGGGAAGCGCCTGGTCATGGTTGGCGAGAGAGGCCATATCATGCTATCGGACGACGAAGGCGGCAGTTGGCACTCGGCGCGCACGCCGTCGGAGCATGACCTGGTGGCGGTGTTTTTCTACGACGCCAAGCACGGTTGGGCGGTGGGACACCGCGGGGCGATCCTGCTCAGCGAGGATGGCGGCGAAAACTGGCAACGTGCCAAGGCCGATCTTCCGGAAAACAATGCCTTGATGGATGTCTGGTTCAAGAACGCCAGCGAGGGCATGGCCGTCGGTTCCTTCGGCGTCATCGCCGAAACCGCTGACGGTGGCAAGACCTGGAAGGGCAGACAGGCGATCGCCGGGGATTTCGATCCGCATCTGTATGCCATGACGCGCGACCAGGCGGGGAGGATGTACATCGCGGGAGAGAGCGGCACCTTGCTGCGCTCTATGGACGGCGGCAAGACCTGGGCCAAGCTGCAATCCCCGTACGTGGGTTCGTTCTTCGGCATCATCTGCTTGAACAGCGCGCGGCTCCTGGCCTACGGCATGCGTGGCAATGTGTTTATTTCCGACGACGCCGGCGAGCACTGGAACAAGGTGGATATCGGCACCACGGTGACGGTGCAGGGTGCCGCCGCTCTTGGCGAGAATCTGCTGGTGCTGGTGGGCAACGACGGCATGATTTTCGCCAGTAAGGACAACGGCGCCACTTTCGCAGCGCAGAAAACTTCAGATCGCAGATCTATCGCCAAGGTTCTCCGTGGCAATAACGGCGGGCTGCTGCTGTTCGGTGAAGCGGGTTTTTCGCTGGCAACGCTGGCGGCCAGCAAATGATGAGCGAGCACACCGGTATGACAGGGGACGTTGACCAGCAGCATTTCGGCAAGACACTGGTGAAGCGGGTCGCCTATCTGATTTTCCACTGGCGCAAGCCTCTGCTCGGGCTGTTCATCCTCATCACCTTGGTGCTTGGCTACTTCGCCACGCAATTGCGCATCGAGGCAGGATTCACCAAGATGATCCCGCTCGAGCACGAGTACATGAAGACCTTCGGCCAGTACCAGAAAACCTTCGGCGGCGGCAACCAGATATTGATTGCCCTGAAGGCCAGGCAGGGCGACATTTTCACCAAGGAGTTCCTGGATACTTTCCGCCAGGCCCACGACGAGGTGTTCTATACCCCCGGAGTGGAGCGCTCCAGCGTTACCTCGCTGTTCAGTCCGAACGTGCGCTACATCGAGATCATCGAAAACGGCTACAGCGCCGAGAACATCATCTCTTCCGATTTCAACGGCTCGCCGGAGCATTTGCAGGCGGTGCGGGCCAAGCTGATCAAGTCGGACTGGGTCGGACGGATCGTCGCCAACGACCTCTCCGGCGCCCTGATTGCCGCCACGCTGCTCGACCGTGACCCGGACAGCGGCAAGCGCATCGACTTGCGGCGTCTCTCGATACAACTCGACGCACTGCGCACCACGTTCGAGAACGACAATATCTCAGTGCATATCATCGGCTTCGCCAAGGCCGCGGGCGACATCGCACGGGGCGCGGAAGGCGTATTTGCCTTTTTCGGCATCGCCTTTTGCATTACCGCGATCCTGCTCTACTGGTATTCCGGTTCCCTGATGCTGACCGGTTGGGCTTTGGCCTGCGCCATGGTGCCGGTGATCTGGCTGCTCGGCCTATTGCCGCTGATCGGCCTGGGGCTTGATCCTATGTCGATTCTGGTGCCCTTCCTGATATTTTCGATTGGCGTAAGCCACGCGGTGCAGATGACCAACGCCTGGAAACTGGAGACCCTGCAAGGAGCCGACGGTGTCACCGCCTCGCGCAATTCTTTCCGCAAGCTGTTCGTGCCGGGCAGCGTGGCGCTGCTCGCCAATGCCATCGGTTTCCTGGTGATCGCCTTCGTCAAGATCGAAATGGTGCGGGAGTTGACCATCACGGCGACGCTCGGCGTGACGCTGATGATCGTCACCAACAAGATGCTGCTGCCGATCCTGCTGTCCTACATGAAAATCAGCCCCGCCGAGGCCAAGCGCCTGCATGGCAAGGAGACCAGCGGCACCTGGCTGTGGACGCGCATCGCCAAACTTACTCAGCGCAAGACGGCTGCAGTGATCATTGCGGTTGCCTTTGCACTGGCTGGAATCGGCGGCTGGTACGCTCTTGAATTGAAAATCGGCGACTTGGGCGAAGGTGTGCCGGAGCTGCGCAACAGCGCCCGCTACAATCAGGACGTTGAGGTGATTACCCGTAGTTTTTCGGTCGGCACCGACATCTTTTCGGTGATTGCCGAGACCAAGGGGATGGACGCGCCCTGTATCGACGGCGAGATCATGAACACGGTGGACCGTTTCGAGTTCTTCATGCGCCAGATGGACGGCGTACAGTCGGTGCGCGGCCCGACCGGGCTGATGCGGGCGGTGAATACCAGCTACGCCGAGGGTAATCTGAAGTGGCGGGTACTTCCCGACAATCGTCCGCAGATGGCGCAGACTATAGGCTTTGCCACCAAGGGCGGCGGCGGTCTATTCAACAGCGATTGCACGGCGATGCAGATCGCTGCTTTCACCACCGATCATCAAGCGCCCACCATCGCGCATATCGTCGATGAGGTGAAGCGTTTCAAGGCAAGTTATGACAGCGACAAGCTCACTTTCAGGCTCGCCAGCGGCAATGTGGGCGTCATGGCGGCGACCAACGAAGAGGTGACCGCAGCCGACAAGTGGGTGAACCTGGCGCTGTTCACTTCGGTGGCGCTGCTCTGCCTGATCGAATTCAGGTCCATCACCATAACCCTGTGCATAATCCTGCCACTGGGACTGGTCACCATCTTGTGCAACGCGCTGATGGCCGAGATGGGCATCGGCCTCAAGGTCAATACCCTGCCGGTGGTGGCCCTGGGCGTGGGGGTTGGCGTCGATTACGGCATTTATCTGTTCGAGCGCATCAGGCATGGCGTGCACAGTCGCGGGCAAACCTTGGAGGAATCGTTCCTGGAAGCACTTAGGCAGCGCGGCACGGCTTCCGTGTTTACCGCCTTCACCATGACCGCCGGGGTGGCCACCTGGACATTCTCTGCGCTAAAGTTTCAGGCCGACATGGGCTTGCTGCTGGCTTTCATGTTCCTGGTGAATGTGCTCGGAGCCATCATCCTTCTGCCCGCTCTGGCCGCGTTCCTGGTCGGCCCGGAGAAGAATCCTGTCGGACACGGAACTGGCAAGAAGGTTTGTTAGCGCCGAGTGGTCGTTGCTGCGCCAGAGACGCCGCAGCTTTTATCTGCCGGGCTTGCCAATATGGGTGCTGCGCCATTCGCTCGGGGCCACGCCATTCCAGCGCCGGAAGGCACGATTGAAGGCGCTGGTGTCGCGGTATCCGAGCATGCTGGCGAGTTGTGCGAGCGGCATGTCGGACTCTTCCAGCATCTGGCCGGCGATTTCGTGGCGCACCGAATCAAGGATTTCCTCGAACGTGATGTTGTAGGCCAGCAGGTGCCGGTGCAAGGTGCGCCTGTGCATCGAGAACAGCTCGGCCACTCTATCCACCGTACATTTCCCCGTCGGCAGCAGCACTCTGAGCACGCTATGCAACTGGCCGCGCAGATCTCCCGAATGCTTCGCCTCGATCATCGCGATGTAATCCTGGAGTACCTTGCGCAGATTGGGATCGGCGCTGATGATCGGCCGCTCGAGATAATGCGCCTGGAAGAACATGCTGCTGCTGGGCTGATTGAAGCGCACCGGGGCGCGAAACAACTGGCGAAAAGGGGTGTCATCCGCAGGGGCGCGATAGCAGAAATGCACCGCCGCCGGCAGCCAGTCCTTGCCGCAGAGCAAGCGCAGAAAATTGAATTTGTTGGCCATGCAGACGTAATAGACCTGATCCGCGCCGACAACACCGCGAATATTGATGTTGTATGTGAATCGCGCCAGCCCCTTCTCCGTGCCGAGCTGCGCGCTGGCGCCTTGCACATGTAGGTGCATGTAGCAGATGAGATTTTGTATGGCGGTGAGGACATCCGGAGAATGCTGCATCAGGAAACCGACCGGGCCGAGCAGCGCCATGTTCTGTCGCTGACCCAGCAGCAGGCCGAAGTGCGGGCAGGCAGTTTCCTTGGCGGCGAGGTGAAGCAGGCGGGCGCCCAGAGTGAAGGGAATGATATTGTTGGCTTCCTCCAGCACCCCCAAACTGAGTCCGCAACTGGCTACCAGGCGCTCGGGATTGCCCCCCAATTCGGCAAGCAGCGCCGCAAACCCCATCATGCCGCCAACGCGCACAGTTCCCGTGGCAACGGCTGCTGCGGGTTCTCCAGAGATGGTTTCGATCTTGATGTTATCCACGCGTTAAGAACACGGTCACGAAATGGCAATTGCCCGTCACGAAATGGTAGGGTAGGTTGAGTGAACCCTCTTATAGTATTCACTAGCTTATGATCGACCGCAAGTGGCGGATATTCTGGGTTTCACGCCGTCAGTGCCCGAGTGAGTTCCCAAAGGAGAGAGACAAATGAGCAAGACAATCGACAGCACGGTAAGCGGCATCCTCATAGAGATACTCAAGAAGCACGGCATCCGGCATATTTTCGGCTTGCCGGCGGCGCAACTCAGCCTGGTGATGGACGGTACCAGCAAGGATGAGTATTTCCGTTATGCCACCACCCGCCATGAAGAGGCCGCCGGCCATATGGCCCATGCCGTGCATCTGGTCACCGGAGAAATGGCTGCATGTTTTGGCACCGTCGGTCCGGGTGCGACCAACTTGTTCCCGGGCGTCGCCGCCGCCTGGGCCGACAATATCCCGATGCTGGTGCTGACGCCCAACAACCAGCTGGATCGCATCGACCCAGGCAAGGATCTGTTGCAGAACCTTGACCAGATTGCCGTGTTCAAGCCGATCACCAAATGGAGCGCCGCGATACGCACGGCGGAACGCGCGCCGGAACTGATCGAACGGGCGATCTACATGGCGCGCTCCGGAAGGCCGGGCCCGGTGCATCTGGACATCCCCTGCGATGTCGGCACCTGGGACTGCAGCTACGACTTGGACAGCATCCCCGCCATCGCGCCGACCCGGCCTGTGCCGGCTCCCGGTGATATGGCCAAGGTCGTTGCGGCGCTGCGTACGGCAAAGCGGCCTCTGTTGCTGGCAGGGGGCGGGGTGGCTCGCTCCAATGCCACTGAAGTATTCCGCACTTTAGTGCAGCGCACCGGCTTTCCCGCCACGGCTACGCCGAAGGGCTTCGGCGTAGTGGATTTCGCCAGCCCCAGCCATATCGGCAGCGCCGGTATCCTGGCCGGTACTGCACTAGTGCGCGCCTGTCGCGAAGCGGATCTGATACTCGCCGTAGGCTGCAAATTCTCTTCCTGGATTCCTGTCAACAAGCCGCCCAAATACCCGGTGCCTGCCGGCCAGCAGATCATCCAGATCGACATCGATGACAGCATGCTCGGCAAGAACGCACCGCTGGCGCTCGGCCTGGTCGGGGATGCGCGCGAAAGCCTGAAACTGATCCTCGAGGCCTTGGGGGAAAAGGCCAGCTATGCGGCTGAGCGCGACTGGATCGCCGCGCTGCGGACCGACTACCAGGCCTACCGGGCTCAGGTCGACGCCATTGCCGACAGCAAATACACGCCTGGCACGCAGATCGCCAACAGCGCCGCATTGATGCGCGAAGTGACGAGGCTGGCGCCGCGTGATGCGATTTTCTGTATCGACGGCGGACAGACCATGGAATGGGCGCTGACCTATCTGCAGCCCGCCCATCCGAGCAATGTGATTTTCAATCCTGGCATGGGTCATTTGGGCGCCGGTCTGCCGGCAGCCAATGCGGCGCGCATGTCCCGCCCGGACCGACCGGTGATTTTGGTGACCGGCGACGGTGCCGCTGGCTTGACGATACAGGAACTGGAGACGGCCGCGCGCTACAAGCTGAAGACCGTGATGATCGTGTTCAACGACTGCCATTGGGGCATGTACCGACCGATCAAAGAAATGATTTTCCAGAATGCGCAGTTTGGCTCCGATCTGACCAACGTGGATTTCGCCACAGTGGCACGCGGCTTCGGCTGTCATGCCGAGCGAGTGAGCAGCATCGAAGATTTGCCGGCGGCATTTCAGCGTGCCATGGCTGCGCCCGGTCCGGCGCTGATCGATATGCGCGCCGATTTCACCGGGCACCCGATGGACATGTTCTGGCTGGAGGTGGTGATGCACGGGGCGAAATGGATCCCGCCGATGTGAAGCCGCAGTTTTGACACAGTTCCGGTCAGTCTTTACGATACAAGCCCACACGGATGAGATGAGACATGAGTAGCCGTTCTGAAACCGTTGCGCTGGATCGATCCAAGTTGCCGCTGGTGTATTCTTGTTCCGGCAGCGCCAGTTCCGCACAGATGGCGAACAGCATCGCCCTTGCGCTCGACCGGCGTAATCTCGCAGAAATGTCCTGCATCGCCGGTGTCGGCGGCGATGTTCGTAAGCTGGTCAATCTGGCCAAGTCAGGGCGGCCCATCGTCGGCATTGATGGCTGCGTGCTGGCCTGCGTCAAGAACAGCCTGGCGCGACACGGTCTGCAGCCTGCCATCTGGCACGAGCTGTCGCAATACGAAGTGAGGAAGGTGTACCAGGCCGATCCGGATAAGGTGCAAGTCGAGGAAGTTTTGCGCATCGTGATGGATTCGATGGCAGCGCTCCAGACGCAGTGATGCCTAGGCATCATTGTGCGTCATCGATGTCGGCTCAGGCTATTTCTTCGCCGTCGTGGTGGGACTGGCTGTTGCCCACCTGCTCGTAGCGACTCAACAGCCAGGCGATTTCGCCCTTGTTCTGGATGCGCAGCTTGGTGTAGGCCTGGCGTAAGTGATGTCTGACAGTGGCCGGGGAGATATCCATCTGCTTGGCCACCGCCTTGTATGTCAGACCTTCGCCATAGAGGCGCGCGACCGTCAGTTCGCGCGGTGTCAGCGCATCGATGACCGAGCGTGGTTTGGCGTTGATCACCAGCATGTCTGAAACCTGCTCGGCTTCAAGTGAAATCAGTTTGCCGACGTACAGGTTTCGATTCTTCTCCTGCTGCAGTTCACGGAATGTGCGCGGCAGCATGGCCCCCTTCCACTCTGGCCACTCCATCAGCATCAGGTCGGCGAAAGCCGCGTCGGCGTATTGCAGGATGCCGCGATTGTCGCAGATGGCGATCGAGACCCGGCGCGACAATTTGGCAGCCTTGAGCTGCTCGATGTGATGCACCCGGTTCAGGTTGATGGCCGAAGCGATATGCGGTATCACCAACTCGATGAGCTGGATTTCCCCGGTGTTGAATGCATGCAAGAAAGAATTCTTGTAAAGCGACAAATGCGTCCACAATTTCAGCGAAGGATCATCCTTGCTGACCGCGCAAAGAATTCGCGCGATGGCGTACTTGCCGGCAAGCAATTTTCTGAAATGTGCCACGATACACTCGTCGGCCATCGAGATGACGACCGCCTTTTTCGGAGCGCTCATGACGATGGGGACGATCGGAT
>Ga0172369_10008169_pt1 | contig 11920 bp, 13 predicted proteins | sample LakKiv25m_FD_114539 | JGI IMG/M metagenome (GOLD analysis project Ga0172369, IMG submission 114539) | Freshwater microbial communities from Kabuno Bay, South-Kivu, Congo - kab_022012_11.25m | ecosystem: Environmental > Aquatic > Freshwater > Lake | place: Democratic Republic of the Congo... | reverse complement strand
GTATCGTATCCAAACAAGCTTGATAGGAGTTGCTATCCAAATCCTTTGTAAAATCATTATATTCAGATAGTTGTACTTCATAACCATACTGTTCAAAGTAATATTTTAATGATGAACGTAGGTCTTTAAAATCATAAATTGTTGATGAAATAAATATTTTTGGTTTCATAGTGTAAATGAGAATTGATTTTGAGTATATTCTAAGTTAATTAAACCAGTTGCTAGTTATGTATTTTTTCAATTTCTAATTTTAATTTTTCCCAAGCTTCCTGTGGTGCAATTGGTAAAATTTTTAAAGCTGTCAAAATTTTTTCAGAAATCTGAATAAAGTGAATTTCTACGTTAGGTAAACTTAATTTGATTTCATTCATTAGTTCAATAATAATTCTAATTATACCAGGCGCAGAAATTCCAAGTTTTGAATCGAATGGAGGGAATTGCTTAAAAATTTCCCAATCTATTTTTCCACAATTTCGTGGTCCGTTAATATCTAAATAACATATCTCTAAAAATGTATCCAATGCTTGTTCCAACTTATTCTCGCGTTTAAGTAATTGAGCCATTTTTAAACGAATATTTCTATATAAACCCCAATTAAATGTTTCTGCATATTTTGTAAGTAGGATATTATAAGTGCCCCAGAAGACATCATTGTCACGTGGGTCTCTTCCATATTGGGCTTTAAGAAATTTTTGGACTTCATCAAAATCATGTTTTACTTCTAGGTATTCTCGATTAAAATCATCAACTTTTCTTTGCACAATCCACTGTTCTTCAATTATCTTTGCCTCTTCTTCTGACAGTACTACCTTTTTCCTATCAGATGGTCTTGTCCTTGCAAAATAATATTTATTACAATTTATACATTTAGTTTTTCGTGATGGCATTTTATCAAGAGCTTTACAACAATAAGGGCAAATCGCCACCGTGTTCCCGACTAATGAATGTTTAACAATTTTCATAGTTTAGTTGGACATGTGATTTAATTATAAAGAATTTAAAAATCTCTAGCACAATTTTCGTGATATCTCAAGCCCAAAAGAAGTAAATGGGTAAGTATAAAGTAAGTAAATCAAAGTTTAGCCATCGTAACACCCGCAACTTAAGTTTATAAAAAATAAACATCAAGAATTCAATTGCTTTACAGACATCAACAATTGGCATTTCTAAAACTAAGAGAAAGGCTTAAAATCTTCAAAATTTCGTTTCCAAAAATGGAATATAGGCGCTGAACCTTCAGGCACGTACTTCCAAAAATGGAAATAGGCCGCTGAACCTTCAGACACGTACTTCCAAAATTGGAAACAGGATTCTGAAACTTCAAGATCGTACTTCCAATATTTAAAATAGGGCTATGAACCTTCAAGATTTCTCAGTCTGGCAATGCCATCCTTCGAAATGACTGAAACCTTTTGAAAGAAGAAAAGTATTGGAGGATTATTTTACTTTATCGGGCTGCATTCAATTTGATCGCCGTTTAGTTTAAACATAACGTGATTCATTTCCTGCTTAACTTCATAAACTGCGTGTCTTATCTTAACAGTAACACCATTAAAACAAGTTTTCATAATCATTACAACAGGATTATCTACATTAAAATAATCTTTTTCAATTTCTTTTAAGTCGGCACACATTCTTTCCCAATGTTCAACTGCACCTTTATGCTGATCTTTAAGAGCTTTGTAAGTATGGTTCATTCCAGGATCAGGCAAACTCTGATCCATAAGATCAATTTTCTTTTTAATTGTTTCTGCCTGATTATGCGATTCAGTAATCTGTTCAAATTTTTTATTATATCTTTCCCTATGTTCAAAGTTAGCTCCAACTTCAAGTAAAGTTGGCACATCATATTTATTGCCTGCGCTGCCGGCATAAATTTTACTACTTGCAATAATCTTACCTCCAACGATTCTTCCATCCGGTTTAGTAAGTGTAACTTCGTCCCCGCTTTCTATTGTTGAACTTGAGATTTCTGTTGCTGCATATACACCACCATGACAAATTATTTGTTGATCTCTTATATATCCTGTATGAATATCTCCACCAACTTTAATAAGCTGTATATTATCTCCAACAATTCCGCCTTTTACGTTTAGATTTCCTTCACACATAATTTCTGCGTGTTCGATTCTACCTTTAACATTTATATCATAAGGTGTTGTAATAGAAAATCCTGTTTTTACATCACCCCCAATATCTACAGAACTTTTAACGTGCACATTGCCTGTTGAAAAATCTACAGAACCCGGAATAGCATAAAGTTTTTGAACTTCAACAATTAGAGATTTGGGATTAAACATAATTATTCCATCTGTAGCAGCTTTAATTACTGAAGCATCATTTGGATCTTTGTAAGTGCCTGTACCTGCAGTTATGTTAAAATCTTTACCAAATTTTCCGGGCAGAACATTTCCGAACACATCAACGCCGTTTGTACCTTGTACAGGTGATATTTTCTTGATCAAAAGATCATCCTTATTTGCGCTGCATATAATATTAATTTCTTTGTAATCAATATGCCCATCATCTTTTATTTGAGGCTTAAGGGATTTTGTAGTAGAAAAATTATATCCAAATATTGCATCATTACCAACTGCAGGATAAGTACCTTCAGCGGCTACAAATAATTGATCCCATTTTTTTTCAGCTAAGTACTTATCAATTAGCTTTTCATTTATCCCGAATTTAACGCCGGCTAATTTTAATGTAAGAAGAACATCCTGTAAAACCAGCTCCGGTTCCTTCTCATCGGCTGGAGCTTTTATACTAACTGTGGCTCTCATTTTCTGATCTATAACTTCAACCTGAACCCGTCCACCTAATAAATTATACGTATTCTCACTCATTAAAGCTCCATTATTTCTCACTAATATTTCAAATGTTTATAAACATTTTCGATTTGAATTATCCGTAGTTATCCAGATAAACCGATGTAATGATAATTGATAATCGAATAATTTTGCGTTTATTTTAGCTTTATTGTGGAAGAAAAGTTATTAGGGTAGAGTAATGTTAACAAATTGAAAGTGAAATAGCTGTTTTATTTGTTTAACAACAATAAAATTTGTTGCAATAGATTTTCTGCCATTTTTATAGATTTAGTACAATCATTTTTTTCTGGATAATAAAAAGGCAATGCACTTCCAACAGGATATTTTGTCGGTAAATAAATACTATCCAAAAAATCACACTCATCATCGGTCAGATCAATCATGATATTGTTTTCCGAAAGTATATTCTTAAGTTCAAAAATATTATGTGTTTTTTTGAATGAGATATTTTTTTCTATGATAATCGATTTAAGTGCTTTCTCGATGCATTGTTGAATATTATGCAAACACGGATTAAACAACTCACTTTCTAAAAGCACTTTTGCAGCTTCAAAATTTTCTTCAGAATATTTTATCCAGTTTTTAGTTTCTTCTTGCATAAATTACTTCACCTGTAGAAATTTCATTGTAAAAGAAGTAATTGGAATTCTTTTCAATTACAGGGAAAATATCAATTGCAATTTCTCTGGAAATATTTCTAACAAGTTTTCTATACTTCAAAGCAAGTGTAATGTAATTTTCAGAACTGTTTTGAATTACAGCAATATCTATATCGTTAGGTCTCTCACTTTTATTGAATGAACCAAAGACTATTATTTTTTCAATCTCTGATTGTTCCTTTAGTGATTCAACGATTCTATTTTTTATATCTAACTTGTTCATACTTTATTCAATTGTTTAATTAAATATAAGAGAATACAATATTATATGCCATTTCTAATCTGAAGTCATTTTAATAATAAAACTTAAAAAATATTTACTCTGCAAACATTTCTTTTAATGCATTTAATACTTTTGCTTGAGTTGCTTTATTAAGAGAATCAACTTTTTTAAATAGTCTTACTTTATCAACAGTTCTAATTTGATCCAAAACTATTTGTCCCTGTCTTCCTTCAACCTTACAAGAAATTCGCGTTGGATAGTTTCTAAATTTTGAAGTAATTGGAGCAATAATAACCGTTGAAATATTAAAGTTCATTTCATTTGGTGAGATTATCACACAAGGCCTTGTCTTTTTAATTTCACTACCAATAGTTGGATCAAGATTAACAAAATAAATACTAAAACGTGAAAACATTTACCATTCCCACTCTTCTTTATCCCAGTTAGAAGCATTGTATTGTGTTTTTGGTTCCATCAAAACATCATCTTTATTGCTTGCCATTTTCTTAAAAGCCGAATCCCAATTTGCGCGGTTATTTGAAAGTGATTTAATGATTATTTGACCATCACCAAGTTCAAGTTCCACTTCTTCAGTCAATCCGCTCTGGCTAATTAAAGATTTTGGAATTCTTATTCCTCTTGAGTTCCCAATTTTTACAACTTTTGTTATCATAATAAACTTTCATATTTAATCGTGGGCACAATGTAATTACAAAGGATTTTAAAATCAAATAATATTATGAACAAGTATTTTTATCAATCTTACTATTCCCTTTCCCCAATAAGTCGGAATCATTCGATTTTTAAGGAGAGGGATTAATAGTGAGGTAATTATTTGAATTTTGGTCCAGGTTTATAATTTGGATACATATTCTTAAAATCAACGATTGGTGTTTGATTATTCCATTGAGCCCTTCTCGTTATCTTATTCTTATAAAATGGTGTTTCTATAAGAATTCTTCTAATAATTTCATATGTAAAATCTTCAATATTCATCTGATAATTTGAAGTGTTAAATGTATTAAATCTTCCATATGATATTATTTTAGATTCAGTATAGTCCCATATGCAAAATTTTATATTCAGGTCTATTTTATGTTCATTAACAGAAATATTGTTCGGGAACTGAATAAATAAGAGATACTTCGCTTTGTCTTTTATTAAAGGGAACGAATTGCTACTGTTGGGTAAGTAAATTTCAATAGGATCATTCTCGTTGATAAACAACTTTTGCTTGTTCAAAGTCGGAATATTGTCATCTTTATATTTTATAACATTTTTAAAAGTTGAATTTATCTTTAAATCTTCTGCAATATTAAAATAGTTTGGGACAAAACTCATACTGTCTTCACTTAAACTAAAAAGGTTTAGCAAAGACATATTTTCTGTAGAATTTATAAAATTGAAATAATCTATTTTACTTCTTGTAACCATTGTAAGAGCACTATCCCAGATTTGTTGATCTCCAGAAATTAAATATTTGTAATCAGAAGTTTTATCTAATCTTGTTTCAATTAGAATCACATCTTCATCTTTAATTAATTGACCTTCATAATCTGGCATTATATGTATGTTAGAGGTCATACAACCATAAAAAGAAATTATAAGTAAAAATGAAATAAATAAGTATTTCATAAGAGCCCCTTAAATAAATGAATAAATAAATTTAACTAATCTCCAAAAAATGATTCTCGTTTAATGCAGGAAAAGGCTTACAGGAAAGTGTATCTCTTACTCCACTATAATAAAGAGATTTTCCACGAAATGCAATCATTGCAGCATTATCGCCACAGAATTGCAAATCTGGAATGACAACACTCTTTTTATACTTATCTGCAAGTATTGTTATTTCTGATTTTAAATGTGCATTAGCCGCAACTCCGCCAACAACCGAAATTGTTTTAACATCAAATTGTTCGAGAGCACGTTTAACATTTCTTGTTAATGCTTTTACTGCAGCGGATTGAAAGCAAGCGGCAATATCATTTTTATCCTGTTCACTAAGTTTTGCAACTCCGCCTTGCGATTGCACATAACGAAGCACAGCAGTTTTTAATCCGCTAAAAGAAAAATTTAATCTTTGTTTAAGATCAGAAACCGGAAAATCAATTTTACTTGCGTCACCAAGCTTTGCTGCGTTTTGTATATTTGGTCCACCTGGATAACCCAGACCGAGTAATTTTGCAACTTTATCAAATGCTTCACCAGCAGCATCATCAACAGTACTTCCGAGTTTATAAATTTCAGTAAAACTTTTTACAAGCAATAAAAGTGTATGCCCGCCTGAAACAACTAAACTTAAAAATGGAAATTCAGGATTTTGCGGCATTAAAAATCCTGAGAAGATGTGTCCTTCAATATGATTAACACCAATGAATGGTTTGTTTAAACCAAACGATAATCCTTTTGCATAAGTTAATCCAACAAGTAACGCACCAATTAAACCAGGACCAGCAGTTGCCGCAATTAAATCAACATCATTAAGTTCAATACTGGATTCTCTTAGTGCTGATTTAACTAAAGGATTTACAATCTGTAAATGTGCACGACTTGAAAGTTCAGGAACAACTCCACCATAATTTGTATGAAAATGCTGTGATGAAATTAAGTTAGCTGTTAACTCATTATCTTTTATTACCGCAACCGATGTTTCATCGCAGGAGCTTTCAATTCCTAATACAATCATCTCTTACCAAAGGTTAAGAAGCTCTTTACAATGTGTCCAGCCATCGAAGGATTTTCCTTCAATCTTCGAATCGAGTAAGCATACCAATCCTTACCAAATGGAACATATATTCTAATCTTAAAACCATCTGAATTAATTTTATCTCTTAGATCTTCTCTAACTCCGCACAACATCTGAAACTCAAATTTTTCTATTGGAATATTTTGATTTTTAATTCTCTTGTATGCTTCATCAATTAAATACTTATCGTGTGTTGCAATGCCAAGATAATTGCCATCTTTAAGCATCTGATCAAGAATTTTTAAATAATTATCTCTCACTTCTTGTTTATCTTTATAAGCGATTGAAGCAGGCTCTACATAAATTCCTTTACACAACCTGTAATTAGTTCCAATCTTATTCAGAGATACTACATCATTTAACGATCTTCGCATATAGGCTTGAATAACCACACCAACATTTTTGTAATCAGCATAAATCTTTTTATAAAGATTTAATGTTTTATCTGTAAACGGCGAATCTTCCATATCAATGCGAACAAAGTTTTTATACTCAGCAGCTTTTTTTACGATCTCTAAAATCTGATCGTATCCAAATTGTTCATCTATTGCCAAACCCATTTGTGTTGGTTTTATAGAAAGATTTGCCATCAGTTTATTTTTTTCGATTGCTTCAAGAACTTCTATTGCTTCATTTTTACAATGAATGGCTTCCTCTTTATTTTTTACGGATTCGCCCAGTACATCCATTGTTGCATAAATACCTTTTGAGTTTAATTTTTTTACGAAGTCAACAGCTTCCTGAAGTGTAATACCTGCAATATATTTTTTAGAAAAGAACCCAACAACTTGTTTTGGCATCAGTTGAACAAGTTTAACAATAAGATGATTAATAGCTTCCACAATAACTCCTAATTTTTGCTTAGCAAATTTAAGGTATTTTATTGATGGAATAAAAAAGAAATGAAAATTGAAGAAATTTAATATTCAAAGATTATAAAAATTAATTAGCGAATTAATTTCAAGTCATTTCGACCAAAGGGAGAAATCTGAATGATTTAATTGTAAATTTTTCTAAGTTGAAGCCTCCTTCGATATGGCTTTCTTGAACAAATCAATAATTCTAATGCTTGTGTTAAAAAGTTTTACTTTATTCCTAATGTTAGCAGGAGCAGGTTAAATTTAATTGTTAAATCTTCTATCGAAGTATTATTAGAAAATATATAATCTGCTCTTTTCTTTTTTTCTTCTTCCGGAATTTGATTTGCTTCGCGGTTATCAAAATCTTTTTCAGATAATCCCAAACCTATTTTACGTTTCTTTCTAAGTTCAATATTTGATGTAATAAGAATTACATAATCAAACATCTCTTCCATATCAGCTTCGTATATCAAAGCTGCTTCAACAAAAACAATTTTACTTTTCTTGTCGAGTTCAGTAATAGTCTTATCAATATTTTTAATAACTCTTGGATGAAGTATAGATTCTAATTTTTCTCTTTTCTTTTGATCAGAAAATATTTTTTCGGCAAGATACTTTTTATTTGGTTTATTATCTGTATAAGATTCATCACCAAAATTCTTGATCACTAATTCTCTAACCTTTTCATCGTTCTCAAGAATTTCTTTTGAAACGTCATCTGCTCTTAAAACAACATAACCTTTTTCTTCTGCAAAACTACTGAATGTACTTTTACCGCAGCCAATGTTTCCTGTTATTGCAATTTTCATAATTTATAATCTATTTTCTGTCATCCTGAGCCTGTCGAAGAATGACTATAAATAAAAAAGTCACACTTCGACAAGCTCGGTGTGACAATTGTATAAAGAACTAAAGTTTAACTAATAATTATTTTGCGTATCCAATTTTTCTAACTTCGCGGATAACCACAACTTTTATTTGTCCTGGATAATCCATTTCTTCCTCAATCTTTTGTGCAATTTCTCTTGCTAATCTATCTGCAACAACATCATCAACTTTATCATTCTCCACCATTACACGTATTTCTCTGCCAGCTTGAATTGCATAAGTCTTTGCAACTCCTTCAAAAGATTTTGCAAGTAATTCAAGATTTTCTAATCTCTTAACATAACTTTCAAGTGGTTCGCGTCTTGCGCCAGGTCTTGCACCACTAATTGCATCAGCAGCCTGCACAAGTGCTGCAATCGGATGTTCCATTTCAATATCTTCGTGGTGAGAGCCAACAGCATTTACTACAATTGGATGTTCTTTGTATTTCTTTGTAAGATCATAACCAATTAAAGCGTGCGGACCTTCAATACTCTTATCAGCAGTTTTACCAACATCGTGCAATAAACCAGCTCGTTTAGCTATCACAGGATCAAGCCCTAATTCAGACGCCATAATTCCTGTTAAGAATCCAACTTCTATACTGTGCTGCAATAAATTTTGTCCATAGCTGGATCGGTATTTCATTTTACCAATGTGCTTAACTAATTCGTTGTGCATATTATGCAAACCAAGTTGTAAAAGTGTGTTTTCACCTTCACGAAGAATTTCTTCTTCGAGTTCTTGCGTAACTTTTTCTACAACTTCTTCTATTCGTGCTGGATGAATTCTTCCATCAGAAATTAATCTTTCTAAAGATATTCTTGCAATTTCTCTTCTAAACTGATCGAAAGATGAAAGTATAACTGCTTCTGGTGTATCGTCAACTATAACATCAACTCCGGTTGCAGATTCAAACGAACGAATGTTACGTCCTTCTTTACCAATAATTCTGCCTTTCATTTCATCATTCTGAATCTGAACAACTGAAACTGTAGTTTCAATTGAGTAATCTGCGGCAGTTCTTTGTATTGCTTGAACAATAATTTTCTGTGCTTCTTTTTTAGCATCGGCTTTTGCTTTATCGTGGATTTCTTTAACAGTTTGTGATGAATCAACCTTAGCCTGGTTGATCATATTTTCGATAAGCATTTTCTTTGCTTCTTCAGATGTTAAACCAGAAATTTTTTCGAGCTTATCATTTTGCTCAACTTCTAATTTTTTTACGTCTTCTGCTCTAACATCAAGATTTACTTTGAACTCCTGAATTTGTTTTTCAAGTTTTCTTAAATCTTTTTCTTTTTGAAGAACAAGATCGAACTTCTTCTCACTATTTTCTTCTCTTGTTTGAAGTTGTTTTTCAAGATTTTGTAGTTTTTGTTTTTTTTGATTTATCTCATTATCAAATTCAACTTTTTTCTTGTACCACTCATCTTTTACTTCAAGAAGTTTTTCTCGTTTTAGATTATTCGCTTCTTTTTTAGCATCCTGGATAAGTTGTTCTGCTTTTTCTTCAGCAGCAGCAATACTTTTTTTGCCAACTTTGGTATTAAACATCCAGCCTAAATAAAAGAACAAAACAATAAGAACAACTACCATCGGTATAATTATTATCAAATCCATATTACCTCCGAACTATATTTTTATAAAATACCGGCACTGCCGCGGCTAATAGGAAAAACCTATTATAGCACGGTGGGAACGCGCTCGAAAGCTTTTAACTTCCACTGCTCCGATACAAGATCAGAATTCCCAACGAATTGGGATGAGGCCTGTTATACGCTCCGAAGTTCGCAAACCCGAATTAATTTAACTGTTAGTTTTTCATTAAAAAACGGCAGCGCGGTAAACTTAGGATGGGTCAGACATTTCAGGTTCTTTAAGAAGAAGCTTAATTCTCTTTACTTTATCAGTTGCCTGTATCAGAAACTCACGGTTTTTATTTTTTTCCATAAATAAATCGTAAGCAATATTTAAACAAGCGATAATCGCAATTGTTTGAGCAGGTTGATCTGGTAATTCATCTTTTGTCTCTTCCATAACTTTATTAACATAAACAGCCAGCTCTTTTGCTATTTCTTCATTTTCAACAAGTAGAGAATATTCTTTGTCAAATATTTTTATTTTTAGCTTCTTTTTTTCAGTCATTGAACTATCTACACCATCTAACAATCAATTATTTATTAAGAACTTAAATGATAATCTATTTTAGAAATTATATCCTGTAATTTTAATTTTAAATTTTCTTTTTCCTTGCTGTTTAATGTATTAAATACATTACCTTCTTCATCTTGTTTTGATAACAATATTTCTTGTTCCAACTCAATTATTTTTTTTTGCAGAAAGGAATTATCCTGTCGCAATTTTGCAACCTGGATTTCTAATTCAGTTTTTCTTACTTCAGTATCTTTTAGTTTATTTCCTAAGGTAGCAATTTCGGCTTCAATTGCTGTAAGATCTTGAATTAAGGAATCATATTTTGTCAAATCAACCAATTATTTGCCTCTTAACTGAGCATTAAACTCTTTGGTTATTAACGTTATTAAACTGTTAAAATCTTTTTCAACTTCTTCTTCTGTTAAAGTTCTGTTTTCATTATAAAACTCAAGTGTAAAAGCGATACTTTTTTTGTTTTCGCCAAGTGAATCACTCTCAAAAATATCAAATACAGAAACTTCTTTAAGAAGATTAGAACTTTTCTTTTTAATAAACTCTTTTACATCAAGATATTTTACTGATTTATCAAGCACAAAAGCAAAATCCCTGATCATTTTCGGATACTTTAATGGTTCAATATATCGTCTTGATTTTTTATCAACATTTTTGAGTTTAGTAAAATTAAACTCAAAACAATAAACATCCTGATTAATATCAAATTGTTTCAGAACATCGCTTTTGATTTTTCCGCCTCTACCTATCTCAACTCCATTTGAGCTTTTTGTTAAATAATAAGCATAAATTTCATTTGCGTTCGCATAATAGTTATCATTTAAAACATTGTCAAGTGAAACTTTGGATAGAAATGAATCAACTAAACCTTTAAGCAGATAAAAATCTGATTGCCTTTCTTCGCCGTTCCATGTTTTATCTTGATAATTGCCGCTTAAAATAAAAACTAAATTCTGGTCTTCTGTAAAATCATCAAACGATTTTATTTCGTTATCATTTTGCTTATTAAATACATCACCAAGTTCAAAAAGTTTTATATTCTTTACACCTTGTCTAAGATTTTTTGAAACCGTAAGTAAAGCTCCGGATAATAATGTACTTCTTAAGTATTCCATATCAGCACTTAAAGGATTTGCGAGCTTAACTGGATTTCCATATATCTTAACATCTTTTTCGGACTGCAAAGGATTATTAATCATTTCAAAAAAGCCTAAAGAAGTTGCAGCCTGTCTTATCTTTTCTTCAATTTCAGTTTCATCTGTTTTCTTTTCAAGTGTAATGTTAATTTTGGTTACAGTTGGAATGTTATCATAACCATTTATTCTTGCAATCTCTTCTATCAAATCAATTTCTCGTTCTATATCGGGACGAAATGTTGGTACAGAAACTAAAAGTTTGTCATCATCTAAAACTTTTATTGCTAATCCAAGGCGTGATAAAATGTTTTTTATTTTTTCTGATGAAACCTGGTAACCAAGAATTTTTGTTGTTCGCGAAAATCTTAGTTCAATTTCTTTAGGTAAAATTACTTTTGGATAAACATCAATAATATCTTTAGCAATTTT
>Ga0172369_10008168_pt1 | contig 11921 bp, 9 predicted proteins | sample LakKiv25m_FD_114539 | JGI IMG/M metagenome (GOLD analysis project Ga0172369, IMG submission 114539) | Freshwater microbial communities from Kabuno Bay, South-Kivu, Congo - kab_022012_11.25m | ecosystem: Environmental > Aquatic > Freshwater > Lake | place: Democratic Republic of the Congo... | reverse complement strand
TTGCGGAGTTGATCGACCTTTCATCCAGTCCCAGAAAAGATAGAGCAGGTAGAGTCCTCCCAATGGCTTCAGCCACCATATCTGAACCAGAACCGCTGCAAAAAAAAGGCAGATCCCTCTGAAAGCGTAAGCCCCGACAATGCCATAACGCAGTGCTGTTGCCCGTTGTTTTTCCGGCAGATCCATCACCATGGTCGCAAGCACTGCGGCATTATCAACCGAGAGCAGACTTTCAATAATGATCAGATTGCCGATAACAAGCAGTGAAGAGAGTGGATTGGAAAGAATATTCTGAACAAATTCCATCATAGCTCAATACCTGTGTAATAATGATACAGGTGCGATCATATCTGCACCAGCAGACCTATCTCAATAACCTGTCCGGATGGCAGATCATAATAGGCGGTAGCACTGAGTGCATTTCGGGCCATCAAGGCGAAAAGTTTTTTACGCCAGAGAATCATCTTCGTCTTCAGGCCTGCCACAATTTTCTCCCTGCTGAGGAAAAAGCTGATTGCTGCCGGTTTGAAATGCAGACCCTGATGATTGGCCAGAGCTATGACCTGTCGAATGTTTGGATACTCAAGAAAACCGAACCGGGCAACAACCTTGAAAAAACCGTCACCAAGCTTTACAACCTCAACCTTCCGGCTGTTCGGGACCCTCGGCACCCGTTCAGTACTGAAATGAAAAAGTGCCACCTCAGAATGAAGTACCTTGTTGTGACGAAGATTGTGCAACATGGCAATGGGAACAACATCCGGGTTCGCCGTCAGATAAACTGCCTGCCCTGTTACCCTCTGAGGCTGCTGCAGCGACAGACTCTGCATGAACTCTTCAACCGTAAGCGTACGATCCTGCAACTGCTGCAACAGCAGTGTACGACCCTGCTTCCAGGTAAGCATAATGGTAAAGACAACCATACCGATCGCAAGCGGGAACCAGGCTCCGTGGAATAGTTTGGTCATACTTGCTCCGAAAAAGGAGATATCAATAACAGCAAAACAGCCGATCATAATCGAGAGAGCAAGATTGTTCCACTTCCAGAGGTCTCTGGCTACATAATAAAACAGGATGGTGGAGATCAGCATGGTCGCTGTAACAGCTACGCCATATGCGGCAGCAAGCCTGCTGGAAGAACCAAAACCGGCAACCAGACTGATGGTTGCAATCATCAGCGACCAGTTCGCCGCCGGAACATAAATCTGGCCCATATGCCTGGCTGAGGTGTGCGTCACCGTGAGGCGGGGAAGATAACCAAGCTGGATAGCCTGCTGGGTCAAGGAAAAAACACCGGTTATAAGTGCCTGGGATGCGATGATCGTAGCTGAGGTCGCAAGTATCACCATGGGAATCATTGCCCACGCAGGGACCAGTCCGTAAAAGGGGTGGTGAGACTCCTGCGGAAATGCAAGCAGGAGTGCTCCCTGACCGAAATAGTTCAGCAGCAGGGCGGGAAGGACAAGCACGACCCAGGTCATCCGGATGGGGCGCCGTCCAAAATGGCCCATATCAGCATAAAGCGCTTCAGCACCGGTCACCGAGAGAAAAACAGCTCCGAGAACCATAAATCCCTGGAGTTGGTTGCCCAAAAGAAAAGTGATGCCGTACCAGGGGAGAATTGCCTGCAAAATCTGCGGATAGCGGATAATTTCAACAAGACCAAGCAGGCCGATAACGGCAAACCAGACAAAGATTATCGGACCGAAAAGAGCACCAACTCGGGCGGTACCGTGATGCTGGAAGAAAAAGAGAAGTGCAAGAACCGTAATGGTGACAGGAATGACAAGATCCTTGAAGGCCGGAGCAATAATCTGAACACCCTCAACCGCACTGAGAACCGAGATGGCCGGCGTAATCATACCGTCACCATAGAGCAGTGCTGCGCCGAACAGCCCTATTGCTACAAGAAACCAGCGTTCATAACCATTTTTTTTACTCTGGGTAATAATCAGTGCGGTCAGCGCAAGAATACCCCCCTCACCGTCATTATCCGCCTTCATGATAAAGGTCAAATATTTCAGACTGACAATCAGCAAAAGCGACCAGACAAGCAGGGAGAGCACTCCGAGAACATTGCCTTCTGTAACAGGAATACCATAATCACCATGGAAACACTCACGAACAGCGTAGAGGGGACTGGTTCCGATATCACCGAATACCACTCCGAGAGCAGCAAGAGAGAGCCCGGCAAGCCTTTTAAAGCCGGAAGGCTCTGAATGAGAACCCGTAGCTGACTCTTCAGATTTTATTGACATGATTATCCGCTAAAAAAATAATATAAATCAAGCCTCGCGCCTGATAAAAACAACAATAAAACCAATTAATCCTAAAACACAAAGGATTGTAACTGCGACCACAAACAGAAAAAAGAAAATAACATCGCGCTGCTGCGCACAGTGACCATTACAATCAGAGAACAAAATATTGCGTGCTTAATATAGACAATAGTTGCTCAATCAAACAAAACGGCACCCGGGACAGCAGATAATGAAACGGCACCTCCAGCTTCAATGCCATTGACCGGATATCGAACAAAACAAAAACCTGCCGATAACACCAGCACAAACCCCATAGAATCAGAATAAGCCCGATAATGAATATTATTCAAATAACAGAATAAATCGACAATCAACCCCTCCCATTAACCTACACACTGCAACATCACTCTGGCAAAGTATTTTAAGCGAATTCAGAGCTGCGCGAAGCTGTCAAAAGCCGTTTAAACCCTTAAATCTAAGGAGTTGCGTAAAAATTGCTTATTATAATTTATTTTCTTTATATTGTGATGTGCCGGGAAAGTGAATGGAATATCGATTTTTATTCATTTCGACCCCTCCTTTCCTGGATTCCGTCACGATGACGGGCAACCAAACCCCGAGTTTATGAAGCATGAAAAACAAGTTTTTACCTTATCACACCTTGCGATCCTGATATTTGCAGCACTTTCATTCAATATGAACAGTGCGAATTTCTCCGGAATCGAACACCATAATCCTTTCTACAGCACTGCTGAAGCAGCTCAGAAGACAGGAGACCTGAAAAAAGAATCTCGCGCCAATACTCTTGTCGGAGAGGGAAAAGCCTCCTTCTACGCCAATGATTTTCATGGGAGAACAACAGCAAACGGCGAAACTTTCAATATGAATCAGTTGACCGCAGCCCATCCTTCGCTGCCGTTCGGTACATGGGTCAGGGTAACCAATATGCGGACAGGAAAAGATGTTGTTGTCCGCATCAATGACCGCGGGCCGTTTGTAAAAGGGAGAATTATCGACCTTTCTATCGGCGCGGCAAAAGAGCTGGGCATCCTGAAATCCGGAACCGCCCAGGTCAAACTTGAAACTATCGGATCCGCCAGACGCAGATCATCTGCTTCCTGAGACCTCTCTCTCACCTTCCTCACTCAACCGGGATTCCCCGGAATATCGAAAAGGTTTTTGTATATTAAACAGGTAGTGCCATCCGGCATTACCTGTTTACAGTTGAATCGGGAGTACTCTGTGCTCGCTACGATTCTTGACGATGAAAAAAGCTGTAAACCTTTCGTCCCCGAATCCGAATAAAGACAAAAGAGAGAACGTTGACGTTAACGCTCATAACCTGTACATGGCTTTATGTCGAAAATAATACGATTTACGCGCCGATACCCTTTTTTCCTGATTGTCACCATTTTCTGCGGCACCGCCTTAAACACGCCCCCCTTGGCTTCCGTCTCTGCATCTGAACTTCCCGTTCTGTACAGCCCTGCATTTTCACAAAAGGAGCAAACGGATGCATCAACAATTCTGATACCAGAGGGCGCTCTGGTCGCCGAAGGAACTGCATCGTATTACGCAAAAAAATTTCAGGGAAGAAGAACCGCCAGCGGTGAATCATTTAACTGCAGCCACTTCACTGCTGCTCACCGCTCCCTTCCTTTCGGAACCAGCGTCAGGGTAACTAATCTTGAAAACGGCAAAAATGTTATTGTACGTATTAACGACCGGGGGCCTCATCTGAAGGGAAGAATTATTGATGTCTCACCGGCTGCCGCAAGAGAAATCGGGCTTTTCGGCAATGGAACCGCCAATGTGCGTATTGAAGCCTGGAACTGAATCATCAGCCGCATGCTGCCTCTATGCCTTTCTGAATACCATGACAAGTGCTGCATTCCGCTCTTTACTGAAAGGCTGATTATCAAAACCGCCATAGACCCCCTCAATGGAAAACCCGGCGGCAGTATGCTGCGCCAAACAGGCATCCATGCCGACCGGATAGAGCCGCGAGACTTCATGGAAAAGCTTTTTCCCCTCTGAAATCAGCTCAACCTCAAAAGTCGCCTGTTCCGGAGAGATCAACGAATAATGGCGATAAAACTCCATTGAGCCGCCTCCAATCCGTTTAACCGGGAAGGTATACTCCTGGAGTGTCACCAGGTAGTCCAAGTTCACAACCTGAAAAGCCCAAACGCCTCCGGTGTCAAGTTTGTCGTACACCGAAGCCTGAAAGCGCTGCCTTTGCGGCCCGGAGAGATGAGCCAGAACATTACCGACAGAGTATATGAGCTGAAAGGAATTCGGAAGGTCTTCTATTGCCGTAATATCCATACAGTAAAACGAGGCAGAGGGAAATGCCGCGTTTGCCGCTGCAATCATTGCCGAATCAAGATCGATCCCCGTTGTACGGAAGCCCTCTTGCATAAACCGTCCGCAATAGATGCCTGGGCCGCATCCCGCATCAAGCAGAGCTCCTCCCGGCTCCCCGGCATACTCACGGAGGAAGTGATAAACATCCTCTCTGAAAGGGAAAATCTGATCATAAAAGGGCGCGAACTCTGTGTAGAATGACATGGGCGAGAGCAGTATGATTGCCTGTGTTACTATCCGGATGTTGAAACATCATTACAGGAAAGATAACAAGAACCGCCATAAACCAGTTCATACCGATGAACGGAAAAAGCACGTCGCGCCCTGTTCACGGGAAATAGGGCGCAACATGGAGAAAAAAATCTTTTTTCAGCAGAAAAGCGATCAACTGCCCGCAACCAGCTTGCCGAGATGGCTGGAAAATGCTGGCGCTTCAAGAAAACCGACAACCCTGCTCCCCGGGATCTCCGTGCCTGAAGCATCAAAAAAGATCATACCAGGAGGGCCGAAAAGCCCGAACCGCTTCATCAGTTCACGATCATCAGCACTGTTGGCCGTAACATCAACCTGAAGCAGTGTCATATTGTTGAACTGCGAAATCACCTTGGGATCATGAAAGGTGAACTTGTCCATCTCCTTGCAGGCAACACACCAGTCAGCATAAAAATCAAGCATGACCGGCTTTTTTGCAGACAGCAAAGCCTGATCAAGCTCTGCCGATGTGCGGATACGGGTGAACTCGACACTCTTTTCTGTACCTGAAGCAGAAACGGCGGCGCCGTGAAATCCTGAGAGCGGTTTCAGGACATCGGTTCCTCCTGAAGTTGCACCAACGAGTTCCAGCACACCGATAATAAAGAGTACAAGACCAAAGGCTTTGCCAAACTTCTGGGCAATCGAAGATTTTTCTGCATGTTTATCAAAAACCCCGAGAAAGACCGCACAAAGAATAGTAAATGCTCCCCATGCAATCATGACTGCGGCAGCAGGAATAACCGGAGAGACCATCCATATTGCAACAGCAATCAGCAGAAGCCCGAAAACATATTTGACGCCGATCATCCATGCCCCGGCTCTGGGAAGAAGGCTGCCTGCACTCAGTCCGACAAGCAAAAGAGGAACACTCATACCCATGGCCATTGAAAAAAGAGCAAGACCGCCAATAACCACATCTTTCGTCTGGCTTATATAGACGAGCGTTCCGGCAAGCGGAGCAGCAACACATGGCCCGACTATAAGAGCAGACAATGAGCCCATCAAAAAGACACCGACAAAACGACCACCCTTAAGGTTTCCTGAGGTTTTATTGAGCTTGTTCTGGATGGAAGAGGGCATCTGCAGTTGATAGACATCAAACATGGAGAGAGAGAGTACTACAAGCAGAAGCGCAAAAACCATCAGTACCCAGGGTTTCTGCAAAGCTCCGGCAAGCCCTTCACCTGCAAGACCGGCGGCAACACCAAGAGCAGTATAGACTAATGCCATGCCCAGACAGTAGGCCAGCGCCATTAAAAAGCTGCGACGGCGTGAAACATCCCCTTCACCGACAATAATTGAAGAGAGAATGGGAATCATGGGAAGCACACAGGGGGTAAAGGAGAGTAACAACCCGAACGCAAGGAATGCAAGAGAAATTTTCCAGAGACTTCCTCCGGCAAGGGTTGATTTCGCTAAATCAAGATCATTATCTATCGGCTTTGCCTCCGACACAACCGCAGGTGATGCGGGTACTTCGGAAGGCGATGTAACAACAGCAGCATCGGCAACCGGCTGATCGTTACCAATAGAAAGTAATCCCGGTTTTGAAGGGTCAACCCTGAAACTCTTGGTTATTGGAGGATAACAGAGGCCGTCTTCGGCACACCCCTGATACTCTACGTTCAGCGTAAATACTCCGTCCGCTTTTGCAACAGGCGCTGTAACCGACAGTTTGTCATGATAGATAGCAAGCTTTTCGTTAGTTGTCGGATCGGTATAGGTGATCGCCTTCGGCATAACGGGCTCCTGAAGCTTCGCACCGCCTCCATCAACAGTCGCCTTCACCTTGTCCTGATAAAGCTTGTACCCTTTTGCTATCTCCCAATTGAGCAAAATCGTTTTGGAGCTGCTCAGCTCCGCCCTGAGCCTGAAAGCCTGGTCAGGATCAAGAAACTCCGCCGCTAAAGCTGCATTTACAGTACCGCAGAGTACCATAAAAAAAGTAAACAAAGCGGTCGCACGCCTTAAGTAATAATGGGTCATAATGTTATCGCATCAATATCGTTATAGAATTGTGTAAAATCCGCCTTATTTATTATTGTGATATAACCTGCCAAATTTGTCCACTGCCAGATAATCCAGTCCGGAATCCTTGAGAAATGCCAACCCGTCACCCTCTTTCAGCATTGCTATGGTCGAATAACTTCCCGCTGTAATAGCTAACGGGGCCACAACTGTTACCGAACGCCAGTAGGTGACCGGATATCCTGAACGGGGATGAATAATATGACAGTAACGTTTGCCATGCGCTTCAAAGAAGCGCTCATAATCCCCGCTCGTAGCAAGCGCTCCGGAATAGAGCGGAATTGAGGCAATCGTTCTCTCCCTGTGACGAGGATCCTGAATGCCGATAACCCAGGGCGTTCCGTCAGGCTTGGGCCCAATGACCCTTATGTCTCCGGCAAGATTTACATAACCGCTCTTTACCCCTTTTTCGTAAATAACCATCGCAGCTTTGTCGGCAGCATACTCTTTGCCTAATCCGCCTAAATCAAGCTCCATTCCCTCAACCGGCAGCCGAACCTCATTATCTTTGCGCTCCACTCGTTTCCATTCGATAAGAGGAAGCAGGGCTGAAAGTTTTTGCGGCGATGGAAGCGATGCATCACTGAAATTCCACGCATTTCGCAGGACACCCGAAGTAATATCAAATAATCCGGAGCTGATATCATAGAGCTGATCAGCATACCTCAAAAGTGACAGGGTTTCGCTGTCACATAAAATAAACTCCTTGCCTGCAGCGGCATTGATACGAGAAACAATGCTATCCGGCCGATATCGGGAGTAGATGCGTTCAATTCTTGCAACCTCCGCAACCGCACAGGTGGCAATCTCCTGACCTTTATTTTTGCTTTCGGCAACAAGCACAACCTCACAACTGCTCTTCATTGCCTGAAAACGAAAACGAAAAATATTCATAACTGCTTTTTTAGAAAACTACCTGTAGTGAAATGCTCAATACACAACATTCTCACTACCTTTATGGCAACCAGACAACTTGCTTATTAATGATCTCTGTCAGAACTGCCGTGAAACACCCGCCTGAATGGTTCTTGCATGGAACGCGGCAACTCCCGCATCACTGTTGCCGCCAAGAGCCCACTGCTGTCGCTGTTCATATTTCTCCACCTTAAGGTCAACCAGCCACTCCCGGTTCAACTGCTTGCTTATCTTCACCCCCGCAGTAACTGCGCCAAAAGCCGAAAGGCGCTGATCTTCCGTATAAAAAAGTGCACCGGCTGGAGGCGGTGTGGCTATAGACGGGTTTGCCTGCTCTGCCGGGCTGGCCGGAACATAAAAATCAGCCTCACACTGCGTATAGAGTCGAAGCAACGGTATTATAGTCCATCCATGGCTCAATGGCTGTACATATTCACCGCCCACTGTGTGCGAACGAATACCGAATGAATCGGAATAATATCGCCAGGATAGACGCAGAGTGCCGTCACTGTCATCAAAATGGTGGTTCCATCTGGTCATGAGGGTCATATTATTGCGATCCCTCGGCCGCAGGTCAGGATCCTTGTAGGGATCGGTGAAATAACCGTTTCCGTTTGAGTAACCAATATTGAGCTGAACAATATCACGTTTCGTCAGCACTCTTGTAATGCCAAAAATTCCCGCTAAAACCTGCTTTCCTTCATTGGCATCCTGCCTTTTCGCCGCTAAAACATTCGGAGCGTTGAGCTTTATGGTGTCATCGGTATAACTGCCACCGAGATTAAACGTACTATTTTTGTCTTCTGTCGACCAGCTTCCCTGCAAGGAACCGCTTCGGGAAATATAATCAGACTCTTTCGAATAGCTGAGCGCCGCGCTCAATGTTCCTCGTGAAAAATAGCGGGTGAGATTGAGATCTCCGGCATAACGCAACTCCCCGGATGCTCCGGATACCGCATTTCCAGCAGGAAAGCCTGAAGAGTGCCAGGCCGGAGAGGCTCCGGAAACCGAATCCTCCATGAACGATGTCCCGATAGACCATTTTCCGGCGATCGGGGCTGTTACCATCATTGAAATCGCATTAACCCCGATCCGATCCCTTGCAGTATCTCCTGACTGACGGTCCTGATAATTCAGATACTTCATACTGACAGTGCCCCGTTCCGGCGGAACATCTGCAAGGGCAGAGTGTACCGAAGGCAAAGCAAGTGTAGCACTGAGAAGTACCGTACTGAAACGGTTCGATTTTGCCTTTGCATGCAATCTCATCAAGTTGAACACTGTTACTGTTACTGTTACTGTTACTGTTACTGAATTAACTACCTGAAGAGAACAATGTGCTTCGCCTGTTTATATACCGGAAATCTACCATGAACCATCCACTGCATGGAAGCGAGATCTCTGAAACTTTTTACCGGAAACTGATTTTGAGGATGTTAACCCTCTGTTTTGTCAAGTCGGGAATCAAGAACAATATCAGAACAGATAACTGCTGTTTTCCGGCAAAGCGAAAACCGGGTATATATCTCAATGTGCATCATGTACCGACAGGATCAACCGTTCCGGAACTCATTGCCTAAACCGTTTTAATTGTAGTGAATAAACAATTAAAGAAACCTTAACGTCAACTTAAATTACGCTTAAAAAATCAGTCTGATCCCGTTTCGCCTCCTGCCACAGCGCATCAAGTTCCTCCGGAGTGTGCTCCTTCCAGTCGCGGGAGGAGCGCTGCACGCACTCCTCAACACGTCGAAACCTGGCCATAAACTTGTTGGTGGCTTTTCTGAGAGAGTCTTCGGGGTTGGCATCAAGAAAACGGCTGTAGTTGACGATTGTAAAGAGCAGGTCGCCAAACTCCTCCTCCCGCTCCGCCTTGCCCTTTGCATTTTTCAGCTCCCTCAGCTCTTCGGCAAGTTTATCAAGCGCGCCTTCATCACTTGGCCAGTCAAATCCAACGCCTGAAACCTTTTTCTGGACTCGATATGCCCGCAGCAGTTCCGACATGCTGTTCGGCACACCGTCAAGCAGACTTTTACGGCCCTCCTGCATTTTCAGGGATTCCCAATTTTTCAGAACCTCCCGCTCGGTCTCAGCCGAAACATCGCCAAACACATGCGGGTGGCGGCTGATGAGCTTATGACAGAGCGCCTCAAAAACATCAGCAAACGAGAATGTTCCCCGCTCTCCGGCAAGTTCCACCTGAAAACAGAGGTGAAGAAAGAGATCGCCCGCCTCTTTTTTCAGTTCACTCTCATCTCCTTCGTCAATTGCATGAACCAGTTCATAGCTCTCCTCAAGCAGCAGATGAGCAAGAGATTGCGGTGTCTGTTTCCGGTCCCAGGGGCACTCCTGGCGAAGAACTTTTACAAGGCTGACCACACGCTCAAACTGCTCCTGAAGTGTACGCTCTTTCCTGGCAGTAATATCAGCTTTCACCTGCTCGATCGGTCTGTTTTGCGGCATGGAATCTATTAATATTGTTTCCAGTCAAACTTGCAGCGCCTGGGCATCGCTCTATATTATCGAGACGAAACAGATGCATAGCGATACCCTGAAGTTACAATTTCTTGCCTGTAATCCTTATACTTCCAGAACATACACTCAACCGCCAAAACCAGAATCAATGGCCACCCACCCTGCCTCTCAGCATGAACAGGATAACCCGATAGCCGCAGTTGCAACGCCTGTTGGAGTCGGAGCTTTGGCTGTTGTCCGGATTAGCGGAAAAGGGGTTTTCGATATCGCGCAGAGTATCTTCCACAAAAAGAAGAACCCGGCATTCCGGATCGAACATTCGAAGGGGTATACCGCCCATTTCGGTTCAATGCATGACGCAGAGGGGCTGATTGACGAAGTCGTAATGCTGGTATTTCGTGCGCCGAACTCTTTTACGATGGAAGATATGGTGGAGTTTACTTGCCACGGAGGACCGGTGGTGGTTCAGCACATTCTGAAAGTGCTGCTCGATAAGGGGTGCCGCCTGGCTGAACCGGGAGAGTTTACCCGCCGGGCTTTCCTGAACGGACGAATCGATCTCCTCCAGGCTGAAGCCATAGGAGAGATGATCCATGCCCGTTCGGCATCAGCATTCCGAACGGCGGTAACCCAGATGCAGGGCACACTCTCATTGAGACTTGATAGCATGCGCGAGGGGCTTCTGCGCTCCTGTGCACTGCTGGAACTTGAGCTTGACTTCAGCGAGGAGGATGTGGAGTTCCAGAGCCGGAGTGAACTTCAGAAGCAGCTTGGTCTACTCCAGGAGGAGCTGCATCGTCTCGTTGCATCCTACCAGCACGGCAGGATCATGAAGGAGGGGGTTGCAACCGTCATTGTCGGCAAACCGAATGCCGGAAAATCAACTCTGCTCAACACGCTTCTCGGCGAAGAGCGCTCGATTGTCAGCCACATGCCCGGCACTACCCGTGACTACATAGAGGAGTGCTTCCTCTACAACAAAACCATGTTCCGCCTCACCGATACAGCAGGTCTGCGCGAAGTAGAGGAGGCGGTCGAGCACGAAGGAGTGAAGCGGAGCTACCGCAAAATTGCCGAAGCCGACCTCATTGTCTACATCCTCGACCTCACGCTTGATGACTATGCGGATGAGGTTGCCCGAATCCTTGAATTCAAAAGCGAGTACCGAAATGCAAGGATGATTGTTGCGGCCAACAAAATTGACCTTACATCGGAAAGTCCGGAGAGGATTCAAGAGCTGCGCGAAGCAACCGGCAGTGAAGTGTGCGGAATATCTGCGGCAAAGGGGGCGGGGCTTGAAGCGCTGAAAGAGCTGATGAGCACTGTGGTTGAGGGGCTTGACAAACTGCATGAGGCGAGCGTGCTCGTCACAAGCCTGCGCCACTACGAAGCGCTGCGTAATGCATCCGATTCCCTCGAAAACTCACGGGAACTGATCAACAGCAATTCAGGAACCGAACTCATAGCCTTTGAACTCCGCTCAGCCCTCGACTACGTCGGCGAGATCACCGGCAAGGTTATCAACGAGGAGATCCTCAACAAAATTTTTGACCAATTCTGCATCGGCAAATAGAGTGCACGCTGAGATCCGGATAACCCTGCAACCGGAAAGATATTTTA
>Ga0172369_10008163_pt1 | contig 11931 bp, 8 predicted proteins | sample LakKiv25m_FD_114539 | JGI IMG/M metagenome (GOLD analysis project Ga0172369, IMG submission 114539) | Freshwater microbial communities from Kabuno Bay, South-Kivu, Congo - kab_022012_11.25m | ecosystem: Environmental > Aquatic > Freshwater > Lake | place: Democratic Republic of the Congo... | reverse complement strand
CAACTTCTTTAGTTCGTCCATCACTCCTTTGGCGACGGCGTCGAGATTCTTGGAATCAAGTGTGGCTGAGATCAGCATTAAACCTGGTTCCTTGGGGGTGAGCGAGTATGCGGATATTGAATTTACTAGACCCTTCTCTTTCTTGAGTACCCTCACCAGGCGAGAGCTATCTCGGGCACCCAGGATGTCAGCCGCTAGGTCTAGGGCGTTCACATCGTTGCCCTCCACGGAAGGGATATGTGAGGCTATGTGCAGTCTAGTCTCGCGAGCATTCTTGTCCCTCTGAAAGGAAGAGCGAACCGCGTTTTGGGCAGGTTCCGAAGGCCGAGGAGGTCGAAAAAAGCCAGTTGGCTTCAAATCCTTCGTCATTGCTTCCACGTCCTTGGTCACCTGGTCGCTGTACACATCACCTACAATCACAAGAAACATATTCTCAGGCACGTACCATTTTTCTCTAAATTTGAGGACGTCCTCCCTAGTGAACTTTTCCACCGTATCTTTGTATCCAATAATAGGGTACTTGTAAGGACTGGTGGTATATGCGGTCTTGAAAAGCATTTGTGAGGATTTCCGTTCCGGTCGTTCTTCCCCCTCCAAAATCTCCTCGAGGACCACCTGTTTCTCTTTCTGCAATTCAGTAGGATCGAGAGTCGGCCTCAGTACAGCGTCGAGGAGAATGTCTAGTCCCTGTTTTGTGGCATGAGCAGGCACGATGACGTGAAACACTGTTTCATCCCAGCTCGTATATGCGTTGACATCTCCTCCCAATCCTTCTATCTCAGCAGCGATCTTTCCCAGTCCTCTCCGCTCTGTGCCCTTGAACGCCATGTGTTCAATAAGATGGCTTATGCCTCTTTCCGCGTCGGTTTCATCTGCTGAGCCGACTTTGACCCACAACTGCAAGGCTGCAACCTTTCGGGCGTGATCTTCCTTTATAAGCACTTCTAATCCGTTTGGGAGAAAAAATCGTCTCAACTTAACCTCCGAAGCATCAGCGATTGTGGCAAGCCCACAAGACCACACAATAGATAGCGAAATAATGAAAGCATACGTTAATCGATAGACCGGCAACATTACAATCCCCTTTCGTGAACGTCTCAATCTTTTGGGAGGAATCGACTGTTTGAACATGACAATAATAAAGACAGCAACTCTGAGAAACAGTTTCCGTTTGGTTGTCATACTGTATGGATTGGCGCCTACTAGTCAACTCTTCCATCTGGGGGAAGAGGGTAGAATTGATCGGGCTTATCCCACATACCGTAAACCGTCTGCTATGGCGGTACGACACACCTGCCATGCGGGTGGTGCTGCAGCCGTTATACCGACGCCCAATGCAAGAATAACAATTAGCAATATTGTGGATTTTTCAACCTCAAAAACCGGAAGAAATGATTGCAATTGAAGTTGAAACAAAGCGGCCACGGGAATAGTCATGGCAGCGCCAGCTATTCCCCCCACCAATGCCAAAGAGATCGACTCGCCAGCGATAATAGTGAACAGAAACAGAGGTCCAAACCCTAGAGTCTTAAGAACTGCGTACTCCGCGGAGCGCTCTCTGGCGGTCATAGCCATAGTATTGGCCACCACAATCAATATGATGCCTATTACGACCAAAGATATTACCTTGATTGCACTAACAATGGCCTCTGTCATTGCAACGAAGCCTTGCTGAAAGGCTTTTTCTGTTTCAGTCAAGGTTTCAGCGAGGGAATTCCTGAATAAGGCATCTATGTCCTGAGAGATTTCTGCTGCGCGGTCACCGTCTCTTACATGAACGAGGTACCATCCAACCTTGTCTCCTAGTTCGGGCACGTTCTTCTTGAGCTGCTCATTGACATAATCGTACCGGAAAAAGAACGTTGTCTCATCCACATTCTTTCTTCTCCCCGCGTAGGTACCCATCAAAATCAATTCCACTTTACCTGGGAAAATAGTTCCTTGCAGCGTTATTAGGTCTCCTATTTTCCAGCCGAACCTCTGTAGAAGTTTCTTGCCAGCTATGGCGGCGTTCTTTTGAGAGTCAAATACCTTCTTTTCAGCATCTGATAAGACTAGTTCAGGGAACATTTCCAAATAATCAGTCCCGCTTATCGCTAGCTGCGGGAAAAAATTCTTCTTGTCTTTGTAAATTCCACCGTACCACACCCCGTGTCCCACACGGTCAACGCCCTGAACTTGAAGTATTTGGGTCTTATAGGCCAGCGGGAGCATATATAGAAGCGAGATCTTATTTCGGGTCACTAATCGGTTTGCAGAAGACGTCTCGACGCCCACGTACCAAGCTGCGACGAGGGTATTAAGGATGCCAAAGGCAAGCATGGCCACTGCCACACCCAATATGGTCAGGAGAGCCCTCAAAGGATGTCTGAACGTATTTCGAAGTATTAATCTGACCACATGTGGTTCCGGGTGTAATAAATTGGCTACCGGACTGGACGATTCATTACTGAGAGTTGTTACGTCACTAAAAAATTTGACAAAGAAGGGACCTAGAAGAGTCCCTCACTAAGATCGGAGTCAAAATTGCCTTTGTCTAAGGTACGCGGCAACCAGCCGTACCCGAAGATCCTGCGTCAAGCGGCCGGAGCCAAGGGAACCAGAAAGGGACAGGTTTGAGGGAGAAGCAGGGAGCTGGGATTTCTACGGATCTGCACGTACCGGGCAAACAGATGGAGGCCTTTCCGAAGGTCACCCATGGCAGGATGTGGAACTCAGTCTTTATTAAGGTAGGCCATATCGGAAGATCAAAGGGAACAGGAATAGACCCGACGGATTCTGGAGGAATCGGATGTTCGGGTAAACAAGCCCTCGGATTGCATGAGTCGCTAAAAGAGTGTGTCGCGCCCATTACAACGACACACATCGCGATGATCGCCGCTATTATATTTGCTCGTTTCATCCCAATCCCTCGACAGCTAACCCACAAGTCATTTCCGAAGTTTCGAGCCGTACACCTGTACTATCCTTGCAGACAACCTGTCAAGCAATCACACTCGTCTATGTCAGGCAAGGGCTCCGACTCGACATAATTTGGTCTAATGGCAGCCCTTGCTTGACAACCATGCCAGGCACTAGTTCATTCGTGACGCACCTGAACTCCACTCGCCTCATCTTTAGGCAGGATAACCGCGTCTGCGAAATCAGTTAATAGTCGAAACTTGCCTGCGTCATGGCGGCATGGGCCGCTGCCAGTCGAGCTATGGGAACACGCGGCGCCGAGCAGGAGACATACGTGAGTCCCGCGTAGTCACAGAATCTTATTGATGCAGGGTGTCCCCCGTGCTCACCACATATCCCGATCTTGAAGTCCGGTTTGGCCTTTCGGGCTTCGCTAACCGCAAGTTTCATCAACTGCCCTACCCCGCTGACATCCAACGATTCAAATGGATTCTCGGGGATAATGCCCTTGTCTTGATAAAAAGGAAGAAACTTGTTTTCCGCGTCTTCTCGGCTAAAGGAGAAAGTTGCTTGAGTTAGATCGTTGGTACCGAAAGAGAAAAATTCTGCCACTTCGGTCAATTGGGCGGCTGTTAAGCATGCGCGCACAACTTCTATCATAGTCCCATATTTGAAGTTCAGCTTGAGGTTATACTTCTGCTCAACCTCTTCCCTTATGCTGTCCACATATTCTTTAACCCATCTAAGTTCAGCGACGGAGCACACTTGAGGGATCATTATCTCTGGATGAACATCAACGTTTTCTTTGACGCACTCTGCCGTAGCTTCCAGGATGCCCCTGATCTGCATTTTGTAGATCTCGGGATTAGTGATGCCGAGGCGAACCCCTCTGTGACCTAACATTGGATTGACCTCTCTCAACACCCGCGCTCTTTGTAGCATCAGTTCTTTGTCTTGGATTGTTCTGTCTATTAGGCTGACATCCATGGTGAGGAGTTTCATTTGGAGACCTTCAGGTGTTGCCATGTAAGCCGTGGGCAGCTGGGGATCAACCAGCTTCAAAGTGTCCATGGTTTTTTGACTCTCGGCCAGCGTCTCCTTCAATTCTGTTAGATCGGCAAGCTGTTGCGCAAGGTCGGTCTCCAGGGGCAAGAATTCGTGCATGGGCGGATCTAGAAGTCTAATGGTCACCGGATAGGGCGCCATAGCTTTTAGAATACCCTTGAAGTCCTCGCGCTGAATGGGGAGCAGCTTGTCCAGAGCCGTTTGACGGGATTCTGGGGTTTCTGCGAGAATCATCTCCACCACAATGGGCAAGCGATCTGACGCGTTGAACATCCGTTCAGTACGGCAAAGTCCTATTCCCACGGCACCGTAATGACGGGCCCTTTTAGAGTCTTCGGGTGTATCTGCGTTGGCCATGACGCCCAGGCGCGCCTTCTCGTCTGCCCATTCAAGAAGCGTGTGCAACTGAGGACTGAACTCAGGCGCTATCGTCGGTATGGCTCCCAGGTACACGTTGCCAGTGGCCCCATCTATGGTAATCACGTCACCTTCGTGCACGACCTTGTCGCCCATGATGGCGAGACGATGGACCGTGTCCACCGAAATCCCTTCCGCTCCTGCAACACAAGGTTTACCCATGCCTCGCGCCACCACAGCCGCATGCGAGGTCTTTCCACCTCGACTTGTAAGAATGCCCCGCGCTGCGAAGAAACCGTGAATGTCTTCAGGTTTGGTTTCTTCCCTGACGAGGATCACTTGCTCACCCTCCTTACCCATTTCCTCGGCGAGGTCTGCGTCGAAGACACACTTGCCGGAGGCAGCGCCGGGGGAAGCGGGAAGACCTTGCGCCACTGGAGAGGCCTTGTAATTTGGATCTAAACCGGGATAGAGCAGTTGTTCGAGGTGCTCGGGATTGATCCTCAACAACGCCTGCTCTTTGTTTAATAGCCCTTCCTCTACCATTTCTACCGATGTGCGCACCATGGCTGTGGCGTTCATCTTTCCATTGCGGGTTTGCAGGCAGTATAGGATTCCTCTTTCAATGGTGAATTCAAAGTCTTGAACTTCCCGATAATGCTTCTCCAGTTTATCCCGAAGCCCTTCCAGTTGTTTGTAAAGGTGTGGCATCTCTTGACCCATCGCCTGGATGGGTTTTGGCGTTCTGATCCCTGCCACTACATCCTCGCCTTGGGCATTCACCAGATACTCTCCAAACATCTTGTTTTCACCGGTAGCTGGATCCCGAGTGAATCCTACGCCTGTACCGCTGTCATTTCCCATATTGCCAAATACCATTGCCACTATATTACACGCGGTGCCATTGGCTTGGTCGGGAGTGATGTTGAATTCTCTACGATAATCCACTGCCCTTTTGCCCATCCACGAATTGAAAACGGATTTGATTGCCACCGAAAGCTGATCCCAAACATCTTCCGGGAATGGCTGCAATCGTTGTTCGGCCACTACATTGCGAAACAGTTCGCAGACCTCTTTGAGGTCCTCAGCCGTCATGTCGATATCCGACAGGGCGCCAGATCGAACTTTAACGGCATGCATGGACTTGTCGAATTCCTCATCAGGAATCCCCATGGCCACCTTGCCGAACAACTGAATGAACCTTCGGTTGGCGTCGTAAGCAAACCGCTCGTTACCTGTTTGCTTTGCTAGACCCACTACGGTATCGGAGTTGAGGCCGAGGTTCAGTATAGTATCCATCATCCCCGGCATCGAGAGCGCGGATCCGGACCTTACGGACACGAGGAGAGGATTGCTCGGATCTCCAAAACCTTTACCAGTAGCTTTCTCCACAGCCTTTATATGGTCCCTCACGTCCTCCATGAGGCCACTTGGTAGTTCGCTAGTCTGGGATTCCAGGTAAGCAAGACACGCGTCTGTGCTAATCACAAATCCTGGCGGCACGTTGATGCCTATTTGGGTCATCTCGCAAAGCCCAGCTCCTTTCCCCCCCAACAGTTTCTTGTTTTTGCCGTCCCCTTCGTGAAATGAGAATACGTACTTCGGTCTCATAACTCTCTCCGTTGTTTGATCTAGTTGACACTCGAGAAGTTTGGACTTAAGTTTATCAGATTAGGCGGTACCGTTCCAAACAAATTATTTTCCTTATTTACACTTATGAACGATGGGACAAAAAACTATTACGGCTGAACGAATACAATACCTCAAAGGCGATTACCAGCGTGGGTTTATCAAATTTTGTCAGTTTGAGGCTGAAAAGGTTGAATGGGGCAAGTTTGAATCCAGGGTCCAGATAACGCCGGATCATAGACAGCAAGATGGCTTTATCCATGCCGGCGTGATGGCTACCATGGCCGATCACACAGCAGGGTATTCGGCATTTACAATCGTACCAAAGGAATTCCAGATCTTGACCATCGAGTTCAAGATCAATTTTCTGAGACCAGCCTACGGAGACGCTCTCAAATGTGCGTCCAAGGTCATCCGAGAAGGACACCGGATTATAGTTGCGGAATCCGAGGTGTTTGACGTACGGCGAGACAAAGATGTCTCGGTGGCAAAGGCCCTAGTGACCCTCATTGCGGTCAGCAAGGAATCTCTTTCGAAGACCCCTTACGAATAAATGACCTGATCTGCGATCAAGTGGGGCTAGGAAGATTGCGTGGCATTTGTAGCTCCGCGTCTGGACTTAAGGTTGATGGTTACCGCCCATCATGTTATGTGATGGCATCTTTCTTATGGATACTGCGGGGTAATTTTTCTTGGACGAACCCTCATTCTTGAGCAAAGGTCTTTACATTAATCCTTCTGAGCGGGGTCGTCGAGTCGCGAGGTTTTTTTCTCTGCTATCGGCACTGGTTGTTCGGGATGTCACGAGCCGATATAGACGGTCTTCCCTTGGAATGTGGTGGGCTTTTCTTCAGCCTCTGATTTTAATGCTCTTGTTCAACATGCTTCGGGGCTTCGTCAATATCCCCAGCGACGGGGTTCCTTATATTCTGTTCAGTTACTCGGCATTGGTACCTTGGACTTTTTTCACCAATGCCGTAGCTGCCTGCGGACCGAGTATCACCGCTAACGCGGAGGTCATAAAAAAGATAGCTTTGCCCAGGGAGGTGTTTCCGCTAGCGGCAGTAACCGCAACATTGTTTGATTTTGCCATGTCGGCCATACTATTGGCCGTCCTTATGGTCTGGTACAAAGTTCAGGTGGGGTTCTGCCTATTGTGGATCATTCCGCTGGTGATGCTTATGGCGGGTACGGCGTTTGCCATCGGGATACTCCTTGCCGGGTTAGGAACTTTTCGGAAAGATTTTATCTTTGCCACACCCTTTATAACGCAGGCTTGGCTCTTCGTCACCCCCGTGATATACCCGTTAAGTTCGGTTCCGGAACAATGGAAAAATATATATATGCTCAATCCTATGGTGGGGATAATTGAAGGTTTCCGCAACGTACTATTAAGAGCCTCTGCGCCACCACCTGAGCCTATATTGTTTGCCGTGTTCATGACCGTGGTAATGCTCGCCATCTCATGGCCCATTTTCCGGCGGCTTTCTTCATACTTTGCTGATGTGTTGTGAGGTTCCCCTTGTCCAACGAGGTCGCGATAAGAATACAGGGACTTTGGAAGCGATACGGGCTTCCGCTCCCTAAGGTCGTAGAAAAGAGCGTGATGTACCTGAAAAAGCATAGGAATGCTTTGCGAGGATCGAGGGACAGAGGTCCGTGGGCTCTGAGAGACATCCACCTAGATGTTAAAAAGGGAGACACAGTTGGCATAGTAGGTCGAAATGGCGCGGGCAAGAGTACGCTGTTGAAAATCCTTGCCGGGGTGACGTCTCCCACCGCCGGAAGAGTAGAGATATACGGCAGGATTTTCCCAATGATAGAACTCAATGCGGGCTTGCACATGGAACTCACTGGAAGAGAGAATGTCCGGCTTTTAGGGGCTGTAATGGGGTTGTCTCGCAAAGAAATCGAGGATCGGCTCCCGGAAATAGAGGATTTTTGCGAGCTTGGAGATTGGTTCGATCGTCCTGTACGCATGTATTCGAGCGGAATGCTGGGACGTTTGGGCTTTGGGGTTGCCGTCAATGTGGAGAGCGACGTGATTCTCATTGATGAGACCTTTGCAGTAGGAGACCTCAAGTTCCAGAACAAGAGCCTGGCTCGAGTCCGGGAAATGAGAGAAAGCGGCGCGACAATCTTGCTGGTCAGCCATAGTTTGGAAACATTGCAGTTCGTGGCGCAGCGCGGGATACTATTGGAGGAGGGAAAGCTAATCGCATCCGGCTCCGCCCTGGAAGCTATCAACACGTATGAAACCCTCGTATTCAGAAGCGAGCAAAAGCGTCTTGAACACCGCGTACGCAACAGGATATCGACACAGGAAGTTAACATCTTCGGGGCAAGAATTTATGGGCCTAATTTGGAGACCATATCCGAAGTTTCCTCTGGAGCACCTTTTGGGATTGAAATCCATTTGAGGTTAAACAGAAGAGTAGATCGCCCTATGTTCTCCCTCGGGATACTTAACGCCGCAGGCATACTTTGCAAATGGAATATTTCGGAAGAAGACGGCCTAACAATAAGGGGGGAAAGCGAAGAATATCTGCTGAGAGCGTGGTACGCAGAGAATTACTTTGCCAACGGCGCCTATGAAGTTCATTTTGCCGCACGGGATGCTGCTTCCTTCGAGACTATGGAACGCATTGCTGGCATAGTAAGTTTTGATGTGGTAGGCCCGAAAAGAGCAAGGGGAATCATCAACGGCGTATGTGAATGGGAATTGGCTCCTTACCGGTCTGACAACGTTGCGCAGACTAACGAGGTCGTTCAAGATACAGGACGACAAACCAAAACCGCAACGCATCATTCGTAGGAGGCCGTGAAATGTTAAGACGGGGTTTATACGCTGATGTTCTAGGCAAGCGCTTCGTTGTTGAGTGGAGAAGCAGAATTTGGCAAGAATAGTGGACAAGACGGAACGTCTCAGTGCTATCCCCGGAGCCTTTTATCGGGAGATTTTTGTTGATGGGAAGTGCTATGCCACATACATTGAGCGAAGGGTCCACCAGTCGCCAGATGCCCATAGATTGATAGTGGTTTCCCGCCTAGCTAATGCCGCGTCAGTTAGCATACTCGATATGTGCATCCGGTCGATTACACGATTTACCAGTGAGCCGCATGAACTGTGGATAATCGATAACAATTCTCCTGAGGAGTATCTTGGGTTTCTCATGGACGTGGCAGGGGTGAACGTGATCTTTAATCGCACAGAACCGGTTCCTCTTGAGATAGAAGAAGCTGGTGGCTTTGCACGTCAGCTTGAGTGGGGAAGTTACGCCAACGCAATAGGATTGGAGTTGGCCGTGAGGGTTATCGACCCTTCGACTCGATATCTGATGACGCTGCACATGGATAGTTTGCCTTGCCACCCTACCTGGCTCTATTTTCTTACTTCAAAACTGACTTCCGGTAGGAACCAAGACGTGTTACCTGAAAAGGAAATCGCAGCGGCAGGTGTCAGAATGGACAAGACGCGCTCGCCCGAAGGTGTATTGCATATACTAGGCTGTCTCGTGGATTATCAAGTCTTTCGGTCATTGGGCCTGTCTTTTTTCCCGGAACTTCCTGCTTTCGATGTGGGAGACAAAGTAACTGTTGGACTGAGAGATGCAGGGTACGGAGTTTTTGGATGCCGGAATACCCTCTGGAATCCTGAGATTCAAGACAGGATAGACAGAAAGTCGCCATGGCATTCTGTGCCAGTGGATCGCGCTTTGGATGACGATGACCGGGTCATCTTTTGCCATTTGGGAAGAGGCGTAAGAAAGGCCTCGGGGTCTGTTTCAAAAGGCGCTACGATAGAGGAGTGGCTGGAAGCAGCCCTCAAGAACCTCATGGTTGGCTACGGCACGGGCTCGAGATGAATTCCTCGCAAAACCTATTCTTGCAGGACCTTTCTTATTCTTTGAGAAGGTATTACGTGGACGACTTTTATTTGCGTCATACTCAAGACTTGGGAGACGGCGTCATAATTCTGGACCTAGGCGGAACTCGGGTGCAAAAAAGGGGGGCCTTTGACGTTGGGCGATGCCATGCGCAGGTAGTATATGCGAATCTCTCTGCCGACAAAAAACCAGACGTTCAATGCCGCGCCGAGTCCATTCCAGTGCGCTCGAAAGCCGTCAATGTGGTCATCTGCGCGGAATTGTTGGAACATGTGAAGGATCCTGTCTTAGTATTGAGTGAAACATTTAGGGTGCTGAGACACGGTGGGATTCTCCTAATGTGCACACCATTCCTCAATCGCATCCACGCGGACCCGTCTGATTACGGGAGGTACACTGAATTCTACTGGCGCGAGATCCTTAGCGCCATAGGATTCGAAGATATCACGGTCGAATGGCAGGGCAGTTTCTGGAGCGTCCTCATGGAGATGCTGAGATATGTCGTTTCTTATAGAAGTCTTGCATGGGGTTCAGGCAGAAACTGGTTAATAAGAGTCATGGCGTTTGTGTTTTTCTGGCTTAAGAGGGGAGCGATAACGTGGGATCGCGATAATGATGGAACGGCTGCGGCTAAGTACCTCGGCTTCACCACAGGCTTTGGGGTTAAGGCGGTGAGACCTTGAAAAAACCTAAAGTATTCTTGAACGGTGGAGACGAGATCGGCTGGGCCATAGATGAAGACCTCAGGCTTTCACGATTAGCCATGGAGAATATAGTCGAGTTTGCCTCGCTGGAAGATTGCGAGGTCGTACACTCTGTGTGGTGGGAAGGGCTGATAAGGCTCGATGCCCGGCAATTGAAAAGCAGGATCGTCCTATGTCATGTGCCAGGGGAGCCTTTCCGTTATTTTGGCGTTCCTGGTCACAGGCATGCCATGTCTGTAGTAAACTTATGGGTACCCAGGACTTCTCAGGCCGAACGACAACTTCGCAGCTTAGGCATCAACAGTCTAAAGATCCCGTATCTTATTGACGCGGACATATTCCGGCCATTGGGGAAAAACGATCCAGCTTCGTCCAGCGCAAGGAAAAGGTTCAACATCCCAGATGACTCATACCTGATAGGCAATTTTTCGAGAGATTCAGAAGGGTCGAATCTGCTTACCCCTAAGCTCGTGAAGGGGCCGGATATTTTTCTGCAGATTGTACGGCAGCTTAAGACCAGGGGAGCCAAGATTCATGTACTTCTCGCAGGCCCCAGGCGGCACTGGTTGCTAGCCCATCTTCACAAAGATTGCATACCTTTCTCCTACATCGGAACAGCCGCCTCCGAAGACGACTTACAAACTAATTTGCTCTCCAGGGACGAGCTGAACATACTGTACAATCTCTTGGATCTCTATGTTGTGCCGAGCAGGTCGGAAGGAGGCCCTCACGCCATTCTGGAAGCATCTGCGGCGCTCTGCAAGATAATCAGTACAGACGTTGGGTTGGCTCGAGATGTGCTGGATGAGCAATGCATCTACTCATCGGTTCCCCACGCTGTGGCGATCATTATGAGGGATATCGAGACCGGTCATTTGGGAAGTACGGTAGGTTTGCACCGCGTTAGAGTACTGGAGAATCACGTCCCTGAGAAAGCAAAGTCGTTGTTTCAGGATCTTTATAAGGAGGTGAGGCGATTGCAATCCTCCGTGGTTCCCCAGAGACACCACGCAGGCGATCTCCATACCGTGAATGAATCCATACCGGCACGGGCTTTGAATCCGCAAAAGAAGGAAAAGAAGTTTACTGTTGGGCTCTGGCACAAGTTCTTTGCTCCGCCATACGGCGGCGGCAACCAATTCATGATGGCTTTGAGAAAGGCCCTCCAGAAAAAGGGGGTCGAAGTGAGGGAAAACGAGCTTAACCCCGATATTGACGCATACATTCTCAATTCCATCCATTTTGACGTCGAGGCATTCCTCGAGTTCAGTCGCACGCATCGCATAAACGTTATTCACCGCATCGACGGCCCCATTCATCTCATTAGAGGCTTTGATCGAGAGAAAGACGAGCTTTGCTATGAGCTAAATGCTCGATTCGCGTCTGCT
>Ga0172369_10008153_pt1 | contig 11941 bp, 7 predicted proteins | sample LakKiv25m_FD_114539 | JGI IMG/M metagenome (GOLD analysis project Ga0172369, IMG submission 114539) | Freshwater microbial communities from Kabuno Bay, South-Kivu, Congo - kab_022012_11.25m | ecosystem: Environmental > Aquatic > Freshwater > Lake | place: Democratic Republic of the Congo... | reverse complement strand
GCGGCCTCCGTGAGGTGCGTACGCAGCGCAGCGAAATCTCTCAGGCGGAGCGCCAGGCGCGCCGAGGTGCGTGCCGCGGGACCGTACGTGGGATCGGCCTCGACGGCGCGGTCCGCATAGCGACTGGCCACGACGGCCCCTTGGGTGACCTCCGAGACGACGGCGAGGTTGTTGAGGGTGCGGGGATCGTTCGGGGCTGCGGCCAGCGCCCGTGCGAGGTGCTCCGTCGCGAGGTGCGGCAGACCTCGAAGCACGAGCCACGACGCGGCGAGCCGTTGGATCTGTGCGTAGTGCAGGCGCGCAGGCCATGCCGCTGAGGCGGGATCCCGCCCGATCCAGCCCTCGATCGCCTGGGAGCGTCGCCGCAGGGCGCCGGGCAGCTCTGCGGGCGCGGGTCCCTGCGCGCGCAGCCTGAATGCCGGAAAACCGGGCCACAGCTGCCCAGCCGAACCGGCATCGTAGGCGGAGTTGCCGAGCTCCCAGCATGCGCCAGGGCCGGCAAGCTCCGTCCGAAGCAGCGCGCGCACGAGGCGTGGCCCCGGCTCGATGGCCCGCCGCATGGCCTCGTCGGACACGAGCGCGGAACCGTGGTGGTGGCGCGCACGCTCAAGGGTCCCCGGCGAGCCGAGCAGCACGGTCGGCACACACCACGCGTCGGGCCGTGCCCCTTCCGCCGCCTGGAGCCACGCGCAGAGCGACGCCGCGTGATCGGACGCGCTGAGCCCCACCCCGCCGACCGGGATCTCGTCGACGAAGGCCTCGCCAAAGCGCGCCGCGAGCCGATCGTCCGACGGCGGATCGCCGTGAATCGACGCCAGGATTTGCTGCACCGGGAGCACGAGCGCCAGCGCGCCGGTCACCAGCGCGACGCGCGCGGACGCGACCGAGGCGAGGAGCGACGCCAGTGCCAGCAGACCGGCTCCGGCGAGCGCCCCGAGCAGCAACAGCGCAACGAGACCGGTCTGCAGCTCCCGCAGGCCCATTGGATTCACGAAGAGCCCATAGCCCGTCTCGGCGAGCAGCGCCGCGGCGAGGACCGCACCCGCACGCGCCTGCCGCCGTCCGAGCGCGACGAGCCCGAGCGCCGAGAGCCCCAGCGCAGGCCCGAGGCCCCCGAGCAGCAGGTCGCGCCAGGCTCGCACCGCTGCCTCCAGGTGACGCGCGTCGCCGCCGATCTCCCCCGCGAAGGCGTCTCGGATGCTGCGCCCCGTGAGGTGGCCGACCAGCGCGTCGATCGAGCGCAGATCGGCCCACTGCCACGCGGAATCTCCGCCCGAGGCGAGCGGCAGGTAGCACAGACCGAGCAGCGGCAGGCCAAGGCACGCTGCGCCGAGGCCCAGCATTCGGGTGCAGCCGCGGGCGCGGACCAGCCGACCCAACGCGCCGAGCCTCGGCAGGGTGGCGGCACAGAGCACGAGCGCCACCTCGACATGCAGGACCGCGCCGAGCCCAAGCGCCAGCGCGGCGCAGAGCCACGGCCGGGCGTCGGACTCGTCGGCCCGCACGAGCGCGTCGATCCCGAAGGCGACCAGCAACAGCCCGAGCGGGTAGACCTCGGCTGAGCGCGCATGCAGCAGCACCGCGGGTGCGGCGAGGATCGTCAGGGCGCCGAAGACCATCGCCACGAGCCGCCAGGCCCCCCCGATGGGGTCGAGGAGCGGGAGCAGCCCGCGCAACAGCAGGACCGCGGCAGCGGCGGAGCAGAGGCCGCCGAGCAGGTTCACACGGAAGGCTCCCGCGCCGACGGGTAGGAGCGCGAACGCGTGACCGGCCAGGTTGAACAGCGGAAAGCCGGTTGGGTGGGGCACGCCGAGCGTGATGGCCGCGGCGCTGAGTTCACCCGCGTCGTACAATCCCGGCCCAGGCAACGCGAGCGCCGCGAGGACCGAGGCGAGGGCGGCGCCGAGCAGGACGGCAGCCCGCATCTCCAACGCGCTATTTCTTGGCCGGCTTGGGCAAGTAGATCTCGACCGAGCTGAGCGCCTGGATGTCGCCCTTTGCAGGGGCCGTAAAGCCGCCCGCGACCAGCACCCCTCCGTATAGCGGGTTGTCGCCTTCGAGCGGCACTGCCGTTGCGCCGAATCGTCCCGTCTCGAGCGTCGCGCGTGCGATGGCGTCGCCGTTGGGTCCGAAGACGATCGCGTCGCCCACGACCGAGAGATCCGGTCCGAGGCCGCCTATCATGAGGATCGAGCCATCGGCGAGCGCGGCCGCGGTCGGATAGAGGCGGCGACCCGCATCGGGGCCGACGAACACACCGAGATCGGCCGGCTTGAACTGCGCCGTGTACGTGCCCCCGCTTTCGCTGAGCAGGATCTGACGCGGCTCGATGTTGCCCGCGCCCGTGACCTGCTTCGTGCCGACGAAGAGGTCGAAGGTCGTGCCGCCGAGGAGGAACGGGCGAAACGGCGCAACCAAGCCCGCCATCGCCATTGTGCCGCCATAGACGGATACGGGAACGGGGTCCGCGGACACCGGGCTGAACGTCTTCTTCGCCGCGTCGAAGATCTCGACCGCGGGAGTCTTGCCCGTGGGCTGTCCGCCGACGATGAGGAGCTTCTTGCACGCCCCTCCCTCGCCGTCTTCGATGCAGAGCCAGGTCGCGCCGGCGCGCGGCTGGACCATCTGCTCAAAGGGTTGGGACTCGCACGACGGGCCGGGCGTGGAGGAGGCGAGATCACACAGGTAGGCCGCCGATGAGCGGTTTTCGAGGCCCGCCATGGTGGGCAGTTTGAGGCCGCCGGACACGAGGGTTCGCGGCCCTGCCGAGGTCTCGACCAGCGCGACGACGGGCTGCGCGAGCGGCTGCCCGATCGACGTGAAGGCCGCCGCCGGCGTCTTGGCGTCGGTCAGGTCGATGCGCCACGCGCTGCGCGCCACGTTGCAGGACGCGCCGGGGCAGTTGGTCTCCGGCAGGTTGACGGTCAGCTCGCGGCCGCCTCCCGCGCCCGAGGTGAGGCCAAAACCCACCGTCTGGATGCCGCCGATGGCGCCTATTTTCTTCGCGCCGATCTTGGTCGTCCCGATCCAGCCATAGCGCAGCCCGTCGGAGAGGCCCGCGATGCCGGTCGACTCGAGCTCGGTGAAGAGCAGCGTGGCGGGATCGAAGAGCTCGATGTTGGCGTTGAGCGCAGTCCACGTGCCGGCTCCACCCGTCAGGCCGCCGAACAGCGCGATGCGGCCGTCTTCGAGGCCGACGGCGCTGCCGAAGGCACGAGGCGCCTTGGCGTTGAGCGGGAAGAGGTTCGAGAGCTGGCAGACGCCGGCCTCGACGTTGCATGTCGCGTTCGCGTGAATGCCCTTGCATGACGCGTCGTTCGCACAGGTCTTGAGCGCAGCGTCCTCCTGCTTCTTCGCGCTCGGCGAGGCGAGGCGGGTGAACTGCCCGAGACGGAAGGGCTGCACGAAGTAGAGATCGTTCGGTCGGAGGGGGTCGATCGTGATGCCGCCGCGGTACGCCTTGAACGTCATCGCGTCGTCCGCGCAACCGCCCGACGAGCCGGGCACGTCGCCGTAGACGCGAATGAAGAGCGAGTAGCCGGTGCCGGCGCGCACGTTCTGAAGCGTGTAGGCGTCCTTGTTCAGGTCCACGCACTTCTGCGAGAAGAGGAGTCCTTCTCCAGACTTGGAGCGTACCGCCGACCACGGGGCGTTGTACAGCTCGACGGTCATGCGAAGCGCGTCGGGCCCGAGCGCCGTCAGGGCGAACGAGAACGTGCCGAACTCGGGCGTGGCCTCGCCGCCCGCACCGGTGCTGGTCGGGGACGGCGTCGGATCGGCGGCGCAGGCCGTCATGAAGCTGGCCGCGAGCAGCGCGACGAGGCAGGCACGCAAGCGGAGGTCTGGTCGTGTCATGGTCGCCTCGCTCCTCATTTCTGTGAGAAGACCGCGTCGCTCTCGACGTAGTGGCCGTCAATGGTGAAGAACATTTGTCCGGTCGGCGCCTTGTCCTTGCCGCTCGACGCCGCGATGATGACAACGGTCGTCACGACCGCCACACCCGCGCCAATGGCCGTCCAGAACCACCACTTCTTCGTGATGGGAGGCTCCGGATCCTTCTTCGGGACGATCGGGTCGCCCTCCTTGGTGATCGGTACGATCGCCTCGAGGGTCATCGTGAGGCGCGTCATCAGACCGGCGGCGACGATGACCTGGCGGGAGGCTTCCTTGAAGCCGGCGCGCACGACCCTGAGCGTGTAAGTGCCTGGACGATAGCGGAAAGTCAGGCCCGTCGATTCGGTCGTGCCGACGAAGTCCTGGTCGATATAGACGAGCGCCTTGCCGCCGCCCGCGAGCGTGAGCACGATCGTTCCGGGCTCGATCTTCTGACCCACCGGGGGCAGATCGAGCGGCCCGAGCAGGACGAGGAACGCCTTCTCGATCGCTGCGGTCGGGCTCGTCAGATCGCCGAAGCGCTGTGAGGTGGTTTGCGCCACCCGCTTCTGAGCGACGTCGATGACGCGCATGTTCAGCGTGAAACCGCCCGCGCCGCGCGCCGTCTCGCTGTAGATGACCTTTGACGCCCCCTCCTTCGTGCCGATCCGCGACAGGCAATCCGCGTCGGCCTCGGTGCACTCCAGGTCGAAGAGGAGCTCGACCACGTCCTTGGCAGGCGCGATGATATCGAAGCTTTTATATTTACGAGCCTGCGAGAGGATGTCCTCACTCACCTTGAGACGTTCGGGATCCTTCAGGGTTGGCCCGTCCGATCGCAACACGACGATCTTGCCTTTCGGCTGCGCGTGCGCCGTCGGAACGCAGAAGCAGAGCCCCAGCGCGACCCCGCACAGGGCCGCGAGCGCACGAGGCGAGCGCGATGGAAGACGCCATAGAAAGGTGGTCATGTGGAGGACCTCCGCAAGGGGCCGAGCCCGCTGCAACTTAGTCGCGAGGCTCCGATGGTGTCAACCTTGCGCGCGGCGATAGTACGCAAAGAACAACCCGGCGCCACTGCTTGACAATTCCTAGTCGGGCGCACCCACCACGAGGTAGCTCACGAGCGCACCCTCAGGCCCGAAGCCGCGCGCGATGCCCAGACGGAACACGGTGTACTGGCCGTATCCGAGTTGGGTCGACAGGCGCAGCTCCGCTCCGGAGGACGCACGGAGGCGGTCGATGCGCTCGCCACCTTCGAACGCGCCGCCGACATCGCCGAAGAGCACGAAGAGCAGCCGCTCGACATACACGGGCAGCGTGTCGAGGCCGCGGAAGAGCGCGCCGGCGGGCACGCGCAGCTCCGTGTTGAGCAGATGGTAGCGGTCGCCCGAGAACGCGTCGGGCCCGAAGCCTCGCAGGAAGCCGCCGCCCACGTCGCGTCGCAGGCGCAGATCCTCGACGAGGTCGCGCGCGGGGATGCCGCCGAGCGAGAAGAGCTTGCCCCAAGAGGCGTTGGCGCGGCCGTAGCCGCCGCTGTAGTCGAAGACCAGCGCCGCGTGAAAGGCGAGCGGCAGGGCGTGGTGCGTGCCCCAGCCGTACGTGTCGACGAGGTAGTCCGAGCCGAAAGCGGCGTGGGAGAGGCGCTTCGAGAGCCGGAACGTGTGGGCTCGCTCGGTCGTGTAGGAGAAGTGGTAACGCTCGCGCCACGCGTACGAGAGCGTGATCGACGGGCCGGCGACGAGCCCTTCGCCGGGCGGGTAGGGCTGAACGCCGCCGGGATCGTGGCGCTGCCGCGGCAGGACGACGTTGCGAAAGCGCGTCGCAGCGAAGGAGAGCTGGAGGTCGAATCGGTCGCGCTGACGCGGGAAGGGCAAGCCTATCCAGGCCGAGCCGCCGAGCGCGTCCTGCGTGTAGGGACGCGTGCGCCCCTCCATCACGCCGCGGGTGTCGTAGCGGCCATAGGACGCGGTGAGCCCGATCGTGGGCCACAGGCGGTTCGCCACGAAGACGCCCGAGACAGCCGGGTAGCCGGTCAGCGTGTCGGCGTCGCCCGCGAGGCGCCAACCGTGGTGTCCGACGGCGTCCCCACCTTCGAGGCTCGCACCGGCACGCGAGAGGCGGTCGGGTGCGAGGATCCACGTCGGCGTCCAGCTCCGCGGCGCGAGGCTCTTCACGGCGTCGTAGGGGCCCTCGCGTCCTTCGACTGGGGCGGGGGCATAGTCCACGTGCGGCGTTTCGGCCGTGAGGACGTCGGCGGTCGCCGCTCGCGGCAGATCGACGACGAAGAGATCGTAGCCATTGGGGACGTGACCGGAATAGACGGCGCGCCGGCCGTCTGGCGATGTCGATGGATCGAACGCGCCGCCGAGCACGCGCGTGACACGGGTCGCGCTGGACATCAGCGCTGTCGGATCGTCGGGCATCGGCGCGACGAAAAGATCGAAGACGCCGTCCCGGCTCGACGCCCAGAGCACGCGGCCGTCGGCCAGTACGCGAGGCGCGAGGTCGATCGCCTTGTCGCGCGTGAGCGCGTGGTGGGTCCCCGTCGCGAGGTCGATCACGCCGAGATCGCGCCGGCCTCGACGCGCGGAAGTGTAGACGAGACGCCTGCCGTCTGGCGCGAAGCGTGGCGTCGCGAGCAGCTCCGCGCCGCCCCCATCCCGCACGATCACGGGCGCTGGGGCGGGCTCTTCGCGCTGCGCCGCACGCTCCAGATCCGCCGTGTCCCAGCAAGCGATGCGCGTCGCGCCGCGCTCGGTCTGCACACCGCACACGGACCGCCCATCGGGTGAGATGTCGGGCTCTGCCACCCGCGCGCCGCGGGTCCAGCGCACGGGCTTGGACCGCGTGGATCCGAGTGGAATCCGCCACAGATCGCGCAGCCAGTAGTACGTACGAAATGGCGCACCTTGTGTCACAACGAGGGAGTTTCCGTCGGGTGTCGCGACGATGCGCTCACACCCACCGAAGCAATCGTGCAGCGTACGTTCGCGACCGGTCGCCAAGTCTCGCTCCACGACGCGCTCACGCGTGTGGCCATCGTCGCGAATGTAGTAGATCGAGCTGCCGGTACGCGAGAACACGGGCGACGCGACTCGATGCCCGACGCTCGTCACGCGATCGCCGATGACCAGCCCAGCCGAGCGCCGTCCGCTCTCGATCGCACGGGCCCGGTCCACGATGCGCGCGCGGAGCCTCTCGTAGGCGTCCGACAGGGTCTCGCCGAAGTGTTCGCGTGCGAGGTTCTGGATGCCGAACGGGATGATACGTCCGGCCGTCGCCTGCATGTAGGCGCGCACCTTCGCGTCGCCATGCGCGCGCGCCAGTTCAGTCATCAAGTACGAACCATACAGGTAGCGGCTCGTGCCGTAGGGCCACACGAGCGGATCGCCCGTGAGCTGATCGAGCGCGGGCAGTGTCCCCGCGAGCGCTGCGGATCGGAGGTGCATCTCGAAGAGGGGGCTCCCAACACGCCCACCCGTGGTCGTCTTCGTCTCGATCCACGTCGCAACGCCCTCGAGCATCCACCGCGGCACCGCCGTGTTCATCACCGCCGTCTTGCCGAGGACCGTGTTGACCGCGCGCGGAACACCGTTCGCCTGATCCATGTGGAGGACGTGGGCATACTCATGGAAGAACAGTGCACGGACCCAGTCCTCCTCGACGCCGATCTCGGAGTCGGCCTCGGGCGGAAATGCGAGCACCTCGATCTGGTTGTAGGGCAGCACCGTCGCCGATCCGTTGGCCGCGTCGATGAAGTCGCTCAACAGGACGTGGGTTCGTTCGCTCGGCTCGACGCCGAAGATGGGCACGAGGTCGCGATGCGCCTCCTCCGCGACGCGCGCCAGGCGCCGCGCAAGCTGCTCGTAACCTCGCGAATGATGGATCTCGAAGTGCGCGGTCGACAGCGTTCGCCACTCGAGCGTCGGATCACTGCCGGCCGTGACGGAACGCGGCGCCCACGCGAGCAGCGCGCAGGCAATCGCGAACGCCGCGACACGCTGCGGGCGCGCCAGTGTACGTCGCGTCATCGCCGGCCGGGGTAGGCCTCGAGCGCTGCGCCGAGCAGGTGCACGCAGCGGCGAAGCGTGTCCTGCTCCAGCACGTAGGCAATTCGCGCCTCGTTCCGGCCCAGGCCGGGTGTCGCGTAGAAACCGCTGGCGGGTGCGAGCATCACCGTTTCGCCGTCGAGCGAGAATTCCTCGAGCAGGTACCGGCAGAAATCGTCCGCGTCGAGCACGGGCAAGGGTGCGACGAGGTAGAAGGCGCCCTGCGGGCAGGCGACGTGCACGCCGATCGTGCCGAGCTCTCGCACGAGCGTGTCGCGTCGCCCGCGGTACTCGCGAACGACGCCGCGCATGTACGCGCGGGGCGTGTCGAGCGCGGCCATCGCCGCCCACTGGTCCACGGTCGCAGGGCTCAGGCGGGCTTGCCCGAAGCGCAGCGCAGCCGCCCGCAGCGCCGCGTTCTTCGTCACGAGCGCACCGACGCGCGCACCGCACGCGCTATAGCGCTTGGACACCGAGTCGACGACGACCGCGTGCTGCTCGAAATCGGGCACGGCGAGCACCGAGGGCGCGACGGCGTCATCGCCCCGGTCATACACGAAGTCGCGGTAGACCTCGTCGCTGATGAAGAAGAGCCCCCGCTCGACGCAGATTCGCGCGAGCGTCTCGAGCTCCGCGGCGCTGAGGACGACGCCGGTGGGGTTGCCGGGCGTGGGCAGGACGAGGGCGCGCGTGCGCGGTCCGATGGCCGCTTCGATGCGCGCGGGGTCGATGCGAAAGCCCTCGGACGCGTAGGTCGTCACGGCCCGCACGCCGACCGCGCACAGGTGCGAGAAGCCAGCGTAATTCGTATAGAAGGGCTCGGCGACCAGGATGTCGTCGCCCGGATCGCAGACAGCAGCGATCGCGAAGAGGAGCGCCTCCGAGCCGCCCACGGTGACGACGATGTCAGATGCTTCAATTGGGCGCCCCCCGCTCGCACTCCCCCCGCCCGCATCGACGAGCGGCGTGTAGTAGGCGGCGAGCTTGCGCCGATACGCGAGGAAGCCGTCGGAAGGCGCATAGGCAAGCACCCGTTCGTCGTACGCGCGGTACGCCTCGATCATGCCGCGCGGCGTCGGGATGTCTGGCTGCCCGATGTTGATGTGATGGACTCGCACGCCGCGGTTGACGGCCGCCTCCGCGAAAGGGGCGAGGCGCCGGATGGGCGAGGCGGGCGCACTCTGGCCGCGATTCGACAGGCGGATCTCGGACATGACTCCTCGTCGCGCAGCCGGCGCGCCGCGACGAGGTATACACAAAAGTGTGCGACAGGTCGAAGCGGCGCGATCCGGCAGTCGGTCCGAGGCCTTGCAAAGGCGCGCTTCGTCTCGTTTGACAGCGTGGCGCAGCGCGGCCTACCGTCACCGCGTCGCCGAACTCTTGCAGCGTGGAAGGGGGCCCAGATGACGGAGAAGACGTACACCGACATCCGCATCACCGGTGGCGAGATCACGCATCACTACGGATCGAAAGTTCACCTGCTCGCCGATCCGCTGGCGCTGAGCTGGCTCGCCCGCGTGTGCGATCCGGGCTGCGTGCAACCGGAGGTCAACCAGCTCGTGAAGCTGCTCTATCGCGGCCTCGTGCGCGAGGTGATCAACCGCGAGGTGGCGACCAAGATCGTGCGTCGTCCGACGCGCATGGCGAGGTACACGCCGCTGGGCTTTTACGAGGGCGTCGTCATCGATCCGGCGGTGGAGGTCACCACCGTCGACATCGCGCGCGCCGGAATCCTGCCCTCGATGGTCTGCTTCGACGCGCTGTGCGAGGTCCTCGATCCGTCACGCGTGCGGCAAGATCACATCCTGATGAACCGCACCACCGATGACGCTCAACACGTCACGGGCGCCGGCATGTACGGAAAGAAGATCGCCGGCCCGGTAGGCGGTCGAATGATGCTGTTCCCGGACCCGATGGGCGCGACGGGATCCTCGTTGAGCGAGGCCATCCGGTTCTACGACACGGCGTTTCCGGAGAAGCCCGGGCAGTTCGTCACCCTGAACCTCATCGTGACGCCCGAGTTCATCCGGCGCATCACGACCGAGTGGCCCGACGCCAAGATCTATGCGTACAGGCTCGATCGCGGCCTCTCGCCGCCCGACGTGCTCGAGAGCGTCCCCGGTTCACGCTGGGACGAGGAGCGCGGCCTGACCGAGACGCAGTACATCGTGCCGGGAGCGGGCGGTATGGGCGAGATCATGAACAACGCGCTGACCTGAGCGGCGGCGACGCTTCGTCGGACGAGACTTCACCACAAGGGAGCAGCCATGCCCACGGTCAAGACCCTCATCGCGCAAGAGCGGATCACCGCACGGATAGGCGAGCTCGGACAGGTGCTCTCCGCCCAGTTCAAGGACAAGGATCCGATCTGCGTGTGCGTGCTCAAGGGCTGCTTCCCCTTCTTCGCCGATCTCGTGCGCGCGATGGACATCCCCCTGCGCACAGACTTCCTCGGCGTGTCGAGCTACGGATCAGGGACGGAGACGACCGGCGTCGTCCGACTCACGCACGACCTGTCGGAGTCCGTACAGGGACAGCACGTCATCATCATGGAGGACATCGTCGACACCGGCTTGACGATGCACTACCTGCTCGAGGCCTTTCGCGCGCGCGATCCGGCGTCGTTGACCATCGTGACACTGCTTCACAAGCCGGCCCGCAAGCGCGTCGAGGTGACCCTCGATCACGTCGGTTTCACCATCGACGACGTCTTCGTCGTCGGCTACGGACTCGACTACGACGGCTACTACCGGAACCTCCCCTACATCGGCGTGATGGATCCCGACGCGTGATCCCGTTCGCGCTCCGCTACCTCGGCCATGCGGCGTTCGCGCTCGAGATCGCCGGACAGCGCGTGCTCTTCGATCCCCACCGGCCCGGCGTGCTGGGGGGGCGAATGCGCCTGCCTCCGATCGACGGGACCTTCGACATCATCGCGCTCACGCACCGGCACGAGGACCACGCGGCGCTCGATCCGGCGCTCGGGGACTACACGTTGATCGAGACACCGTGCTCGCGCGGCGCACTCCGGTTCGACACGCGACCCGCCTTCCACGACGCGTCGGGCGGCCTGCACATGGGTCTCGTGCGCTGCGTGTCGCTCCTGTGCGGAGACCTCCGCCTCGTACACTGCGGCGATCTCGGCGAGGTCGATGACGACCTGGTGCGGTGGCTCTCGCACACGGACATCCTGCTCGTGCCGGTCGGGGGGACCTATACGCTCGACGGGGCGCAGGCCGCCGATCTGACGCACGCCGTCTGTCCACGCGTCGTCGTGCCCATGCACGCGGCCGATCCTCGCGTGAGTCTTCCGCTCGAATCGGTGGATCGATTCTTCGAGGCCCTCGCCTGGCCACGTGTCGATCTCAGCGTGCTCGACGCCCTGCCGCCCAACCCGCGAGCCGTGTGGCTTGCAGCGCCGTGAGACCGATCACACGAGCGAGTCGATCGCGCGTGCGAGGTCCGAGGGACTCCGGAACCTATCGTCCGGGGACTTCGCGAGCATGCGCGAGACGAGGAACTGCACCGGCTCCGGCCATGCATCGGGCCATACATCGTGCAACAGCGGCGGCGGACGGCCGACATGCGCGTACGATTGCTCCGCGCCGAGCGAGCGTGGAAAGGGCGGCGTGCCGGTGAGCATCTCGAAGAGCACGACGCCAAGCGAGTAGAGATCGGATCGCCCGTCGAGTGGACGCCGCATGAGCTGTTCGGGCGACATGTAGGTGGGCGTGCCGGGCAGCTTGAAGCCGAGCGTGGCTTGCAGCGGCTCCGTCGGACCGGACAGACGCGACAGGCCGAAGTCCACGATCTTCGCGTGCACCCCGCCCGTCGCGAGGCGACGCAAGAGGATGTTGGCGGGCTTGATGTCGCGGTGAACCAAGCCGGCCGCATGGACCTCCGCGAGGCCGATGGCCACCTGCCGTGTGACGTCGAGCGCGGTCGCGACCGGCAGTCGCTTGTCCTTGGCCAGCACGGCGAAGAGGCTCGGTCCATCCACGTGCTCCATGACGATG
>Ga0172369_10008152_pt1 | contig 11942 bp, 11 predicted proteins | sample LakKiv25m_FD_114539 | JGI IMG/M metagenome (GOLD analysis project Ga0172369, IMG submission 114539) | Freshwater microbial communities from Kabuno Bay, South-Kivu, Congo - kab_022012_11.25m | ecosystem: Environmental > Aquatic > Freshwater > Lake | place: Democratic Republic of the Congo... | reverse complement strand
GTCGTACATCCCGCACTTCATCGGCACGCCGGGATACGTGTATGCCTACGCGTACGGGCAGCTGCTGGCGCTCTCCGTCTACGCCCGTTACCGGGAGCAGGGCGACACCTTCGTGCCCCGCTATGTCGAGATGCTCGCAGCCGGCGGGTCGCTGCCTCCGGAGGAGCTCACCGCGATCGTAGGAATCGACCTCACCGACCCCGGATTCTGGGACGGCGGCCTCGACATCATCGAAGGTCACCTCGCCGCCACCGAGGCAGCCGCCGTCGAAGCGGGCAGGGCGTAGCGGGGGAGCACGGCGGCCGCAGCGGGCCGTCGAGCTCCGGCCCGTGGCGGGGCGCCTCGATCGACTCCACGCCGATCAGCGGGGCGCACCCGTCTCTCGGGTGCCGGGTAGCTGTGGGCAGCGACTCCCTCCGTCGGGCTCAGAATGCGGCTCGCCAGATCTCAGTCGGGGGTGACAGCGTGCCGGAGCCGCCCTGCTCCGATCTCACGATCGGGCTACTCATCAGCCGGCGGACTCCCCAGGCCGCGAGCCACGCCTGGTTTCCAGCAGAAGCGTGAAGCAGTAGCGAACACGCTCCTCGGAAGGAGCACGGCTCGGCCCAGATCGGCCACGTGAGCGCGCCGGCCTTCCATGAGCCAGAGCATCCCGTGGTCTGTGTCCCTCCCTTGCCGGCGAACACCGGGAGCGCCGTAAGACCGAGAAGGGCGAGAAACTCCGCGCCCGGCTCTGTCTGCTTCTTCTCGGAGCTCGGCTTGTATGACGCGAGCGCGTAGACCCGATCGTCGGTAACGTCCCACATGAAGGAGGGAAGCTCGCTCTCGTAGGTCCAGGGTCCGGCGAGAGCTTCGGCGAGTGCGGCTTCGTCGAGCTTATCGAGGAGCTCCCGCGCCATCCTGAGGAACTTCTGTTGCCCGGCAGTGAAGTGCAGATCCGTGGGTTTCGCCTTCGCCAACCGGTCGTAGCTTCCCTCGGCGACCAGCGCAGAGGCTAAGGCGATGCTTCGCCCACCGTCGTCCGTGTATAGGCAAGCTTCGATGTAGTGCCTGAGGTCGGAGCCGGACAGCTTCACGTCGTCGATCTGCTCGCCATCGCGAGAGAAAGTTAGCGCCATGCTGTCGCGCCAGAGTTGGCGTTCGGACATGGCGCGCTCCGCGACCTCGTCGACCGATGAGAACCCGGACACGACTGCGTAGGGCACCATGTCGTCGGTCCACGCGAGTCGAGATCCTCGGTCGCCACCTCCGTCGGGGAGGGACAAGACTCCGAGCGCGGCGAGGAAGCCGAGCGGGTTGGTACCTTCGAGTCCGGTCAGTTCGACCCTGGCAGTCACGCTGAAACCCCGGTATTCCTGGCCTGGCCCACTAGAGCGGCCTCGGCCTCGCTGCGCCGGTGATCGGCGAGTCGGAACACCGCCTCGATCCACGCGGTGCCATACCAGCCGTAGTGCTCCACGACGCGCCAGAAGCGCTCGGCGCTGGCGACGCCAACAGACTCGGGGCGCAGATCCGAGGAGGCAGAGAAGCGATGTTTCAGCACGTCGACCTCGACGGCTAGAGGCGCGATGTCGTGAACCGACTGCGGCAAGGGCCGGCAGAGACCGTGATGTGACGCAACGAGATGCAGGACGAGATCGCGATCGTGGGCCGTGTCGAGAAGCTCACTGCAGCTCTCGGCGAGTGCGACGCTCAGCAACTCATGACGCATTCCGCGCGGGTACGTACGCGCAGCTGCTCCGCTGAAGGTGGGAACGTCGGAGCGGGACTTGGCAAGCGGCTCTGCCGCACAGATGGCTGCGACCTCGTCGCCACGGTGCAGGAGCAGCTGGAAGCGGGGATCGGCCTTGCCGAGATCGTGGAGCCTCCCCGCGAGCTCCAGATCTTCGCGAATCGTTCGGGAGAAGCCGAGTGACTCCGCGAAGCTGCGTGCCGTCTCGCCCACGCCTTCCAGGTGTGCACGGAGCGTGATCCCTGTGCCAGTGAACGAGTTGGCGAGATCGGATCCGTCGAGCAGATCGGCGTCTACTGTCGGCTCGGCTGCGACGTTGTCGCAGATCACCACGTACGCAGCAGGGTCCTCGACCCGAGCGACACGCACTCTGTCGGCCCGCATGTGCCGCAGGATCTGCTCGAACCAGTCCGGCAAGGGAGCATCGGCCGCAACCTGCCACAACGACACGGCGTCGATCCAGTCCGCGACGACCTGGGTGTCGGAGACCGATTGGTCGTACTCGCTCCCGGGAGTCGGGGGCGGCGGAACCCCATGGGGGAGCACTCTAGGGTCGAGGCGCAGCGTGATCCTGTGACCGTGAGCGAGTTGCGCTCGGTCGCCAAAGTCGTCGACGGCGGAAGCACTGGTCGGATCCCAGTTTCCCGCGCTGATGCCCCCGTAGTCGGACGGCACAACCAAGACGTCGCCCGGCCGAAGGTCCACGCCTGTGACGGCGGTGACGTCGTCAGATCCGCGCCACCGCAGTGCGGCGCGTCCGCCGCTATCAGGCGCCTCGCCAGAGCTGTTCTCCGTGTCTGCCACCGGCACCTCGTCGTGCTGCGCCAGCCAGGCGCGCGCCGCTCGGATCGGAACGGGCATGGCTTCCTCCGCGCGCGGTGGACAGAAGGCGAGGCGCTCGATCATGCCCTGCGGTACCTCTACGCCGGGCAGAGGAATCCCAAGAGTGACGTCCGCGCGCCACACCACTCGCACGTCCGTGTCCCGATCGGCATCGAGCCCGTGCAGGAACGGCCCCGGTTCGGGACCGATTCGAAGGCGGGGCGAAGTCTGCACGAACGCATCGAGGTGGCTCGGGAGAAGTAGCGGAGCCTGCGCGCTGGGGGCAAGGAGATCGATGTCATTGGTAGGGAGGTCAGTTGACAGCGGTCCAACATCGAAGGCGGCGTCTCCGTGCCGGTCGCGCAGCGCTCGCCAAGTGGCAGCCAATGCCTTTCCATAGATTGGATCGTCATCGGCTATCAAGTCCTTGTTGACTCCGATGACGACTGCGCGTGACGGTTCACCGAGCCGCGCCGACGCACCCCCACGGCGATCGAGACGGCCGAACCGCTGCCGTAGGGCGTCTACGGGTGCACACTCCGTTAGGAGCGCGTCGAAGCTGAAATCGGCCCCCACCTCGATGCACTGAGTGGCTACAACGACCGACCTGCTCTCATCGTCGGTCTCAGGGCGGTCCGGGTCGACTAGAGAGTCGATGGCACCAAGTGCGTGCTCTCTGTCGAACGGCCGCATGCGTCCTGTGAGCAGAGTGACCTGGTGACCCCGCTCGCGGAGGTAGTCGGCGACACTGCGTGCGGATCGAACACGGTTGACCACCACACCGATGGATCTTGCCCTTGCGGGAAGGCCCGACACGGCGTCGTCGACTACGGCCGGCAAAACCTCCCAGGCTTCCTGCTTCGGCCTGCCGGCCTCGACGAGCTCCGCCGACTTGCGGGCACGCACCCGCTGTGTGATCTCGGGTTCGAGGTCGCCATCTTGGAGCTGGAACAGCTCGGTGTCGGCGGGCACCTCTCCAGGTGTCGCCGACATCTCGACGACCTGCCAACGGTCGGGGAGCGCCGGACCGGGCCGATACCGGGTAGCGATCGAGCGCAGCGTCTCGGCGAATGGGCGACTCATGTGCACCTCGTCGAGGAGGACCAGGCAGTCACCACCCGCGAGGCCGGCGTGGACCGGGCGCATGCCGTCCCGCACTCCGTAACCGCGAAAGAGAAGGCGCGAGCCGAATTGGTCAACTGTGGACACAATCAGGCACGGTTGGTTGGGCCACCGCGCCCATGCTGCGTCGATGACGACTCCGCCGCGAAGTCCTGACACGTGTAGCGGTTCGCGCCCACCGGCAACGGAGCGCAGACGGTCGGCCACCCTCCGAACCTCAATAGATTCGTCACTGTCGAGCGCGCCCTTCAGGCGGATTCCGCGAGCGACCACCTGATTCACCACGAGCCGTCGGTCGATGACGAACACGATGCGGCGCGGGAACGACTCAGGCGCGCACGCCAACGCGAAGCAGGCGATGTCGAGCGCGGCGGTCTTGCCGACACCGGTCGGCAGGTCGATGACATCGGGCCACCGCCCCGTGTCGAGCACGCGTTCCAGGAGTCGTTGCTGCCAGATGAACGGTTCGGTGCCGTACACGGCTTCGAAGAAAGCGGGAAACTGAGCGGCGGTGAGGTCAGGCACAACTATCTCTCCCGTCCATGGGGAGCATCAAGCCCAGGCCGAAGTAGCGCCCCGCTCCGAGAACGAGCGGCCCCATCACAGGGCGGGCGAACTCGAGCGCCACATGCACTTGGAGTCGCGCGATCTCACGCTGCTGTGTTCGATCGAAGTGGCGAAGCACGGGGAAGGCTCTAGCAGGGGAGACCCCGCGGACCAGTGGCTGCATCCCGACGGCAACAGCGATCGGATCGGGCAGCCCCGCGTGCTCGCAGCTCCTTCGGACTTCCTCCTCGGCCCGCGCGCACGCGCGTCGCCGCTTGGCATCGGATCCCTTGTTCAAGTCGCCAGGGTGGTTGGGAAGGGCTACGGGGGTGACCGATGACCACATCGTGGAAGGTCGCTCCCAGGTTTCGCGGCGGAGGGTGACTAGGTCGGGCTTGCCTACAACACGCCGAAGCTGGATCCGTCCGGCTCGACCGAGCAGCAGAGCGGGGCCTTCTGGAGCCTCCTCCCACGCGCCGATCGCACGGGCAACCGCCTCGCGGAGGGCTGGCTCATGAGGGCCGAGTGCCGATGGGCTCGGCAGTAGCACGGCGGCTCCGATAAGTCGCCCGGAGGCGTGCTCGCTGCCGACAAAAGGTAGAGCCAGGAATGCTACGTGGGGCATGACAGAGGGGGTGCCGTCGGGTTGGTGGCCGGATAGCCCCTCCGGGATGTCGGCAGCGGCATGAGACATCAGCGCGTTCCGTAGCGCCCGGGTGACATCGCCCGCGCGCGCAATGGGTAGGTGCCTGGGCGGGAGGAACTCGAACGGGAACCACTGACCCGAAAGCTGGGGCGCAGGCGCCGCTTCGGCCAGAGCGCGTGACGCGTCGCCCGACGCGCGGTATCGCACGCCGCGAGCGGGAAGAGTCCGCGGGCGGCTGGCTCGGTGCTGCGAGAAGGCGGATTCGAGTGCCGCAAGCTGACCTGATCCGATGCAACGCAGCACGGTGTCTCCGTCGTTCGAAGGGGACCAGGTCGGCTTGGACTCTCCACCCGTGCGGCGGCATGAGACTAGCGACGACGAGTGCCCGAGCTTCACCACCCGGGCGAGCAACCGGTCGAGCGCGTCAGCGAGCTTCGGTTCGGGGTCAGCGCCGGGCCAGATGTACTCGACCTGTGGCTCGACCGGCGTCACCGACGGGAAGATGCGAGCCTGCCGACCTCGCCTATCCGGAAGGAGAGCGACAGCAGAGTCGGGCGAGGTCGCACCGAGTGAGCTGACCTGCTTCGTCACGTCTCGGTGCTTGGCCAGGGCCTGCAGCTCTCGACGAACTGCCTTGTCGCCCATGTCGCCGCCCGTCGCATCTAGAGCAGCATCGAGGGCGACGAGCGTCGCCTCGATCTTCGTCGAGCGATCTCTGAGCAGCGACCGATCGATTATGGCCGAGTCGTTGACAGGCACATAGTGCGTGACCGCGACGCGGGATTCGGCTTGACTGGCGCGGATGCTCGGGTTGCCGGCACGTTCGAGCAAGAGCAGCGCATCGCGCTCATCCGGGTTGGGATCCTCCTGCTCGGCCCAGGTTGCCACGAGTGCCGAGAACAGGCGGGCAGGGTGGGGTGGCCATTCATCCGCACCGCGGTCGTTGTGAGCGGTCGCTACGTAGCGACCGGTGAGGAACTCGACCTCGATGCCGAACACCGTCAGGCCTCTTCGACAGGCGAGCGCCGGCTAACGTCACGGCTTCGCTTGAGAAGCTCGATCAGCTTCGGTGCGGGCTCGAGTCTGATCTCGCTCTCGCACCAGGGGAGCCCGAGCTCACCTGCCTTCGCCACCGCGGTGTCGAGCAGTGCCGCTGCCGAGGGTCGGTCGGTCTCTACGTGCGTCGGCGCAGTGCCGTCGCGGGACAACAGCTCGAGGTTCATGCCGCTCTCCGGCAGCAGCAGGCAACGTGAGCGGAGGTCGAAGTCGACATCGTGCTGGTAGGCGAGCGCGGCAACGCCGAGCGCGGCGACTGCGGTGCGCGCCGCCACTTCCGCGGCACTGCGCTCCTCACGCGGAATCGGCGCTCCGTCCGTTCCAAGAGGGAAACGCAGCCGTCGCAAGGCCGCGAATGAGAGCACCGAGGTCTGGACCGCGTGTGTGATCGTCACACCGCCCGAGCGAGCGTCTATCGAGGGAGTGACGTTGCCGTGATTGACTTCGGAAGGACGTCCGTCCTTGCCGGCCGTCTTCGGCTTCCCCTTGTCTGTGGCAGCTTCGGCAACCTCGATCGTCCAGGACTGGCCGGGGTCCGAGTGCTCGTACAGCACAGCCGCGTTCTTCTCGATGGCTAGGGGATCGACGCGGCTGCCGACCTTCACGCCGATCTCCGCGCCGAAGCCGACGATCTCGGAAACGATCGCTCGCTGGAACTTCGCACCGAGACCTCCCTTAGGACCAGTCGAGTCCCACATCCCGAACAGCAGTGCTGTCGGCGAGTAGTTGTAGAGGGAGGTAGCAGCGTTCGGACGCGCGTCCGTTATGGCGCGCCCCATGTCGCTGAGGCGGAACAATGTCCCGTCGAGGAGACTGTCGCGGAAGATCGCGTCGGCAATTCTGTGGGGCGCCTCGAGCACTGTTAGCCGGCCGAGGTCAGCGAGCTCGTCGTCAATCGTGAAGTCGACGAACGCCACGGGCATGTTGAGCTCGCCGGACTCCCAGCCATCGAGAAGAGCGAGCTCCATCCGGTTGGCCTGCGACGCAACCGAGTCGAGCAGAACTGCTGTCTCGGTCTTGCCGTCAACGACCCGCGTCTCGGTCGCGTACTTGTTCGAAGCGTTGTCGGCTACGCCATAGGTCGGAGGCATCACCTTGTCACCGGCACCGCCGGCTGGTTGGAGCACGAGGCGCGACCGGAGGGCTACGGAACCCCCTGCGACAGCGTCTCGAAGGGTTTCGTACGTGAGTGTGGCCATGGAATCCCCAATCGCCGAGCGGCTCATGCCTACCAACGCGGCAATGTACATGGTGGGTGTGACAGCCATGAAGAGATGGCCGGGCTTCGCTCGGCAGGGCCTACCCCGCGGGAATGGCATCTGGATGACGCTCGACCAGCGATCGGTGTCCGCATCGAGTTCATGGATCCCGTTGCCGGCCCGATCGTCCTTGGAGCGCTAAGCCACTTCGGGCTCGGGTTGTTCCTCCCGGTCACGTAGTCGGGGGATACGGCTCAGGTGGCGAGCACGCCGACCCCATAGCTGGCGAACGCCGAGTCGCCGGTAACGACGGTCAGCCCCTCTTGCATGGCCTGCGCGACGAGCATCCGATCGAACGGGTCGTCGTGGTGACGGGGGAGAGCGCCGGCGAGCGTGGCGTGCTGGAGGGTGATCGGAAGCGGCTCCAGGTTGCACTCGGTTATGACAGCGGGGAGATCGTCGGGCGCCTGGAGCTTGCCGAGCGCCTTCTTGATGGAGATCTCCCAGGCGCTCGCGGCGCTCACTACGACGAGGTTGTTGCCGTCAGCGATCGCTTCCCGGGCCAACGCGGAGAGCCGGCCGTCGTCGGCGAGCCACCAGAGCAGGGCGTGAGTGTCGAGCAGGAGGTTCAGGGCTCCTCGCCACGGAAGGCGGTGGCGAGCTCCTCGGGCACCTCGTCGAAGTCGGGGGCGATCCGTACCCGTCCGCGCCAGATGCCCGGCTCGCGATCGCCGGCGCGTTCCATGTAGGGCACGAGCTTGGCGATGGGTACGCCCGCCTTACCGATGATGATCTCCTCACCGTCCGCGACACGCCGCACGAGTCGCGAAAGGTGGGTTTTCGCCTCATGCATGTTGACCAGCATGGACTTAGTCTAGTCCTCTAAGACAACAAGGTCTCAGGTCCGGCCGACAAGGGACGATTCCAACCAGGTGGGACCAGGACTGGTCACCGACTGGGTAGGCGTGCCAGAGCTCGTACCGGCCCGGATGGTCAACGAGTTCTCCTACTGCCCGCGCCTGTTCTTTCTCGAGTGGGTGCAGGCGCGCTTCGCCGACAACTCCGACACCGTCGAAGGACGCTACCGCCACCGGGCGGTCGACCGACCGTTAGGCGCCGCGCCGCTTCCCGGCGACGGGGAGGTGGTGGCCGCTCGTTCCGTGATGCTCTCGTCGGAGGCCCTGGGGCTTGTCGCGCGCGTCGACGTGATCGAGGGTGTGGGAGACGGTGCCGTGCGTCCGATCGACACCAAGCGAGGCAGCCCACCCGACAACCCCGAGCGATCGTGGGAACCGGAGCGAGTCCAAGTCTGCGTGCAGGGGTTGCTGTTGAGGGAGGCCGGGTACCGTTGTGACGAGGGCGTGCTCTTCTTCGCTGAGACGCGCGAGCGCGTGGTCGTTCCGTTCGACGACGCGCTCGTAGTGCGCACCTACGAGCTGCTGGCGCAGCTCCGTGAGGTCGCGGCATGCGAGACGGCACCCCCACCGCTGGTAGCGAGCAGGCGCTGCCCTCGCTGTTCACTCGTCGGTATCTGCCTTCCCGACGAGACCAACGCGCTCGCGGCAAGAACCGACCTGCCGGTTCGCCTTCTTGTGCCGCGCGATCCGGCGAACCGGCCGCTATACGTCTCCGAGCAGGGGACGACGGCAGGCATCAAGGGCGAGCGCGTCGAGATCACCCGCAAGACGGAGCGAGTGCACTCGCAGCGACTGTTGGACGTGTCACAGCTCTGCGTGTTCGGCAACGTTCAGGTGACGAGCCAGCTCATCCGTGAGCTCTTCGCTCGTGAGATCCCGGTCTGCTGGTTCAGCTACGGGGGCTGGTTCGCGGGCATCGGCGAGGGACTGCCATCGAAGCACGTAGAGCTGCGACGCAGGCAAGTCGCTGTCACAGGGCAGGGTGGGCTATCGATCGCTCGGAACATGGTCGAGGGCAAGATCCGCAACTCGCGTACCTTGCTGCGTCGCAACACGCGCCAACGGGATGATCGGGTGCTCGGTTCGCTGCGCGCCCTCGCGGTGCAGGCCACCGAGGCGACCTCTGTGGCGTCGCTGCTCGGTATCGAGGGAACAGCGGCGCGGCTCTACTTCGAAGCGCTACCCACGATGCTGCGCGAGGACGCGCGCCTTCCAGCGGGCGTTTTCGCGTTCGATGGGCGCAACCGTCGACCCCCGAAGGACCCGATCAACTGCCTGCTGTCGTACGTCTACTCACTTCTCGTCAAGGACCTCACCGTGACCACGTATGCGGTGGGCTTCGACCCATACCTAGGCTTCTACCACCGGCCAAGATTCGGACGCCCCGCGCTCGCGCTCGACCTCGCAGAGGAGTTCCGGCCGCTTGTCGGTGACTCCGTCGTGTTGAACCTCGTCAACAACGGCGAGATCAGGCCCTCGCACTTCGTGGTGCGCGCAGGCGGCGTCGGACTGACCGCCGACGGCCGGCGTGCCGTGCTCGCCGCCTACGAGCGACGGCTCGACGTGGAGGTTACCCACCCGGTGTTCGGCTACAAGATCAGCTACCGGCGTGTCCTCGACGTACAGGCCCGGCTTCTCGGCGCCCACGTGCTCGGCGAGGTGCCCGCATACCGAGCATTCGCTACGAGGTGACCAATGGCTCGGCGCCGGTTCGTTGTCGCGTACGACATCCGGGAGGCGAAGCGACTGCGTCGTGTTCACAAGGCAATGAAGGGATTTGGCGAGCCTCTGCAGTACTCAGTGTTCGTGTGCGACCTCGACAAGATGGAGAAATTCCGGATGCTCCACCACATAGGGGATCTCATCCACCATCATGAGGACAGCGTGGTGATCATCGACCTGGGGGAGGCGCAGCGCCGAGGTATGGAGTGCTTCGAGTTCATGGGAGTCGGGCGAAACCTCCCGCGAGCGGGTCCACAGATCGTGTGATGCTGCGAGCGCTAGGGTGGTCCCCGCAACCCGGGGGAGCGCTCGCCCCCAGGTCAGCGGCAAGATCCGATCCTTGATAATCACACAGGCAACATTCGCTACAGTCTCGAGCCAAGCCGCTCGCTTTCGCCCACGCCTTCCCTGGTCAGACCCCACGAAAGACGAGAGCCCATCGCCTCGTCGATCGACGAGGCCTCCATTGCGGCGGCGGTGACATAGGACGCCGGCCCGGCAATCACGCGCATCGCCTCGTCGATCGACGAGGCCTCCATTGCGGCTCGGGAAAGGTAAGTCATGGCAGGTCAAGGGCGTGCATCGCCTCGTCGATCGACGAGGCCTCCATTGCGGCACCCCGACCGCGCCGGGCCGCACTACGCGCGAGGACATCGCCTCGTCGATCGACGAGGCCTCCATTGCGGCTTCTTCGCGGTGCGGCTGGATTACCGCGTCGGCGAGCATCGCCTCGTCGATCGACGAGGCCTCCATTGCGGCCAGGAAGCCGCGCTCGCGTGCCTCGCGGGGAAACGACATCGCCTCGTCGATCGACGAGGCCTCCATTGCGGCAACATATAGAACCATCAAAAGCACCGCACGAATCCACATCGCCTCGTCGATCGACGAGGCCTCCATTGCGGCGCGACGGCGGTGCATCCTCTTGCGCTGATCTTCGCCACATCGCCTCGTCGATCGACGAGGCCTCCATTGCGGCTGCTCCAAGATCCGGAGCACCCCGTACTCGTTGCTCATCGCCTCGTCGATCGACGAGGCCTCCATTGCGGCCCGACCTAGGCACGTTGTGGGCACTTCGTACCCGATGCATCGCCTCGTCGATCGACGAGGCCTCCATTGCGGCACCTCCTCCCAGCACTAAGGGACCGGCCCAGAACCGCATCGCCTCGTCGATCGACGAGGCCTCCATTGCGGCTCACGGTAGGAGCCGGAAAGCACCTTGCTACCGGAGCATCGCCTCGTCGATCGACGAGGCCTCCATTGCGGCGACGTGCACGGCGTCGAGATGGTGTACGGCTACCTCGGCATCGCCTCGTCGATCGACGAGGCCTCCATTGCGGCATCGTCTGGATGTACGCGTCGAGGCCCTCCTGGCGGCATCGCCTCGTCGATCGACGAGGCCTCCATTGCGGCGCACCCCGTGGGGCCCGTTCGTCTTCCGGGGCAAGCATCGCCTCGTCGATCGACGAGGCCTCCATTGCGGCCTCACCGACGACGACGGCTCATATACGGGGTTCGGTCTGCATCGCCTCGTCGATCGACGAGGCCTCCATTGCGGCACGAGCCTGCCCGTCTCCGGGTCCGCGATCCACGGCATCGCCTCGTCGATCGACGAGGCCTCCATTGCGGCGTGGCGGAAGCCGGGGTGACGGATGAGACGGAGCAGCATCGCGTCGCCGAACGTTACGGTGCCTGACGAGCTCCGCTCGTCACTCTAGCGACGCCATGCGACAGTCACTCATGGCCGCCGTCGCACTACCCGGTGTGGTACTGCCGCGCCCGCGGACGCGCTCGGGCCACTCGAAGTGGCACAGACGCGTCCGCGGACGCGCAAGCGCCACGCTCAGTGGGAGGTTCGGCCGGGCTGCGGATCGCACCTTGCCAGTGGGCTGCGGAGCTCGACACGCGGCGCGCCCAGGCCCGTGGTCGTCGAGCCGCGCCGGGTACCAGGCCTGACACGAGACCGCCGATAATCCTCGTTATGTCACGTCGTGCCGGAGAGCGTCCGCATAGGCTCTGCGCTCATGAGCGCAACCACTTCGACCGTCGAGTGGCCGCCCGTCTGGCGAGCGGGCAACGTCACGTCCGGCGGTGAGGACATCTACTTCGAGGTCACGGGCGACGACGAGATGCCGACCGTCGTGCTGAGCCACGGCGCCGGCGGTTCACATGTCGTGTGGTAT
>Ga0172369_10008149_pt1 | contig 11943 bp, 9 predicted proteins | sample LakKiv25m_FD_114539 | JGI IMG/M metagenome (GOLD analysis project Ga0172369, IMG submission 114539) | Freshwater microbial communities from Kabuno Bay, South-Kivu, Congo - kab_022012_11.25m | ecosystem: Environmental > Aquatic > Freshwater > Lake | place: Democratic Republic of the Congo... | reverse complement strand
TTTCCCTGCTGCCTGCTCAACTCACCAGTCGATACACTGATATTCTCGAGAATGATCCTGGATCAAAGTATTTTGCCTATTATACGGTAAACACTCGCCTCTATGCTTGGCGGGCTGCGTTCGATATGACCTTCGACCACCTTAAGAACCTTTTGGTCGGTGTAGGAACTGGAGGATTTAGCAACGTGTTCTATCGCCAAGACACACGCTTTTATCCTCACAACATTTTCTTAGAGGTGATTTGTGAATTGGGAATCGTCGGTTTGTTTCTTCTTTCTTGGCATTTTCTGGCGGTCTTCCGTCCTGCGGTGCGAATGCTGAGAAGTCCGTTGTCTGACGCGCAAAGAACTCTACTTTTCGCTTTCTTAATGGCAGCCGCATTCAACATCATCGGCGCACAATTCAGCGGGGATTTGAATGACAATCGTCGCTTGTGGTTCTTTTTGGGCACACTGGTTGCAATGGAAAAATTGATCGGTTTCAGTCAAGCTGGCTCAAATAAGACATGACAGACATCTCTAACAAAGTCGCTGCGAATTCTTTCTTTATTTACTTTGGCCGAGTCGCAAATCTTACGATTACGTTTTTTGTATTTATCCATTTGGCCAACTACATGGGCGAAGAATCATTTGGCCGATTGTCATTGGCAATTGCTTATGTTGGTGTCTTTGACATTGTAGCTAATTTTGGTCTGAATCAAATCCTTGTTAGGGAGATTGCGACAGGTAGATTAGGATCGCCCTCCTTGTTAGGGACGGGCATATTAGCAAAGGTCGCTCTTACCATCACATCTGTTGTCTTGGCGTGCGCAACCGCGATATTATTTTCTTATCCGAAGGAGACGCTTGCCGCCATATGGATCATCTCTCTCAATTTGCTCATATCATCCAAGCTTTCCTCTACACGTACCATTTTTGAAAGCATATTCCAAGCGAAGCTGCAAATGGTCTATCCAGTCATGTATAATTTGCTGGACGGCGTGTTGTTTGCTGGTCTCGTCTATTTCTCAACATACAAATATCACATTGGGTTGACAGGCATAGCTCTGATTTACACATTATGTAATCTGCCCGGCGCGGTCATGCTAATCATTCGCTTTCTAAAGTCCGCCCAAATCTCATTTTCTGGGTCTCTCAGAGAAGCAAAGCATCTTCTAATAGAAGCCTCACCATTAGCGGCGTATTTACTTTTCTCCATACTTAGTACTAAGATGGATGTATTATTGCTTTCCTGGATGAAAAGCGAATCGGAAGTCGGCTTTTATTCAGCAGCAACTCGTTTGGTTTATCCATTGACATTCCTCTCAACCTCTTTTTCGATTTCACTTTTCCCGATCCTTTCCCAGTACTTTGTGGAAAACCGTCCGCGCTTTGTGCAAACGTTGCGAACTGGCTTTAAATATATCTCTCTCTTGGGAGTCTTAGTTAGCATAAGCTTTGCTTTCAATTCTTCCAAGATTATCTCGACTTTATACATTCCAAGCTACGCTCCGTGTATTCCCTCTTTCGCGGTACTTATTCTCGCCTTGTCGTTGACCTTCTTAAATTTCTTCTTTTTGGATATTTTCATTGCGGCCCGGCAGCAAAAAGCTGCGACAGTAATTACTGCGGTTGCTTTTATAATTAACATCGGAGTCAATTTGTTCTTCATTCCGCGGTTTAGTATACTAGGGGCAAGCTACGCTCGGCTAATCAGTGGTGTTGTGGGAGTGTTAATGTTCGTTTGGCTGACGAAAAGTCGATTAAAAGTAGCAGAGATTATTCCCTTTGGAAAATTGCTTCCAATGATATTGCTGATGGCGGCGATGCAATTGGTCTTGAAGCCTTTAAGCTTGTCGTTGAGCTTAGCAAGCTCACTGGCTTGTTTTATCTTCCTGATCTGGATTCTTAAGGTTCTAAATCAGGAAGAAAAGGATTACATCCTAAACCTCCTAAAGATCAGACGGCTTTCCAAAACCTTTGTACCAACTTCCAATGGAGCGAACAAATGAAAGTAAACTTTCTCGATCTAAAAGCACAATACGCATCTATCAAACCCGAAATTGATCAAGCCATTCAAAACGTCTTGAACTCGTCAGCCTTTGCTGCCGGACCTTTTGTCAAGGCCTTTGAGGAGAACTTTGCTAAGAAACAGGAAGCAAAGTTCTGTGTGGGCCTCAGTTCGGGAACGGCCGCTTTGCATGCCGTTTTGATGGCCTTCGATATAAAGTCCGGAGATGAAGTGATCGTTCCGGCTAATACATTTTTCGCCACTCCCGAGGCGGTCAGCCTTGCAGGAGCCACACCGGTTTTTGTCGATTGCGAGCCGGAATTCTACAACCTCGATGTGGCGCAGATCGAGAAGGCAATTACAAAAAGGACCAAAGCCGTCATTGCCGTCAATTTATATGGACAGCCTGCCCAACTCGATCGGATCAAGAGCATAACCGACAAGCACGGACTGCTCCTGATCGAGGACTGTGCCCAGTCGCATTTGGCAACACTTAACGGCAAATTCACCGGCAACTTCGGAGTCTGCGGTTGTTTTAGCTTTTATCCCGGCAAGAATCTGGGCGCTTACGGCGAAGGCGGGGCCGTCACCACCAACGATGAGAGTTTGTATAAAAAGTTGATGATGATCAGAGATCATGGCCGTCCACAGAAATATCGCCATGACATCATCGGTCATAATTATCGGTTAGAGGGCTTGCAAGGCGCCATCTTGGACGTTAAGCTTCGCCACCTTGAAAGCTGGACGGAAACCAGAAGAAGAAATGCACAACTATACAGGGAATTTCTAAGCGACTGTAAGGATGTAACCCTGCCGAATGAAATGCCTGGGGCCAAGCATGTTTACCATCTTTTTGTAATTCGTAGTCGGAAGCGAGAGGAATTGGCCAAGTATTTGGCCGAAAAGCAAATCTATACCGGCATCCACTATCCCATTCCTTGCCATCTGCAAAAGGCGTACGCCAATCTGAATTATCGTGCCGGTGATTTCCCCATAAGCGAAAAGCATGCTGACGAGATCCTGTCGCTGCCAATGTCCGAACAATTGAAGGAAGAAGAGGTCAAATTTGTAAGCGACACGATCAAGGAATTTTTTCAAAAGCAAAGTTAGCCCTTTTGTAGCTGGCCTGCCTGCTGGCAGCAGGCGCAGTGGGCTGACACGGCCATCGACCGCGTCACTTTGCTGATGCTCGTCGCGCACGGCGGCTTGCTTCAATTTGCCTAACCAGCTTACGAATTTTTGGCGAACCTTGTTGGTAATAATCCTGATTCATTCATTGCGGCATGTCTGCAAAGAATGGCCGACCAATCGGGACTGCCGGAACAGCATTTAGGTTCGGCGAACGCCCATCTGCGGCGTTATCCATTTTGTCTCGCTGAGCGATCGATGGGGCCGTAAACTCGGCATCATGTGAGAGGCTTTTGTTGTATGTTCAGGTTCTTAAACTTGCTCGTGGGATTGGTGGGGACTGTGGTAATTCTCAGTGGGTGTCATAAGGAAAAAACGCCACTTGACTCTTGGTTCGGAATTAATGAAGATTCACTAATACCGATCAATAGTGATTATGTGCCGGAAGCCAATATCTGTACTTGGAAGGACGACAAAGCGGCTGCCTATACCATCGCCTTCGATGACGCCCGGCCGAGCCATTTTCAGATATCCGGTCCCGAACTTACAGCCAGAGGAATGGTTGGTACGTTCAATGTGCATACTAAAGGTGTGGAAAAATGGAAATCCTGGCAAGCGCTTTTTGATAAAGGGCACGAGATTGCTTCCCACACTCGTTCCCACACGGACTTGACCCAGTTGTCGGAATCGGATTTGCGGCAGGAACTCGAGGTTTCAAAATATGAGATTGAGAGCCACATTCGTGGCATTGAAGGTGTGCCATCGTTTACCTATCCTATGGGACGGTTTAACGACACGGTTGCAAGGATTGTGGCCGATTATTACTGTTCCGCGCGAGGGCGGCAAGGAATTAATTCCAGCACCATTTCGGAGAATGACTTTTTCCAGCTCAAAGGTTTGGGCGTTTATCCACCTTTTGACATGGAGTCTGTAAATGGCCGAGTGGAAGAGGCCATCAACGCCAAAGGCTGGATCCTCGTTTACTTTCATTCGGTCAGCGACCAGGAACTCAGTGACCTTGGCACCATTCCTCTGAGCAAGTTCCGGCAACACATTGATTTTGTCGCCGGCAAAAAGGACAGTCTGTGGATCGCTACGCAAGGAGCCGTGTCCCAATACATTCGATTACGACAAAAGAGCTCGTTGGAATGCCATGTCGTTGAAAGCAAGAAGATCCAAGTTACCCTCCATTCAGAGTCCGGCCCATGTTTGCAGCGTTCAATGCTGAGCGTGTCTTTAGTTCTTCCGCCCACATGGGCTCAATGCCAAGTCGTCGCCTTGAGGGCTAACGCCCCCATGAATTACCAAAAACTTGAAGCCGGCAAAATCATTTTCGATATCCGTCCCGAGGAACCTGTATCCATCCTTGCGGTCAAATGAAATCCGCCGGACGGCAAATAGTCATGTTGCTCTCCAACTCATTCGAGCCGGACGTGCGGGTGCTGAAGGAAGCAAGGTCATTGGTGCAGGGAGGCCTGTTGGTGACGATCTTGTGCTGGGACCGAGAGAAGCGGTTTCCTCCAGTCGAATCTTTCGAAGGAATAATCGTTAGGAGAATTCGTCTCCAAGGCCGGTATGGGAGGGGTGTTCTTTCTATGCTGGACTTCTTCTACTTCTATGCTTGGGTGGTCTGGCACCTCTGCGGAGGTGCGATAAACGCCATTCATTGCCACGATCTTGATACGTTGCCGGTTGGTTTTTTTATCGCGCGTTTCGCGGGCGCCAAGGTCATTTATGATGCTCACGAAACCGAGTACTTTGGTGCTTTTCCGGCGTTTGCCCAGCGATTCTTGGCGCGCGTCGAACAGTTTCTAGCAAAAAGATCAGATCGAGTTTTTGTGACCAACCAAATCCAGCTTAAAAAGTTCTGCCAAATTCGCAACAGCCAAGAATCTATCATTGAACTGAAAAACGCCCCTTCACTTGAGTTTTTTCCCAAAAGTTTGCCGCAGAGTAGCGGCGATAAACTCCGTTTAGGCTGGATTGGGTACTTGCAGGCCAGAGCAGGCATCGAACAGACCATAGGCATATTTGATGAGCTGTGCGCCAGGCACGATCATTTGGAGCTTGTTTTTGTCGGTAAAATTCACGAAAATTTCCGTGCGAAATTTGAGCGAGAGCTGGCACAATCGAGATATCGTGAAAAGATCAAGGTTGTCGGTGCGCTTCCGTATGCAGAGGTGAAACGATACTATGAACGAATCGACCTTTCGCTGTTGCTGTACGATAACATCCCACAATTCAGATTCAACACGCCGACCAAGCTTTACGAGGCCATGGCGCATGGAATCCCAGTGATTGCCACAGGGATCGGCGACGTAGAAGAAATCATCTCAGGCTCAGGGTGTGGATTTGTGGTCGACGCCAAAGACAGGCAGACCACTATAGACCTATTAGAAAAGCTAATCGTCGATCCGCAGCTCCGCTGGGAAATGGGAAGACGCGGCCACCAAGCTGCCTTGAAGCACTACAATTGGGAAATAATGGAGAAGCGATTGTTGGCCGCCTATAAGGACATTCTCCCGACTTGACTGCAAACCATTCTATTGAAAATGCTGGAAAGCCCCAAAATACAAATGACAGATGCGATGAAGGATAAACCGCCCGCGCGCGTTTCGATAGTCATTCCAATGCTGAACGAGATCGACGCCATCGCCCGGTGCATAGAGTCCATATTGCAGCAAGACTATCCGCCAAACTGCATCGAAATCGTGGTTGTCGATGGCCTTTCCACCGATGGCTCGCGCGAAAAAGTGCAAGAGCTCGCACAAGTGCATCACAACATCCGCTTATTCGACAATCCACACAAAAGGACGCCCATCTCGCTAAATATTGGAATCAAAAACTCGCAAGGGGACATTGTCATTATTTTGGGCGCCCATACAAAAATCAAAAGCGACTTTGTCAGCCTTAATGTAAAATACATGCGCGAGATGAACGTTCCCTGCGTGGGTGGAACGCAAATCAACGTCGGCGAGAGTTTTATGCAGCAGGTCATCGGCTGCGCCATGGGATCGCCGTTTGGCATCCCCAGCGCGCCTTACCGGTTTTGGAATAAGAAAAAATTCGTCGACACGGTGGTCTATGCTGCCTATGACAAGAAGCTTTTCGCTGAAGTCGGATATTTCGACGAGGATCTGCACATTTCCGAGGACGCCGAGTTCAACTGGCGCATACGCAAGGCCGGACACAAAATCTTTTACACGCCGGAGATCATCTCCTATTATTATCCTCGCAGCAGCGTACGCCGGCTGATCAAGCAGTTTTTCAACTATGGTATCTTGCGAGTGAACGTTATCAAGAAGCATTTCGCGGCCATTAAGGCTTTTCATCTGCTTCCGCCGCTCTTTGTCTTGACCACAATTACCCTCGCTCTGTTGAGTGCGACCTCAGCCGAATATTACCTTCCCTTGCTGGCATTGTGGGCGATCTACCTGCTGTACATTGTTATTGCTTCGCTGATCTCTTCACTTCAGAACAAAAAGCTGCGCTATCTTTTTCTCCTGCCGGCTATTTTTATTTCCATGCAATTGAGCTGGGGTATCGGGTTTTTGGTGGGAATATTCAAAACTTATAAATGAGCTTAGTCTTGTTAGGTCCTCTGCTTAATTCTTATGCCCAGACCGATTGAAAAAGCGCTTTTAGTCGCCGTTGATCTTATTACCATCAATCTCGCCTTTTTCGCTTGGTTAAGCCTGCGCAGCAGCGCCAGACTGTTCATAGCGCCAGGCTTTAGCCAACGCCTAGAATTGTCGTTCATCATTTATCTTTTTTGGCTGCTGCTTTTTTTGTTCTTTGGCCTGTATCGGTCTTGGTATACGCAATCCCGTTTCGATGAATTGGTGGCGGTTTTCAAAGGCGTAGTCTTTGGCACGGTGCTCATTTTCATTCTGACTTTTGAGCCGGAAAAGGATCTGTCGCAACCGCCGACCATCGGGCGGGTGATGATATTGAGTTACTGGCTGCTGATGATCGTCAGTGTCGGCGGCGGGCGGCTGGTGCTGCACACCATCCAACGGAAGCTGTTACAGGCGGGAGTCGGCCAGCGCAACACCCTGATCATTGGCTGGAACGAGAAAGCTCGCGAGCTGGCGGATCGGGTCAAAAAATTTCCTGCCTTAGGTTATCGATTGATTGGGTACATCAGCTTAGGCAAGGATGATCGTGGAAAAAGCCATCATGGCATAAAAGTAATGGGCAGTCTAAGAGATCTGCAGGAAGTGGTGCTGAGCAACAGAGTGGAGGAGGTTCTCCTGTCGCTGGAAGATTTGCCGCAGAAGCGGGTGATGAATGTAATCGCTCAATGCGAAGGATTGCCGGTCAACATCAAAATCGAGCCCAGTCTGTACAATATCGTCCTTGGTCAAGCGCGTACCAATCAGATTTACGGGTTTCCGCTCATCGAAATCCAGCCGCAATTGATGACGCCCTGGGAGCGCCGGATCAAGCGGCTTATCGATATATCGTTTGGTCTGGTCAGCTTGATCCTGCTTTCGCCGATCTTTATCTTGACCGCGATACTGATCAAGATCGACTCCGCCGGCACGGTCTTTTTCAAGCAAAAACGCGTTGGGCGATATGGCAAGATATTTACCATTTATAAATTCCGCACTATGGTCAAAGACGCCGAGCGCATGACCGGGCCGGTCTGGGCGGGCAAGAAAGATCCGCGCGTTACCCGCGTGGGCTGGTGGCTGCGCCGGTTGCGCATCGATGAATTCCCGCAGCTCATCAACGTGCTTAACGGCGACATGAGCATGGTGGGGCCGCGACCGGAGCGCCCGTACTTTGTCGACCGGCTGAAAAGGGAATATCCCTTTTACACCCGCCGGTTAAAGGTGAAGCCCGGCATCACCGGCTGGGCGCAAGTCAAAGGCAAATATGACACCACCGTCGAGGACGTGAAGGAAAAGCTGGAATATGACTTGTATTATATCGAAAACATGTCGCTGCGCATGGACCTGCGAATTCTATTCTTCACGATATATGTAATGCTGCGCTTTAAGGGACAATGATGAGTTGCTACGAGAGGGATTGAGGCTGTAGGGGATTAGGCTGTAGGTGAAAAGATAGGCTTTTAGGTTGTAGGCAGTTAGGCTTTAGGTGAAACACAGGATAATGATAAGTTGTTTAGCGAGGGAAAGGTAGGCAAATGCTCGATCTAAAATTCATTCGCGAAAATCCGGAGTTGGTCCGGCAGGCGATTATCAATAAGAACGACAAGGCAGATTTGGACGGACTGTTGGCTTTAGACGTGAAGCGACGGGAAATTATTGGTCAGGTGGAATCCGCGCGGGCGGAGCAAAACAAAGTAACCATAAAGATCGCCGAAATGAAAAAGGCCAAGCAGGATGCGTCTGCGGTCATTGCTGAAATGCGTGAACTGTCTGACCGGATCAAAGTCTTGGATAATGAGCTCAAAGATGTAGAGGAACGAATTTCCGCCATCCACATTCGGATTCCAAATATTCCGCATCCTTCGGTGCCTGTTGGGGACGAGACGCACAATCAGGAAATCAAGCGTTGGGGCCGTCTGCCGGAAATGGATTTCCAGCCTTTGCCGCACCATGAGATTGCCGAAAAGCTGGGACTCATTGATTTTTCCCGCGCCTCACGATTGTCCGGCGCCTTTTTTGTCAGCTATCGCGGCCTGGGCGCCCGGCTGGAACGGGCGCTGATTAACTTTATGCTCGATCTTCACGTGCAGAAGCATGGTTACACTGAAATTTTTCCTCCCTTTGTAGTCCGACGTGAAAGCATGTTCGGCACCGGCCAGTTACCCAAGCTGGAAGATGACATGTACCATGTTTCTGCCGATGACCTTTTCCTAATACCGACTGCGGAAGTCCCGGTTACCAATCTGCATCGTGAGGAAGTTCTTGAAGGCGATGATTTGCCCATTTACTACACCGCCTACACCCCATGTTTTCGTCGCGAGGCCGGGGCCTACGGCAAAGATACCCGCGGATTGATGCGCATTCACCAGTTCAATAAAGTCGAGATGGTCAAGTTCGTCAAGCCGGAGACCTCCTATGACGAGCTGGAAAGCCTGCTTGGGAATGCCGAAGAGGTGCTGCAACTGTTAGAGTTGCCCTATCGGGTCATCACACTGGCAACCGGCGATCTCAGTTTTGCGGCTGCCAAGTGCTATGACATCGAAGTCTGGGCGCAAGGTCTTGGCAAATGGCTGGAAGTTTCTTCGTGCAGCAATTTTGAGGATTTTCAGGCGCGGCGAGCGAATATTCGTTTTCGCCGGCACAAGGGAGCTAAACTGGAATTCGTGCATACGCTCAACGCCTCGGGACTCGCTTTGCCGAGAACCGTCATCGCCATCTTAGAGAATTATCAAACGGACGAAGGGACGGTCATTGTGCCGCAGGTGCTGCGGAAGTATGTGGGGGCGGATGTAATAAAGTGAGAGAAACATCGTCGGACGGTTGTCAAACGATGGTCAAGGATTGTCAAGAGTGGTCAAGGATGGTCAAGTGTTGTCAAGCAATTGTCAAACGGTGGACAAATAATCGTCAAACAATTGTGAAGGAGTGTCAACACCATGGCTATTGGTTTCGGTGGCCGTAGGTGGCCGTTAGAAGAAAGTAATAGGGGTAAGTTCTGCAAATTATCCCTGCAATTTTAAACTCGCATTTTAAAATTGCAGGAATAATTCTTCATTCTAACGTCAAAATATAAGGCAAAAGGTACTCCATTGAAAAGCAGAAACGCAGAGTAGCTCCATGTTTTCTACATACGGCTGGGTTTCCATCCTGCCTCCCCTTATTGCGATTATCTTGGCCATTCGCAGCAAGCAAGTTTTTCTTTCTCTCTTTGTTGGCATCTGGATTGGCTGGACCGTCATTAGCCATTGGAATCCCGTCGCCGGATTGGTGGCTGCTTTAGAGGCTCTCGTTCGCGTCTTTGCGGATGCCGGCAACACAAAAGTAATCTTGTTCAGCGCTATGGTCGGCGCGTTGATCACCTTCCCCCAGTATTCCGGCGGCATGGACGGCTTTATCAACTGGGTAACACGCAAGGGAATCGTGACCACTCGCAGAGGTGCCGGCTTACTGGCTTGGTTCATCGGCATGATCATTTTTGTCGAGTCCAGCATTTGCGTATTGATTGCCGGGACAGTGGCGCGCCCGCTGTTCGACAAGTTAAAAGTCTCACGAGAAAAACTGGCTTATATCTGCGATTCCACCTCGGCGCCCAAATGCATTCTCATTCCGCTGAATGCTTGGGGAGCCTTCGTCATCGGCTTATTGGCCAAGCAAGGTTTGGAAAATCCCGTCAAGGCCATGCTCATCTCCATGCCATTCAACTTTTATGCCCTCATTGCCATCGGCCTGGTTCTGGGAACCATCTTATTGCAGCGTGATTTTGGGCCAATGAAGGAAGCAGAACGACGTGTGTTTTTTGAAGGCAAACTACTGCGCGATGGCGCCGAGCCCCTCGTTTCGGCGGAAGTGACCTCAGTGCAGGCGAAGAACGGAATTCCGCTGCGAGCGGCAAATATGCTTGTCCCTATTGGCGTTATGGTGGCTATGATGCCGGTTGGCTTGTTGATAACGGGTCACGGCAACATGATGCAAGGCTCCGGCTCTACGGCGGTCTTTTGGGCTGTGCTTTTGGGGATTGTCTCCGGCGCCTTGGCGTACCGGATTCAAGGGATCATGTCTCTGAACGAAATCATGGATCAGTTCATGCGCGGAGCCGGGGGACTCATTCCGTTGGCCGCGCTGATGATGCTGGCTTTCGCCATCGGCGATATTTGCAAAGAACTGGGGACGGGTCCGTACGTGGCGTCCGTGGCGCAGGCTGTGGTGAATCCCAAAATCGTCCCGGCTATTTTGTTTCTCATCTCTTGTTTTATCGGCTTTTCTACTGGCACGTCCTGGGGAACATTTGCTATCATGCTGCCCATCGGCGTGCCGATGATTTCTCTACTTGGCTTGCATGAGGGGCCGGTTATTGCCGCTATTCTCGGCGGCGGCGTTTTCGGCGATCATTGTTCCCCGATTTCCGACACGACGATTATTTCCTCCATGGCCTCGGCGAGCGACCATATTGATCACGTCCGCACTCAGTTGCCTTACGCTGTGTTGGCAGCCGGAATTTCCATGGTCTTGTATCTGATCGTCGGCTTTATTTCATGATGCAGGAATCGCTCAAAATTGGGGTGATCTCCGACACGCACGGCTATCTTGATCCTCAGGTTTATGAGATTTTCCGCAATGTCCAGCACATCATTCATGCCGGTGACCTCGGCACCCTCGATGTTCTGATTTCTTTGCAAGCCATTGCTCCGGTCACGGCGGTGTATGGCAACATGGATGGCCACGATCTGCGTAATCGGCTGCGTGCTGTTGAGCAAATTGTGTTGGCGGGCCATACAGTCGAGGTAAGGCACATTCAAAGCGCAAATTCTCTTTTGCCCAAAGACGAACCGATGAGAATCGGAATTCATGGCCATACCCACAAACCGGAGGTGAGATGGCTTGGCCGGACTTTAACACTAAATCCTGGTTCGGCGAGCCGGCCTTCGCAGGGGAAAAGGCCGTCCGTCATGGTCCTGCAGCTTCAGGCCGATAGGGACCCGAACGCCATGATCGTGTATCTGGATTAGATTTGTTCAAGGAAGAATAGCATGACTTTTCAAGAAAAGCTTTTGGAGATAATTGCTCGCAAGAATTCGTTGTTGTGCGTTGGCCTGGATACGGTTTTAGAGCAGTTGCCGGACTCTATGCGCCAATCTGCGGAGCCGCTCCTTGACTTTAACAAAGCAATCATCGGTGCGACGGCAGAATTTGCTGCTGCTTTCAAAGTCAA